>Ga0307372_10002704_pt1 | contig 28940 bp, 19 predicted proteins | sample OX1MG_FD_202533 | JGI IMG/M metagenome (GOLD analysis project Ga0307372, IMG submission 202533) | Soil microbial communities from Risofladan, Vaasa, Finland - OX-1 | ecosystem: Environmental > Terrestrial > Soil > Coastal area > Acid sulfate soil | place: Finland: Risofladan, Vaasa | collected... | reverse complement strand
GTGTAGCGCTGCGTGGTGGCGAGGCTCGCATGGCCGAGCATCTCCTGGATCGAGCGCAGGTCGGCGCCGGCGTTGAGCATGTGCGTGGCGAAGCAATGGCGCAGCCCGTGCGGCGTGATCGACGATCCCAGTCCGGCCTGCACGATGCGCCGGGCCAGGATGTTCTCGACCGCGCGCGTCGTCAGGCGTCCGCCGCGCAAGTTGGTGATTACCGGCCCGTCGAGTTCCCACGCCTTGGGCATCGCGCGTCGCCAAGCCTTGAGCGCGTCGAGCGCCGGCTCGCCGATCGGCACCATGCGATCCTTGTTGCCCTTGCCCGAGCGCACCAGCACCATCCCGACCTCGTCGTCGATATCGCGCCAGTTTAGCCCGGTAAGCTCGCTCACGCGCAGGCCCGAGGAGTAGAGGGTTTCGAGGATCGCGCGGTCGCGCAAAGCGGCCGGCCCCGCGTCTTCGCTGTCGGCTTCGATCAGCCGGCGCACGTCGCCCTCGGGCAAAATCGCGGGCAGGCGGCGCTGGGCACGCGGCGAGCGCAACGCACGCGCGGGACTCGCCGCCCCGGCCATATTTTCGCGCCAGCGGAAAAACGCCTTGATCGCGAACAGCCGGCGCTGGACCGTGGCGCGGCTGAGCGTCGTCATCGCTTCGGAAAGATAGCCGCGGATATGGTCGATGGTGATCGCCCGATGGTCGACTTCCTCGCCGCCTGGGTCGAGCGCGGCCTGGCGTTCGAGCAGAAAGCGGCGAAAATCGCACAAGTCCCGGCGATAGTTCGAAACCGTATTGTCGGCCGCGCGCAAGGCTTTGCCCAACGCCGCCGCGAACGCTTCTATTTCCGCCTGCATCGACTCGGGTCCAATCCGGGGGCTATGCTATCAAGCGGCCGCAAGGCGCAAAAGCATGCGGCCGGGGCTCATACAGCGCCGTTATCGGCGCCACGCGCCCGCGGGAGCGCACTGGCGATGAACTGCTGGAAGTGCGGGCATCGGGTCGAGACGAGCGAGCGCGTCGGGTTCCACGCGCATTGCCCGCAATGCGATCGGCCGCTGCACGCATGCCGCAATTGCTCGTTTCACGACCCCGCCTACAACAATCAATGCCGCGAGACGATGGCGGAGCGGGTGGTGGACAAGGAACGCTCGAATTTCTGCGAATACTTCGCGCCCAACACCGGCTCGCCGGCGGCGCCGTCCCGGCCGCCGCCGGAGCGCGCCGCGCGCGCGCGGCTCGACGCGCTGTTCAAGAAGAAGCCATGAGAACCGCACCGGGGGCGATCGTGCTTGCCGCCGGGCTTGGCACCCGGATGCGCTCGGCGCGCGCCAAGGTGCTGCACCAGCTTGGCGGCGAGCCGATGATCGCGCGCGTGATGCGCGCGCTCGTACCGCTTGCGCCAGTGCCGCTGGTGGTGGTGGTCGGCCATCAGGGCGACGAGGTCGCGGCGGCGGCGCGCGCCTCTGTAGCGGGCGTGCTTGTCGAGGTCACGCGCCAGGCCGTGCAGCGCGGCACGGGCGACGCGGCGCGATGCGGCGTGGAGGGTTTCGCGCCGGGCTTCGACGGCGACGTGCTGATCCTCTACGGCGACATGCCGATGATCCGGCCGGCGACGCTCGAGAGTTTCGTCGCCGAGCATCGTCGCACGGGCGCCGACGTATCGTTCATCAGCGCGATGCTGGACGACGCGGGCGCGTACGGGCGCGTGGTTCGCGACCATGCGGGCGGCGCGGTGACGGCAATCGTGGAGGCGCGCGACGCGTCGCCCGCCGAGCTTGCGATCCACGAGATCAACACCGGCGTCTATCTCGCGCGTGCGTCCGTATTGCGCGCGGCGCTGGCGGAGTTGCGCCCCGACAATGCGCAGGGCGAGTACTACCTTACCGACCTGGTCGCGATCGCGCGCAGGGGCGGTCTCGCCGTACGGGCATGGTGCGCGTCCGACGCGGCCCAATTCGCCGGGATAAATTCACTCAAGGAGTTGGCAGAAATGGAAGCCGAGATCAGAGCGGCGGTGAACCGCGGGTTGATGGAGGCGGGGGTGACGATCGTCGATCCGGCGACCGCGTATATCGGCGAGCAGGTCGAGATCGGGCGCGACTCGGTGGTCGGACCCAACGTGCAGATTCTCGGCCGCAGCAAGCTCGGCACCGGCGTGCGCATCGAGGGCACGGCATATCTGCGCGACGTCGAGATCGGCGACGGATGTCATCTAAAGCTTGGCGTGCGCGCCGAGGAATGCCGCATCGGACCGCATTGCGAAATCGGCCCGTTCGCCAATTTGCGCACCGGCACCGAGCTCGAAGGCCATAACCGGATCGGCAATTTCGTCGAGACCAAGAAGGCGCGGTTTGGAGAGGGCACCAAGGCGAGCCATCTGAGCTATCTCGGCGACACCGAGATCGGCCGCGAGACCAACATCGGATGCGGCGTGATCACCGTCAACTACGACGGCTACGACAAGCATCTCACGCGGATCGGCAGCCGCTGCATGATCGGATGCGACACGCAGCTGGTTGCGCCGGTCAAGGTCGGCGACGACGTCTTCGTCGCTTCGGGCACCACGATTTTGCGCGAGGTCCCCGACGGCGCGCTCTGCGTCTCGCATCATCCGCAGAAGGTTAAACCCGGATGGACCGCCGAGTGGCGCCGCCGCCACGGCGATCGCGCCGAGCCGGATGGTACGGACTAGCGGCGGGCGCGGACCAGTTATGCGGTGGAGCATTCATCAGGGCGCTCGTCACACCCTCAATAGGCGGCTGGCGTCGCGTCGCCCGGACCGGCAAACTCAAGGGGGGGACGGAAAGGACGAATCTCGATGTGCGGAATAGTCGGATACGTGGGCCCATCCGAAGCGGTGCCGATTCTCCTCGGCGCGCTGGCGCGGCTGGAGTACCGCGGCTACGACTCGGCCGGCGTGGCGACGATCAACGGCGCCGGGATGGAAATCCGCCGCGCGGTCGGTAAGCTCGAGAACCTGCGCCGCGCACTCGACGGCGCGCCGCTCACGGGATCGATCGGAATCGGCCATACGCGATGGGCGACGCATGGCCGCCCCTCGGAAGGCAACGCCCATCCGCACAAGGCGGGTCCGGTCGCCGTAATTCATAACGGTATCGTCGAAAACTACGTCGAGCTGCGCGCCGCGCTCACCGGGCGCGGCCATAAGCTGAGCTCCGAGACCGACACCGAACTCATCTCGCATCTCATCGAGGAACGAGTGCGCGCCGGCGTGGGGCTGACCGAAGCGGTGCGCCAGACCGTGCTCGAATTGCGCGGATCGTTCTCGATCGTCGTGCTTTCCGAGACCGAGCCCGACAAGCTGGTTGCGGCCAAAACTGCGACGCCACTGGTGCTCGGGCTCGGCGAGGGCGAGAACTTCGTCGCCTCCGACATCCCGGCGATCCTCGGCCATACCCGCCGTACCATCGTGCTCGAGGACGGCGAGCTGGCCGAGATCACCGCGCAGGGCGTGCGCCTGATGACCTTCGATGGCGCGGCGATCGAACGGGCTCCGCGGACTATCGAATGGGACGCGGTGGCCGCCACCAAGGGCGGCTTCCAGCACTACTTGCGCAAGGAGATCGCGGAGCAGCCGCAGGCCTGGATCGACACCTTGAGCGGGCGTGCGGCGGCCGGCTCCAACGCGGTGCGCTTCGAGGGCGAGCTGTTGCCGGCCGCGGGGCCGCAGGCGATCGGACGAATCGTGATGGTCAGCGCGGGCGCCTCATGGATCGCTTCGCTCATCGGCAAATTCATGATCGAGGAATTGTGCGGCGTGCCGGCCGAGGTCGACTACTCGGCCGAGTTCCGCTACCGCCGGCCGCCGATCGACGAGCGCACCACGATGATCGCGGTGTCGCAGTCGGGCGAGACCGCCGACACGCTGGCCGCGCTGGAAGAGGGACGCCGGCGCGGATGCCATCTGATCGCCATCACCAACACCGTCGATTCCTCGATCGCGCGCAAGGCCGACGCCCAGCTCTATACCCGCTGCGGTCCCGAAATCAGCGTCACCACCACCAAGTGCTTCCTGACCCAGATCGAGGCCTTCTACCTGTTCGCGATCCATCTCGCCGCGCGCCTGGGCCGGCTCAGCGAGCGCGAAGTCAACGCGATGCTCCAGCCGGCCTTCGCGATCCCGGCGCAAGTCAAGGAAGTGCTGGAGAAGCGCGAGCGCCAGATCGAACGCGTCGCGCGCAAGTATGGCAAGGCGCGCGACTTCCTGTATCTCGGCCGCGGCATCAACTACCCGGTCGCGCTCGAGGGCGCGCTCAAGCTCAAGGAGATTTCGTACATCCATGCGGAGGGGTACTCGGCGGGCGAGATGAAGCACGGGCCGATCGCGCTCATCGACGAGGAGATGCCGGTGGTGGTAATCATCCCGTTCGACAATGTTTACGAGAAGACGCTGTCGAACTTGCGCGAGGTCGAATCGCGCAACGGCCGCATCATCGCCGTGACCGACCATCCCACGCCCGAGCTGGAAGAGGTGGCGTGGGAGATCATCGAGGTTCCCACGACGCATCGGATGCTGATGCCGGTGCTGACGACGGTGCCGTTACAGCTTCTCGCCTACCATATCGCGGTCTATCGCGGCACTGACGTCGACCAGCCGCGCAACCTGGCCAAATCGGTGACGGTCGAATAGCGGCGCGCGGCCCGGAGCGCTCGCACGCGGCTGCGCGGCACGACCTCGGCCGCGCATGTCGCCCGCTAGGATTCGGTCTGGCATCGATGAAGGCGGCCGTTTTGCCGCCAGGGGAGAGAGCCGCGTGAAGCAAGACAATATATTCGAGAAATGGGAACGGACGCGGGTTCGGCACACCCATAAGCATCCGCCCGTGATCAACGTCAATCAGGCGTTGGCCGATAAGCTGACGCCGGGGCAACGGATTGCGGACTCGCTCGCGCAGGTGATGGGCAGTTGGACGTTCATCATCGTGCAGTCGACGATTCTCGCAATCTGGATCGTGCTGAACGTCATCGCCTGGATGCGCCATTGGGACCCCTACCCGTTCATCCTGCTCAACCTCGCGCTCAGCTTCCAGGCCGCCTACGCCGCGCCGATCATCATGATGTCGCAGAACCGGCAAGCGACGAAGGACCGCCTGATGGCCGAGCAGGACTACCTGGTCAACACCAAGGCCGAGGAGGAAGTGAAGTCGATCATGCTTCATCTCGAGCAGCAGGATGAAGCGATGATCGACATCCTGCGCAAGCTGGAAGAGCAGCACGAGGCGCTCATCGGCAGGTTCACGGCGCTGGGCATCGAGCGCGGCGGCAATGCCGCCCCGGCCTGAGGCGCCGGACAGCTGCCACGAACTTCAGCGAGGCCGCTTCAGGTGGCGTCGGTGTAGACGTTGGTGAAGTCGGGGTTTATCTCGCGTCCGTGATAGAAAATCGCCGCCCCAAGGTGCTCCTCGGTCCAGGTGATGACCGGCATGTCGCGCGTGACGAAGTAGCCCAGCCCGGCGAAGGTCTCGTTGCGATTGCCCGAGGGGTCGAAGAAGTAGATCGTCGCGCCGCGCGTGATTCCGTGGCGGGTCGGCCCGATGTCGATCTTGACCCGATGCTTGGACATCACGTCGGCCGCGCGCAGGACGTCGTTCCAGTTATCCAGATAAAAGGCGAAGTGATGAAAGCCCGGCCGCGGACCGCCAACGATCGCGATGTCGTGCGGCTTGCTCGTGCACGAGAGAAACGCGGCCGCCTGGATGCTGTTGCCCGGACCGACCATCACCTGCTCGGTCAGTTGGAAGCCGAGCACGTCGGTGAGGAAGCGGCAGGTCTCGGTCACCCGGTTGATACCCCTGGACGGATCGATCTCGCCGACCAGCAGGCAGTGGTCCAGATGCATCGCGCCCGCGCCCTTGACGTCATCCGGCCACGGGTCCGGGTTGATCGCGCCGACGCTTCTTCCCACCGCCTCCTTCTCCGCGAAGAGCACCATCCGATGGCTGCTCGGCAGCGTGAAGCGGATCGCGCGGCCCACGAACGGGATCGCGCCCGGCTTGAGTTGCTCGACCTCGATGCCCCGCTTGGCGATCGCGTCGCCAAACGCGTCGAGTTCGGAGGCGCGCTCGACCTTGTAAGCGATGTAGTTGGCGCCTGGATGGTCGGAGGGGGTGAGGATCACGCTGTAGCGATCCCATTCGTCCCAGGCCTTGTAATAAGTGGTCCCGCCGCTCTCGCGATGGGTTTCGATAAGCCCGATCACATTGGAGTAATGGTCGCGGGCCTTTTCGATGTCCGTTACACGAACCGACACGTGTCCGATACGCATCACCGCCACGATAGCGCCCTCCATGAGTCGAGATGCCCCGATGCTAACACCGCTGCCGCCCCGCTGTCATCGGCTGCCGTAAGAGCCTTGAACGCTCTTTTCGCGCGGCCGCGGTATCCGATATATGGTCATCTGCATGATCGTCCCATCGTGGCCCGCGTCGGCCGCTTGAGCCGGTCGGCGCGGATTGATGTGAGGAGGTGCCAAGGGCGATGCCGGATGTTCCCCCGCTTGCCGGAATCACGGTCGTCGATCTTACCCGTTATTTGGCCGGACCGTTTTGCACCCAGATTCTCGGCGACTACGGGGCCGAGGTCATCAAGGTCGAGCCGGTCAAGGGCGCGCGGGCCGAGATGGGCGGTTACACCGGCAAGGACAGCTATTTCTTCATGAGCACCAACCGCTCCAAGAAAAGCGTGCAAATCGACCTTCGACAGCCCGCCGGGCGCGACGTGATGCTGCGTCTGGCCGACCGGGCCGACGTGGTGGTCGACAACTTTCGCCCCGGCGTGATGGAGGCGATGGGCCTCGGCTACGAAAAAACGCTCGCCGCGCGCAACCCGCGTCTCATCGGATGCTCGATCTCCGGCTTCGGCGCCAGCGGTCCGATGCGCGATACGCCGGGGTTCGACCAGATTGCGCAGGGCTTCTCCGGGTTGATGAGCGTGACGGGGACCGCGGAGAGCGGCCCGATGCGCGTCGGGATCGCGATCTGCGATCTGTTGGGCGGGATCTTCGCCGCGCAGGGGATCCTGCTCGCGCTCCAGGCGCGCCATCGCAGCGGCCGCGGCCAGCGCGTCGAGACTTCGCTGCTGGAGGCGGTCGTCAGCGTGCTCAGTTGGTCGGCGGGAATCTACTTCGACACCGGAGTTACGCCCGGACCGGCCGGCAATCATCATCCGCTCGCGGCGCCGCACGGCGTTCATGCGGCCTCCGACCGGCCATTCAATATAGCCTGCGGCAACGAAACGATGTGGCATGCGCTGGCCGAAGCCATCGGGCGTCCCGAACTCAGGCACGACGCGCGCTTCTCTTCGCTGGGCCATCGGATAAAACATCGCGCGGCGCTGACCGCGGAGATCAACCTTGCGCTCGCCTCGAATACCGCCGAGCACTGGATCGATTTGCTCAACGGCGCGGGCGTTCCCTCCGGCCCGATCATGACTATCGAGGAGATGTTCAACCATCCGCAGACCGCGGCGCGCGAGATGCTCCTGCGCCTGCCCCATCCGGTGCGCGGCGAGATCATGACCACCGGCCTCGGAGTGAAACTCTCCGAGACCCCGGGCCACGTCGCGCGGCCGCCGCTGGTCGGTGAGCATACGGCCGAGGTGCTGGCGGCGCGCGGCTTCAGCAATGAGGAGTTGACCCGTCTGCGTGAGGTCGGGGCGATTGGCTAGCGCCGGCCGGCGGATTGTCCAAGTGTCGGGCGTTAACCCTCTGTTCGCCGACGCGCGATGGACCAAAGCACCGCGCCGCAGTGCGTTCAAGCTGTGGCTGGTGTTCGGTGCGGAGCTGATCCTGTTCGCGATCATCCGGCTGCCGCTCAACCTGAATCTCGACGCTTATGCCTTCGCCGATCGCGGAATGTTCCCGACCGTTTGTTACCTGGTCACACATGGTGGCCGCCCCACGATCGATTTCGGGTACCCGTATGGCCTGTTGCCGATCCTGCTGACGCAGGGCGTTTTTCACCTGTTCGGATGGGCTCCGCTGGCGCACGAGGCGGCGATGGGTGTCTGTGCGTTCGCGGGTGCATGGGGGATGGCACGATTCGCAAACGCGATGCGACTGGGCACCATCGGGATCATCCTGCTGGTGGTGGCCCTTCCTTTCGCGATTCTCGTCTCCTACCCTTCGCTCATTCACGCCATGGAGGCCGCCGTGCTCTGCAACGCCCTCGCTGAGCAGGCAGCTGGCCGACACGCCGGCGCGCTCGCACTGGCGACCGTCGCCTGTTTCATCAAGCCGGCCATGGGCTATCTCTACGGATTCGTGCTGCTGTTGCTGATGGTGCTCGACGCCTGGCGCAGCGCCGTCGCAGTCAAGTCGCGAATCGATTGGCGCAGCTTGCTTGGGCGGCTCGCACCGGCGGCGCTGACGGGCGTCATCCTGCTGGCTCTGCTGGCGGCCGCCTTCGGAGTTGAGCCGCTTATCAACACTCTTCTGCCCGGCGCCGGACGGGTCGAATATCGGCATATGGGGCTTGGTTCCGTCCTCTATGGAGGGAGGGATTTATGGTTCCAGCCCAGGCTGGGGCTGCCATTTTATCTTTTCACCGTGGCGGGCTTCTGGATAACCGCGACTCTCTGGCTCGTCGTGGCGGGTGCGCGAGCGGCCTGGAAGCTAACGCGCGCGTATTGGGCCGCGCGCACTCCAGCCGCAGGCGAGGAATTCGTGTTCACCTGCGCCGTGCTCCACGTGACCTTCATCACCGCGTTTTTCGGCGGGCCGGTCTCTTGGGAATATTATTCCTATGTGCTGGTCATGGGGGTGGCGGCGACCAGCATCTGGAATGCGGCGTCAGCACGAATCGTCGGTGCGATCGCGTTGCTGACGCTGAGTGGAAATATCGCACATCTGGAAATGGCGGCGGCGGCCTGGCGCACCACCGCGCCCAGTCCACAAACGGCGGGCCTGTGGGCGTCCACTCAAGAACGCAATGCCTGGAAGCGGGTGATCGAGGCAACCGCCGGTCGCCACGCCACGGTGATAATTTCCGCAGGGGACGTGGCGGTGCTCTTTCCCACATTCGCACCGCCCTTCGGCGTGTACCTGGCTCCCGGGGTGACCCTGCCATCCGAGCTCGCCCGCGCGACCGAAGACCTCAAGCATGCTCCGATGATATTCGCGGTGACCAGCGGGCCTTTGGGCTATGCCTTGGATTTTTTTCCGCAGTTTCGACGCTTGCTGAACCGGCGCGAGGTGGTTCTGAACGAGCCCCTCGAGAAGGCGACGTTCACCGTGTACGGCGCGGTTCGCCCGCCGCGTTAGAGCACCGCGGCCTACGCACTGTGGACGTGCGGCGTAGCCGCGGCGCGCCCGCCGCGGCTACTCGCGTTCCATGAATCCTTCGAGGTTGCGCGAGCGCCCGGTCTGGCGCAGCTTGCGCAGCGCCTTGGCTTCGATCTGTCTAATTCGTTCGCGCGTCACGGCGAACTGCTTGCCGACTTCTTCCAGTGTGTAGTCGGTTTTCTGCCCGATGCCGAAGCGCATGCGCAGAATCTGCTCCTCGCGCGGGGTCAGCGTCGCCAGCACCTTGCGCGTTTGTTCGCCCAGATTGCCTTGGATCGCGGCCTCCACCGGCGAGGGCGCCAGCTCGTCCTCGACGAAGTCGCCCAGCGAGCTTTCCTCCTCGTCGCCGATCGGGGTCTCCAGCGAGATTGGCTCCTTGACGATCTTGAGCACCTTCTGGACCTTGTCCAGCGGCATCTCCATCTGCTCGGCGATCTCTTCAGGGCTCGGCTCGCGGCCCAGCCGCTGGACCAGCAGACGCGTGACCCGCAGCAGTTTATTGATGGTCTCGACCATGTGCACGGGGATGCGGATGGTGCGGCCCTGGTCGGCGATCGCGCGCGACATCGACTGCCGGATCCACCACGTCGCGTAGGTCGAAAACTTGTAGCCCCGCTGGTACTCGAACTTGTCGACCGCGCGCATCAGTCCGATGTTGCCTTCCTGGATGAGGTCGAGGAAACCCAGGCCGCGGTTGGTGTATCGCTTGGCCAAGCTCACGACCAGGCGCAAGTTGGCTTCGGTCAATTCCTTCTTGGCGCGCCGGCTCTTGTGCTGGCCCGCGGCGATGATTTCGATCGAACGGCCGAACTCCTCGCCGTTGGCCTTGACCCGCCGCTCGACCGCCTTCATGGTGCGCTGGGCCTCGCGGATGCGGGCGGCGATATCGAGCAGGTTCTCGCGGGTGCCGTTGACCTTGAGCACGTGGCGGCGATCTTCGGCCTCGGCCGCTTCCTTGATCAACTGGCTTTTGGAGCGGCCGGTGGCCTCTTCGTAGTGCTGGACGATCTGATGGCCGTGGCGGAACTGGTCGAGCTGATGGCGCATCTCAGAGATGACGGCCTCGCGCACATGCCGCGACAGCCCCATCGTGATGAAGGCGTCCTTGACCCGCTCGCGCATGCGCACGTAGTTGCGCTCGAGCTTGGGCTTGCGCCGCGGCCCGGGACGCTCGCGCAATTCCTCTTCCAGTTCCTCGAGCTTGGCGCGCAGGTCCTTCAGCTTTTTCGTCGAGTCGTGCAGCTTCTTGAGCAGCTTCTCGTTGGCTTCGGGGCCGCGCTCCTCGTCGGGGTCGGCGGGCTCTTCGATTTCCTCGAAGATGTCGCGCAGATCGGCCTCTCCAGCCTCGATCCGGTCGCCCAAGTCGATGAGAAAATCGAGCGTCACCGGCGATTTGAGGACCTCTTCTTCGACCTCTTGTTCGCCGGCCTCGATCCGCTTGGCGATCTCGACCTCCTGCTCGCGCGAGAGCAGTTGGAAGTTGCCCATCTCCTTGAGGTAGAGCCGCACCGGGTCGGAGGAATCGCCCGCCGCGTCTGCTGCCTCTTCCTCGGCCTCTTTCTCGGGCTCTGCCTCGATTTCGCCCTCGGCCCCCTCGCTGGGGACTTCCTCGAGGACCTTGATGTCCATGTCCTCGAAGCTCTCCAGCGCGGCCCGCAGGTCGGTGGGCGAGGCCACGTCCTGGGGCAGGAAGTCGTTGACCTGGTCGAAAGTCAGGTAACCCTGCTCGCGGCCGAGGTCGACCAGGCCCTGGAGATCCTTCCCTTCGTACTTTTGCTTCATACTATTAGGCGTCCGTCCTGGCTGTCCGCGGCGGGTCGATCCATGCGCGGGTCTGCGGCGCGCGGACGAAGGCCCGGCAAGCACTCGCTACGCGCCACTCTCAAAGCATCGAACTGAATAAGAAAAGCCGACTCTGGCAAAGCACCCCATTATATGGGTTCTTATCAGGCAAGTCAAAGCAAAGATATTTTGCCGTCGCTTTCTCCTTACCACTACCATCTGCCACTTCCCCTAATTCAATTTAACAACTATTTCGTCTTCGCGCATCCGGCCACCCGGCGTTCCCGTTGCCTGTCTCGATGGCTTCCTTCAAAGTCCATTACGCTGGCCGGCCGGGCGGGACTGCGTAGCGCTGCTCCGTCCCGAGCATACGGCCTGAGGTAGCGCCTCTTGCCAACTCATATCGCCATCGTGCTTGTCAGCTTCGCCGTTATCCTGGCCGGCTCGGAGTTGTTCACCAACGGGGTCGAGTGGGCTGGCCATCATTTGAGCCTCTCCGAGGCCGCCGTCGGGAGCCTGCTCGCCGCGGTCGGCACGGCCTTGCCCGAGACGCTGATTCCCGCAGTCGCTCTGGTGATGAGCCGCGGTGTGCCCGGCGCCCATAGCGAGGTCGGGGTGGGCGCGATAATCGGCGCGCCTCTGATGCTTTCGACCGTCGCGCTGTTCGTGATGGGCATGGCGGCGCTCGGCTTCCGCCGCCGCCGCGGACGCATCGCGCTCCGCGTCCCGCGCACCGACGCCCGCCGCGACCTCGCCTTCTTTGTGCCGGTGTTTGTTGCGACGCTCCTGCTTGGTATCGAGGGTCTGCCGGCGATCGCGCGTTACGTGCTCGGAGCGATTCTGCTCGCCGTCTATGCGAGCTATGCGGTGGTAATCCTCAAACTTAGGCGCGCCGACGAAACCTCCGTCGAGCACGGGCTGTACCTGGAGCTGCTGCTGGGAGGGAATTCTACCGACCCGCGCGGCTGGTCCACCGCGCTGCAGATTCTGCTCGGGGCTGTCGCGATCCTGCTTGGTGCGTATGTGTTCGTCGATCAGATCGTTCTTCTTTCGCACCACGCCAACTTGAGCCCGGGCGTGCTCTCGCTTATCCTGAGCCCGCTCGCCACCGAACTGCCGGAGAAATACAACGCTGTCGTCTGGATTCGCCAAGGCAAGGACAACCTCGCGTTGGCCAATATTACGGGTGCGATGGTTTTTCAGAGCTGCATTCCGGTCGCCTTGGGGCTGGCCTTCACGCCGTGGCATTTGAGCCCTTCCGAGCTGATGGGCGGCGCGATCGCGATCTTCTCGGCCGCGCTGCTCTATATCAACCTGCGCGACGGCGAGCTGGGCACGCCGACCCTGATGGTGGGCGGGGTCGCCTACGCGGTCTTCCTCGCGGGTCTGGGATGGCTCGGCGCTCTCTAGGGAGGCGGTGACGCGTCGCGCGCGCGGTCGTGCGAGGCGGTTGTGATGCGCACCGCGCGCGCGCCACAATTCCTGCACGGAGCCCGCGATGAACCATTATCAGGAGATCTGCCGGCAGTTTTACGACAACCGGCTGCTCTTCGGTGACCCGGCCGACACCGGGATCGTGGCGGTCGAGGTCGTCCCGCCGGGCGAGGTCGAAATCTACCGCCGGCTGGACGGCGCGCTCACGCGCGAGCGCCGCCCGCTCAGGCTCTTCGCGCTGTTGGCCGAGCCCGGGATGCTCAACGGGCTGGGCGCGCCGTACAAGGTCGAGCCGCTTGAGGGCAACTTCCGTCTGCGCTGGCTCGCGACCTTCGATCGCCTCGACGCCCTGGAAGCCGCGCGGCGCCATCTGCGCAAGCTCACCGGCAAATCGCCCGGCGTTTCCGACGCCCCCTACCTGGTGCTCACCGACCCGGTCGAGCAGTACCTCATCCTGAGCGGCCTGACGTTTTTCCTCGGAATGGAGTTCGGCGATCTCCGCCGGATGCAGCTCGATATCGAGACCTACATCAGTCCCGGCTTCGAGTTCCCGACCGCGGCGCGCGAGGGCGACCGCGTGATCGCGATCGCGCTCGGCGATTCGGCCGGCTACGAGCGCGTGCTTCGCGGCGACGAGATGGACGAGCGCACGATGCTCGAAGAGCTGGTGCGGGTCGTCGCCGAGCGCGACCCCGACGTGCTCGAGGGCCACAACCTGTTCCGCTTCGACCTGGAGTATCTGGAGGCGCGCGCCCGGCGCCATCGGGTGAAGCTCGCGCTCGGCCGCGACCGCAGCGAGATGAGCGCGCGCGCCTCGCGCCTGCAAATCGCCGAACGCTCGATCGCGTACCGCCGCTACGACATCCGCGGCCGCAGCATCATCGACACCTGGATTCTCGCCCAGCACTACGATATCGCCAGCCGCGAGCTCGAGGGCTTCGGTCTGAAGGAGCTGGCGCGCCATTTTCACGTGGCCGCCGCCGACCGCGTCTATATCGACGCCGCGCGGGTCAGCGACTATTTCGACCGTCGCCCCGGAGAGCTTTTCGCCTACGCGATGGGCGACGTGCGCGAGACCGGGGCGCTCGCCGCCCTGCTCGCGCCGAGCTACTTCGTGCAGGCGCAGATCTTTCCGTACTCCTACCAGAACGTGGTGCTGCGCGGGAATGCTACCCGTATCGACGCGCTGATGATGCGCGCCTACCTGGCCGCGCGCCATTCGATTCCCGCCCCGCAGGCGCCGAGCGAAGTGATGGGCGGCTACACCGAGGTCCGCCGCTGCGGCGTCGCGCGCCGCGTGCTGCACTGCGACGTGACCTCGCTGTACCCGTCGCTGATGCTGCATTACCGGCACGCGCCGGCGGACGATCCGCTCGGCGTGTTCCTGAGAGCGCTCGGCGATTTGCGCAGCTTCCGCGTCCAGGCCAAGGCGGCCGTGCGCGAACTCGACGGCGCCGCGCGGCGCAACCTCGAGGCGCTTCAGCAGACCTTCAAAATCCTCATCAACTCGTTCTACGGCTACCTCGGTTTCTCGCTCGGCCACTTCAACGACTTCGCCCAGGCCAACGCCGTGACCCGCCGCGGGCGCGAGCTCATCCAGGCCGCCGTCGCCGCCCTGGAAGAGTGCGGCGCCGAGGTCATCGAGGTCGACACCGACGGCATCTACTTCGTCGCGCCGCCCGGCGTTGATGACGAGTCCGCCGCGCAGCGCCTGGTCGAGCGGATCGGCGCCGCGATGCCCCAGGGCGTGCGGCTGGAGATCGACGGGCGCTATCCCGCGATGTTCTCCTACAAGATGAAGAACTACGTGCTGCTCGAGGAGTCGGGCGAGATGACGATTCGCGGCTCGGGCCTGCGCTCGCGCGGCCTGGAGCGTTTTCAGCGCCGCTTCATGGAGGAGATGTTTCGCCTGATGCTGGAGCAGCGCGCCGACGAAATCCCGGCGCTCTACGACGACTGGCGCGAGCGCCTAACGCGCCACGTCTTCGGCATCGGCGACCTGATGAAGACCGAGACGCTGGCGGACTCGCCCGAAACCTACCGCGACAAAATCGGCGGCAAGCGGCGCAACGTCTCGGCCGCCTACGAACTGGCGCTCAAGGCCGGGCGTCCGTACTTAAGCGGCGACCAGATTTCCTACTACGTCGCGGGCCGCGGGCCCAAGGTCAAGGTCAACGCGGCGGCGCGCCTGGCGGCCGAGCACGACCCGGCCAATCCCGACGAAAATGTCGAGTACTACCAAGCCAAGCTTGCCGAGCTTTACGCCAAGTTCAAACCCTACGCCGAACGGCGCGGACTGTTCAGCCCCGGCGAGGTCGAAGGCGCCGCCGCCGAGGCGCCGCGGCAGCAGGCGATGTTCGGTGAGGCCGGCGCGGACAAGCCGGGCAAATAGTGCGATGAAACGGAAAATCGTCGGCTTCCATCAGGACGACCACGCCGATTGGGTGGCCGAGCTTCAGTGCGGACATACGCAGCACGTGCGCCATCATCCGCCTTGGCAGCAGCGTCCGTGGGTGACGACGGCCGAGGGCAGGCAAAGCCGGATCGGTGTCGAACTCGATTGCAAAAAGTGCGATGAATGCGACCCTGCGTAGCGACGCTTTCGCCCGCGACCAGCGAGCCGGTGATGATATTCGAGCAGTGGAGGCGCGGCGCTCCCGAGGGATTGGGCATTGAGGAAATTAGGAAATTACTAAGTGTTTTGGAATGACGCGGCCTATCGATACATCTGAGACGGCGTCCGCCGGACATGTTTTCGACCGCCAGGCCGCGTACGCGTTCCTGCTCTATCTGTCGCTGTCGCTCCTGTTTTTCGCGCGCGGGCTGGGAGGGAATTTTTCCACTTATCATCTTGCCACCGGACCCGATCCGGCACAGTCAATCTGGTTCCTGGCGTGGTGGGCTCACGCGATAGTTCACCACCTCAATCCCCTGTTGCCAACCGTGGTGTTCGCGCCGGTCGGCGCGAACCTGACGTGGGCGACCGATGTGCCGCTGGTGATGCTGCTGGCGGCGCCGCTTACGCTGACGGTCGGGCCGATCGCAACTTACAATGCCCTGATGCTGTTGGCCCCGGCGCTGGCCGGTTGGGGGGCATTTATACTGTGCCGCTATTTGGCACGGCAGTGGTGGCCAGCCTGGCTGGGTGGATGGGTCTTCGGCTTCTCCCCATACGTGCTGGGCGCGATGCTCAGCCATTTGCACGTAGTCCAAATCTTCCCGATTCCCCTGATCCTATGGCTGGTGCTCCGCCGATTGAACGGCGAGATCGACCCAAGGCGCTTCGTCGCCGGGATGGTGCTGCTGCTGGTGGTGCAATTCGGATGCTTTGTGGAAAGCTTCGCAACCACCGCGGTCTTCGGAGCCATGGCGCTGGGACTGGCGCTGCTTTTGATCGAAGGCGACATGCGCGGCCGCCTATGGTCCCTGATTCCGCCGCTGGCCGCGGCATATGCTCTAAGTGCGGCACTTCTCGTGCCTTTCTTATATTACATGTTCGCCTACGGGGCTCCCCACGGCGTGGTCTTTTCGTCGTGGGACTTCTCCGCCGATCTTTTGAGTCTCGTCATTCCAACGCCGCTCAACGAACTCGGACGGCTCGCGCCCCTTGCCGCAATCGCCGCGAAATTCCGCACCGGCCTCGACGAAGCGGGTTCGTATATTTCGCTGCCCTTGTTGGTGGTCGCCACGCTCTATGCGCGCACTGGCTGGCGGACGCCGGCCGGCCGCCTGGTGGTCGATTTGCTCGTGATCATGTGCGTGCTTTCGATGGGGCCGTGGCTTCAAATCGCCGGCCGCATCACTTTCGGACTGCCATGGCTGGTGCTGGAACGCCTGCCGCTGCTCGAAAAGGCTTTGCCGGGCCGGTTCGCAATCTACGTCTACTTGATATTGGCCGTCATGGTCGCGATCTGGCTGTCCACTAGCGACGCAACGCGACCGCGCAAATGGTTGCTTGGCGCGGGCGTCGTTCTGTTGGGCCTGCCCAATCTGAACGCCAGTTATTGGGTACAGGCGGTCGGCCTGCCGCCGCTATTCACCGCGACGGCCTATAGCCACTACCTCGCACCGGGTGAAACGGTGCTGGTCCTGCCCTTCGGATGGCAGGGCGACGACATGTTGCTGCAGGCCAGCGCCGATATGTATTTCAAATTGGCTGGCGGTTATGTCGGCTACGCCCCACTCCTGCCTGCGGAATATGCGCAATGGCCGATTATGCAGGCGCTATACAATGTCGCGGGCGTGCCTGACGGAGACCAGCAATTGAAGGCCTTTCTCGCCACTCATAATGTCGGCGCGGTAATTATCGGCGATCGCAGGTACCGGCTGACGAAATTCTACCATGGCCTTACGCCGGACGTGCCGATCCGCGTCACCGTTGGGCCCATCGAACGACGCGAATTGCGCGAAGTCGGCGAGTGGCTGGGCGAGCTCCACGCGACACCCATTGAGGCGGGCGCATTCACGCTCTATCCGATTTCGGCGCAGGCCCTCGAGCCATACCGCGACCTGAGCGCGCTCGAAATGCAAAGGCGCGCCGCCCGCGGACGCTTCGAGGCGCTGCTGGTCGCGGCCCAGCGTTATATCGCTGCCGGCCGCGACCCCGCCGCACTCACGCCGCGGCGCGTCGAGGCGCTGGGGTTCGTGCCGCTCGACTGGTTTGGAGGCGAACCGTTCCCCACCGCCAGTCCGAACCCGGTCTTCCATACCGGCGCTGTTCTCCATGCGTCGAACGACGGCACTATCACGGTGGGAATCGAAGGCGGCTACTCGGCTTTGGCGCCGCTAATCGAACAGTACAAAGCGGACGCCGATACGGTTTATTTTCCCTATCCCATGCGGTTCTCGCCCGCGTCGAACACTCCGGGTGACGAGGTCGCGACGATGGTGATGGACTTCAGCCGCGATGGCCTCGCACGTGCCGCCGCCAGCGCCGCGGCATCCGGCGCGGTCGGAGAACGCTGAGCGGACCGTGCCATTCCAGTCGCAGAGGCGAGCGCCGCAAGCACTACCAGGGTGTTGAGGAACGAGACTGATTACTCAGTGTCATAGCTTTGTGGGCGCCGGAGCAAGCCGATTGAGCTGCCTTGGGCGTTGGCTGTCGGGACGTGAAGGCGCGCGCGAGTTTTTTCGCCCGCGGGTTCATGCGGAGTCGAGACTTTTCGTTTAAGCTGAGCCGCTACTCCCGATTGGCGCCCTGAACCACGATCACGCAGCGGTCGCCATCCGGAACTTCGTCCAGCGGCAATCCGATCTCGTCGGCGAATCTCTTACCCACGATTAGCAGCCGCCCGGGACTCTGGCGGAACAATTGCTGGCGGCTGCGCTCGGTCAGCACGTCGGTGTGAAAGAGCCGCCCCATGCGCGCCCGGGCGTCGTGGATCATATCGACCAGGGCGGCGTCGGGCTGAGTGGCGCTGATCGCCAGCGCGTCGTTGGATATCAGCAGCGCGCGCAGCCTCGACCGATTGTTATGCGCGATGCGGGCGCCGAGCTCGAGCGCCGCGCGGCCATCCGGCCCCGCATCGATCGCCGCAAACACGCGCTCAAACGGACGATCGGTTCCCTGGATGAAAGCGCCGATGCTGATGGGCAGCCTTTTGGCCTTGACGAACACTTCGCGCACGACCCCGCCCAGCGTGTCGCCGCCCGATGCCGCGCGATGGTAGCCCAGCAGAGTCCACGCGACCTCGGCCGCGCAGGCGGTGGCGATGATATCGAGAGCCGGCGCGTTGGAGCGCATCGTCTGCGCGTCGATCGTCACGCCGCGCGCGCGCGCGTATTCGATCGCCGCCTTCAAGGCTGGTGGCGGCGGCAGCGATTGCTCCTGTGGGCCATGCGCTTCGATATCTGCCACGGCGCTTCGCTGTCCGACCAGCGCCAGCACGCGTGGCGGCGGTTCGTCGCCGGGATCGCTGGCCGCGAACGCGATCGCCATGAGCGGCGCGACCCCTTCGGGATTCGCCACCGCCACCAGGATTCCGCGCTTAAGCGTGCTCGTCATCGCCGTGAGAAATCCCATTCAGACTGACCGCCCCTTCTCACGGGGTCAAATGCCCCCCTGGGGCGGCGTCGTCGAGACTCCGCAACCCGGCTCGAACTTTGCGCTTGCAAACCGTCCGGCGTCAGTGGCAGTTTGAGTCGGAATACATGGAGGTCCCGGTGAAACGAAGCTGTGCGGCGAAGGTCGTGGGCTGGCGCACATCGGTCGCCCTGGTCGTGGGGATGCTATCGGCGTTGGGTCTGAGCGGTGTCGCCACCGCACAGAACCTCCCGACGCGGGCCGACTATACCGCTTGGCTGGCCAAATATGCCCAGACCGAGCCATCCTTCAAGCCTGGTGACGTCCTGACCGGCAAAGACCTCGAACGGATACGTCCGTTCGTGCCGCCCGGATACCTCGAACAACTGGACTTCCCCGAGATGCGGATGGAAATCGGCCCTCCGCAGGATCACACGCCGCGCATGGATTTCATGGAGTGCACGGAAAAATACTCGAGCCAGGTGCGGCTCGGGCCCGCCGGCGACCTGCAGAACTACATCTGCGGCCAACCCTTTATGATCTTCGACGCGGGGCCGTCGGATCCATTGGCGGGAATCAAGGCGGCGTGGAATTTCGAATATCGGTGGCAGAATTACGGTTTCGCCGCGTACAGCGTGCCTTGGATCTGGGTGAGCTTCGGCGGTACGCACTCGCCGATCGAGATCGAAAAGCCGCCCACAGACTGGGACACCAGCACTGGCTTCAACGTTCCGCTGCCCACCACCGCCGAGACGGCCAAGATGTTCGCGGGCGGCGGGTCGTTCCATCGGATGCTTCAGTCCACATATCAACGGGTCTACTTCAACCATCTCGCACAACTGATGAACACGCAGCATGGGACACTTCCCGTGCCCGACGCCAGTAAGTTCGAGTTCAAAGATTTCCTCGGATTTTTCGACCCCTTCGATATACGCGGCTCGGCGTTCATCATTTACCGCTACAACGACCCGCTGCGCGCCGACGACGCATGGGCCTATATACCCAACTTGAGGCACGTCCGCCGCATCTCGGTCGAGGTCAAGTCGGACTCGGTTCTGGGCACCGATTTGACCCTGGAGGATTTCTTCGGCTTCTCCGGCCGCGTGCTCGAGTGGCACTGGAAATTCCTGGGCTGGAAAGACGCCCTGGCGGTGATGAATTCCAAGTACGACAACGCGCACTACTTCGGGCCCAATGGAGTTATCCCCAACGATCGCTGGACCATGCGCAGATACGCGGTGGTTGAACGCACACCGATACGGAGCGGGCATCCCTACAGCAGCGCGATCGAATTCCTGGACGCTCAGAACTGGGATTGCGCCTACCTGATTGCCTTCGACCATTCGCAGCACGTCTGGAAGATATTCCAGTTCTCCGAGGCATGGAGCGAGGATCTGAAGGAGCCGGCCCTGCAAAGGATCAACCGCGGCATCCACGCCAGTCACACCCAGGGCGTGGCGGCGATTGATTTGAAGAATCGACGCGCTACCCTCTTTGCGGTCTTTGGAGGGGGCTTTCCCAACCCCACGGGACAGCACGTGACGTCAATCTTCGATCCCAGCTCGTTGGAGCAGAGTCACCGCTGATCGAGCACGGCCGATCAGTACCGCCGATCGAATCGGCGAACGCGGGGATTCTAAAAACCTGGCCGACCGGGATATTGCGCGGCGCCTTGCCGAGCGGCTAGCCGCCGCCCTCGCACCGCGCCCGACGCGCGCGCACCTTTGCCCGGGTGCGGCCATATGAGTAGGCTTGTTTTCCATGGACGAGACGGCCATCCAGACCCACGTCGAGCGGTTGTGGGATCAATCGATCCTGCCCGAGCTCACCGAGTACATTCGCATCCCCAACAAGTCGCCGGCCTTCGATCCCGAATGGCGCGCCCACGGATATATGGAGCAGGTGGTCGCGCGCTTCAGCGGATGGGCCGAACGCCAGCCGATCGAGGGCCTGGCGCTGGAGGTGATGCGGCTGGAGGGCCGCACGCCGCTTTTGTTCATCGATATTCCGGGGGCCTCGCGCGAATGCGTGCTGCTTTACGGCCATATGGACAAGCAGCCGGAGATGACCGGATGGAACCCGGGTCTGGGGCCGTGGATGCCGGTGGTCAGGGGCGAGCGCCTGTACGGACGCGGCGCGGCGGACGACGGCTACGCGATGTTCGCGTGCCTGGCGGCGATCGGCGCGCTCCAGGCCCAGTCGATTCCGCATGCGCGATGCTTAATCGTGATCGAGGCATGCGAGGAAAGCGGCAGCTTCGACCTGCCCTTCTATATCGACCGCCTCGGCGAGCGCATCGGCAAACCGAGTCTCGTGATTGCGCTGGATTCCGGCTGCGCCAGTTACGAACAGCTATGGTGTACGACCTCGCTGCGCGGGCTGGCGGGCGGAACGCTCAAGGTCGAAGTGCTCACCGAAGGCGTTCATTCGGGTGACGCCGGCGGCGTCGTTCCCGACAGTTTCCGTATCGTGCGCCAGTTGCTGAGCCGCCTGGAGGACGAAGCGACGGGCGACGTGTTGCCGGCGGAGTTTCACGTTCAGATTCCCGAGGCACGCCGGCAACAGGCCGTGGCGGCCGGCGCCGCGCTCGGCGAGAGCCTCTACACCAAGTTTCCGTTGACGCCAGGAACGCGCGCGCTCAGCACGGATCCGGCCGAGCTGATCCTCAATCGCACTTGGCGCCCCGCGCTCTCGATCATCGGCGCCGACGGCCTGCCATCGCTGGCAAGTGCGGGCAACGTGATGCGTCCGATGACCGCGGCGAAACTCTCGCTGCGGCTGCCGCCGACCTGCGACGGCCAGGCCGCGACGCGCAAGCTGCAAAGCCTGATGGAGCAGAATCCGCCCAGCGGCGCGCGCGTGAGCTTCGAGGGCAACTGGGCGGCCAGCGGCTGGGACGCGCCGGCGCTGGCGCCGTGGCTCGGACAATCGCTGGAGGAAGCGTCGCAGGTTTATTTCGGCAAGCCGGTCGCATATATGGGCGAAGGCGGCACCATCCCGTTCACCAACATGCTGGGAGAGCGCTTTCCCGAGGCGCAATTCCTGGTCACGGGCGTGCTGGGCCCGCATGCCAACGCGCACGGCCCCAACGAGTTTCTCCACATACCAACCGGCAAGCGGGTCACCTGCTGCGTGGCCAAGGTGATCGCGGACCATTTCCGCCGTCGCTAAGCTCGCCGCCGCGCGTCACTGTGGAGCGTCCGGGAGATCCGGACGCGCAGGGCGGTTGCGTGCTCTACTGGATGCAGAGGGTGCGGCGCGCCGGTTGCGCCGATTCATCGTCCGCGGGACGGCGCCGGGGTTTGCCGCGTTTCCCGCAAGACGGTATATCAATCGTGTGACTGCGTGGGACCGCGTGCGACTGCGTGTGATTGCGCGCGATCGAAACCCTGCTCCATTCCACTAATGACAATGCTCGTGCAGGAGAATGAACATGGCCGGAGCTGTTGACAGATCTGCCGAAGGCGCCGCGGCCGACGCGAGCCAGAAAATTTCGGGCGGCAATCTGGTCGCCAAGGCGCTCAAGAACGAAGGCGTCGAGGCCATCTTCACCCTGTGCGGCGGGCACATTATCGACATCTACGACGGCTGCCTGAACGAAGGAATCAAGATCGTCGACGTACGCCACGAGCAGGTCGCGGCCCATGCCGCCGACGGCTACTGGCGGGTGAGCGGCAAGACCGGATGCGCGGTGGTCACGGCTGGACCGGGCACGACCGACGCGATGACCGGCGTCGCCAACGCGTTTCGCGCCGAGAGCGCGATGCTGCTGATCGGCGGCCAGGGGCCGCTCGCACAGCATCGGATGGGCTCGCTGCAGGACCTGCCGCATGTCGACATGATGCGGCCGATTACCAAGTTCGCGGCGACGGTACCCACCACCGAACGGATCGCCGACATGGTGAGCATGGCGTTTCGCGAGTGTTACAACGGCGCGCCCGGACCGGCGTTCCTGGAGATACCGCGCGACGTGCTCGATGCGCGCGTCGATCTCGCCCGGGCGCGCATCCCAGCCGCCAATCACTATCGTGCGTCGACCAAAAGCGCCGGCGATCCGCGCGACGTCGAGCGGCTCGCCGATATCCTGGTGAACTCGGCACGCCCCTGCGTGCTGCTCGGCACCCAGGTCTGGAGCTGCCGGGCGGGCGCCGCGGCGATCGAGTTCTGCCGGCGGCTCAACGTCCCGGCCTACATGAATGGCGCGGCGCGCGGCACTTTCGCGCCCGGCGACCCGCATCATTTTCATCAAACCCGCGGCTACGCCTTCGAGAAGGCCGACACCATCGTGATCGTCGGCACACCGTTCGACTTTCGGATGGGTTACGGGCGCAGGCTGCGCGCCGACGCGACGGTGGTGCAGATCGATCTCGACTATCGCACCGTGGGCAAGAACCGCGACATCTCGCTGGGCATCGTCGGCGATGCCGGCGCAATCCTTGCCGCGACGACCCAGGCCGCGAGCGGCCGCCTCGACAATGGCGCGCGGCGGCGCGAAGCGTGGCTCGGCGAGTTGCGCGCGCAGGAGCACAAAAGCGCCGAGGCCCTGCGCCCGCGGCTGCTCTCCGACGCGTGCCCGATTCATCCGCTGCGCCTGGCGCACGAGATAAATCAGTTCCTGACCGAGAACACTATCTTTATCGGCGACGGCGGCGACGTGGTCACCTTCTCCGGCGGGGTGATTCAGCCCAAGGCGCCAGGCCACTGGATGGATCCCGGGCCGCTCGGCACGCTGGGCGTCGGCACGCCGTTCGCGATGGCGGCGAAGCTCGCGCGGCCTAAAAAAGAAGTCGTCTGCCTGTTCGGTGACGGCGCATTCGGGCTGACGGGATGGGACTTCGAAACCTGCGTGCGTTACGGGCTGCCCTTCATCGGAGTCGTCGGCAACAATTCGCACATGAACCAGATTCGCTACGGGCAGACGGCGAAGTACGGCAAGGCGCGCGGCGAAGTCGCAAATTATCTCGGCGACGTGCACTTCGAACAGTTCGCCAGGATGCTCGGGGGCCATGGCGAAGAGGTGCGCGAGGCGAAGGATATCGGACCGGCGCTGCGGCGCGCGCGCGAATCCGGCAAATGCGCGCTCATCAACGTGTGGATCGACCCTGATGTCTACGCGCCGGGTACCATGAACCAGACTATGTATAAGTAGCGGGTGCAGGTGGCGGCGCGCCAACCGGCTGGACTCATCGGCGGCGCGCTACGGCGAGAGAATGGCAAGGAACTGACGAGGAAATAGATGGACAAGGCGCTCTCGGGTGTGCGGATTCTGGATATGACCCACGTGCAGTCGGGCCCGAGCTGCACGCAGATCCTGGCGTGGCTCGGCGCCGACGTAATCAAAGTGGAACTGCCTGGCCGCGGCGATATCACGCGCGGGCAGCTTCGCGACCTGCCGGGCGTCGACAGCCTCTACTTCACGATGCTCAATTGCAATAAGCGCAGCATCACCCTGAATATCAAGTCGGCAAAGGGCAAACGTATCCTGGACGAATTGATCAAACGCGCCGACGTGCTGGCCGAGAACTTCGGCCCCGGCGCGCTCGACCGTGAGGGCTTCACCTGGGAACGCCTCCGCGAGCTCAATCCGCGACTCATTTTCGCCTCGATCAAGGGCTTTGGCCCCGGCCCTTTCGAGGATTGCAAGGCCTACGAGACCATCGCCCAGGCGATGGGCGGCTCGATGAGCACCACCGGACAGGAGGACGGACCGCCGACCAGCACCGGCGCGCAGATCGGCGACTCGGGCACCGGGATGCACATGGTGGCGGCGATTCTCGCCGCGCTCTACCAGCGCACGCGCACCGGACGCGGTCAGCGCGTCGAGGTCGCGATGCAGGACTCGGTGCTCAACCTGTGCCGGGTGAAGCTTCGCGACCAGCAGCGGCTCAAGCATGGGCCGTTGACGGAGTATCCCAACCGCAGCTTCGGCGACGAAGTGCCGCGCTCGGGCAATGCCTCGGGCGGCGGCCAGCCGGGCGCCGCGCTGCGCTGTGCACCCTGCGGCGCCAATGACTATTGCTACGTGATTATCCAGCCGCAGGTCTGGCCGGCGCTCGCGCGCATTGCCGGCCGCCCCGAACTCGTCGACGATCCCGCGTACGCCACGCCCGAGGCCCGGACCAAGCATCTCGACGAGGTCTTCGGCGCGATCGAGCAGTGGACGATGCGCCACTCCAAGCACGAGGTGATGCGAACGCTGATGGAGGCCGACGTTCCGTGCGGGCCAATCCTTTCGATGAAGAATCTGCTCGAGGACTCCGCGCTCGCCAAGCGCGGGATAATCGCCGACGTCGAACATCCGCGGCGCGGCAGCTTCAAGACCGTGGGCTGCCCGCTGGTGTTGTCCGAGAGCCCGGTCGAGATAACCGCGTCACCGCTGCTCGGCGAGCACACCGCCGACGTCCTGCGCGAAGCGATCGGATGCGACGGCACGGAGCTGGAGCGGTTGCGCGCCGAAGGCGTCATCTGAGCCGCGCAAAGCGCGCCGGCGGACGGCGCGTCACCTGACGATATCCGGCGCCGCCGTCGGCGGTCCGCCCGCCGCATCCAGGCCCAGGTGCTTGCGCGTGAGTTCGGCCAGTGCGCGAGCCGCCGGATCGGAACTGCCTTCAAGCTGCACGACGGTGCCGACGCGGTCCTCTACGGGCCGATTCTGTCCCAGCTTGAACTTGCCCTCGATTCGATCAATCTCGATCGCGAATCCGACGATGGCCTTGAGCATCGCGGCCTTGAAATCCGCAGGCAAAGCGCCTGGCCACGGCCGCGGCATCCCCGCTTCGTAGACACCCACCAATCTGTCGACCAGCGCGGAGAGCTGTTCCGCGTCATGGATCGGGCGGGGAATCCCGTAGACGTGCACGGTCGCGTAGTTCCAGGTCGGAACCGCGGGCGACGTTGCGTACCAGCTCGGCGAGACGTAAGCGTGCGGCCCGTCGAACATCGCCAGGCATTGCCGATTGCCGTCGAAGAAGCGCCATTGCGGATTGGCGCGCGCGACGTGACCGAGCAGCGTCCCCTGCCGGCCGCCTGCCCGATCGAGAATCAGCGGAAGGCGGGTCGCGATCGGTTGTTCGCCGGCAACCGTCACGAGCGTTCCAAAGCTGTAGGTCTCGATGAACTGGTGGAGCGTCGAGGAGTCCGTGACCTCGAACGTCTTGGGTATATACATCCGCGCCTCTCCTGGCCGATAGCCTCGGCACAAGTAGACTCGGGAGGGCGCCGGTATTCAATGGTGCCGGCCATATATGGTCTGAAGTAAGCGCCAGCCCTCGATACCGTTCGCAACGGTGAGCACGCGCGCAGCCGTGACTCAGGAGTGAATCGTGCTCTGACCGTTGCCGGTCGAGTGGCAGCGCGGCAACACCGCCCAGAAGATGCTTCCCTTGCCCGGCTCGCTGGTGACGCCGACGCTGCCGCCCTGGGCTTCGACGATCCGCCGGGTCAACGCCAGGCCGAGGCCGGTGCCCTGATGGCGCTTGCCGGAGAAGGAATCGAGCTGGTGAAATTCGGTGAAGAGGTACCTCAAATCGCCGGCACGGATGCCCTCGCCGTTGTCCTCGACCTCGAGGCGAAACCACTCGGCGCCCTCGGGGCGCATCCGAATCGTCACGTGCGCACCATGGGCGCTGAACTTGAGGGCATTCGATACGTAGTTGTAGAGAACCTGCCGCAGCTTGCCGGAATCGAGCATCAGCCGGCTCAGCTCCGGCGCGATCTCGGCCTCGATCTCGATGTTATTTCCTCCGGCCACGGCGCGCAGTACACCGCACACCTCTTCGACCAGCGGCGCCGGCTCGACCGGCTCGGGCGTGAATTCCATATTCCCCGACTCGACCTTGGTAAGGTCGAGCACGTTGTTGATGAGACTCAATAGATGGCGCGCGCTGGAGAGGATATCGCCGAGGCTTCGTTTGTATTCGGCGGATCCCAGATCGATGTGTCCGGCATAAAGCAATTGGCTAAGCCCGATGATGCCGTTTAGCGGCGTGCGCAACTCGTGCGACATATTGGCCACGAAGGCCGACTTGAGCCTTGAACCTTCCAAAGCCTCGTCGCGCGCCCGTACCAGCTCGCCCTGAGCTGGGTTGCGCTCCACCACCTTTTGCCGCAGTTCAAGATCGGCATCCTCGAGCCGCGACTGGGTTGGAACGGCTAGCGCCCCGGGCCCCACCGTAACCAGCCCGACGGCGCAGGCTAGCGCGGCAATCGCGGTTACCGCCTTTGCCACACCCACCGCCCAGTACGCCGGGTACCAGATCGTCAGCGCATCCAGCACGTGAGTAATGCCGCAGGAGAGGATGAAAATGCCGAATATCCAGAGAATCGAACGACTAGGCAGATCGCGCCGTTTGATGATGAGGTAGATCAGCAACAGCACAATCGAGCAGAAGACAGCGGCGATTATCGAATCCGATACCAGGTCCAGCCACCGCAGCAGAGGATCCCCGATCAGCAGCTGACCATGCGGCACAAAATGCCCAGCGGCAAAGGCTTGTGTGGATAATGGATGCATGGGCCGGGAGCATTCCAAGTCGTGGGGACGGTGCAAGCTTCATCTTTATGGATTAACGGATCTCATAGCGAGCGAGGATCCGCGGCGTGCGCCGTAGGGCACAAGCATACGGAGGACGGACTTGATGGGCTCGCCACAAGCCCACAAATCGCCAGTTAGGACCAGCCGCGCTGACGACACGCAGCCAAAGCCGTCATTGCGGAGACTTTCGCGGCAGACTCTCTTGTGCGGACGATTCAGAGGCTGTCGGCATCAGCCAGCCACGTCCGCAAACGTCGATTCGTGATTCGCGCGCCTAAGCGCGCGCTTGAGGAGGCGGCGGGTCGGGAGCGTCGGTCACGCGCACGCGCGGCGCCGGTACCGACACGGAGTAACGCCCGTATTCAGGCAGGTACCGTGCGACGGCCGGAGGACCGGGAATAATCGCCAGCACCGGCACGGGTGAAGGGCTGAAACTCCGCACTGGATGGCAGATGTACAGAGTGAACATCGCCTCTGAACTGCGTATCACTATTCCGAGGGTAAGCGGCATCCCTCCCAGCTGCACCGCGATGGCCAAAATCGCGGCGGCGCTCCGGACGCCTCAGTCCAGCAGCCGGTCTCAAAACAACGCCGCTTCCGATTTGAGATCGGAGACTTTGACCTCAACTTTGGAGCTGTCCTCGTGATGTGGCAGGCTGACGGGCACGCAGGAGGCTTCGCCCTTGGTCATGCGATCGATCGGGTAGCGGTTGCCGCAGAGCCGGCAAATCAGCATGCCATGCGCAACGGCGTACCCCTTGTGGAACTTGTAACACTGGCGGCAGGCGTCAAAAACCGCGCGAATCTTGCCGTCGTTGCCGCGCGCGAGCAAGAAGCGCAGCCGCTCGCCCGCGCGATCGCGGTAGCAGAACAGGCGCGCGTCGCCGTCTGCCAGCCGCGCCACCGACACCGTCAGCATCCCGACGCCCCGAAGCTCGGTGCAGCGCTGCCGCAGGATCGGCAGCGCGGCCACGATCGCGACCGCCGCGACCAGCGCGCCGCCGGCAAGTCTTCTTGGCGTAATCCCTCGCATCGCCTTCGGCCTCAAGGTTTAATCGCCGCGCGGGTAAATGCAAGCCGCACCCCATCCGGTGCGTTTGGGGTCCGGACCCCGGTTCGCATTATACTGCGCTTCGACAAGCGCCCGCCCGCGCAACGAACCCGCGGTCCCCGGCCATCGCGCGGCGCGCCGCACGCAGGAAGGAGGAAACATCACCGATGCGCCTGGTCACATTCGAAGATGAACCCCAACACCATCGCCTCGGCGCGCTCGCCGACGGCCTCGTGGTCGATCTCAACGCGGCCTATCGCGCGTTGCTGGAGGAGCGCGGCGAGCGACGCGCGGGCGAACTCGCCACCGCGGCCGTGCCGCCCGGGATGTCAGCCTTCCTCGAGGCCGGCGAGGGCGCGATGAACGCCGCCAAGGATGCGCTTGAACTGGTCGCGCGCCTCGGCGCGGACGCCGCACGCGAGCGCGGCCTCGCCCGCCATGCCGAATCGGTCCGTTTGCGGGCGCCGGTGCCCCGGCCGAGCAAGTTCATTCTGGTGGGGCTCAACTACCGCGATCATGCCGAAGAGGCCGGGTTTAAAATCCCCGAGGTGCCGACCTTCTTCTCCAAGTACGCCAACTGCGTAATTGGACCGGGCGACGCGATCAAAATTCCCAGGGTCTCAGCCATGATCGACTACGAGGCCGAATATGCCTTCGTCATCGGCCGCGCCGGCCGCGACATCCCACCCGAGCGCGCGATGGAGTATGTGGCCGGCTACACCATCGTGAACGACGTGAGCTGCCGCGATTATCAGATGAAGACCGGGCAGTGGATGATCGGCAAGACCTTCGACACCTTCGGCCCGATGGGGCCGTGCCTGGTGAC
>Ga0307372_10002703_pt1 | contig 28941 bp, 29 predicted proteins | sample OX1MG_FD_202533 | JGI IMG/M metagenome (GOLD analysis project Ga0307372, IMG submission 202533) | Soil microbial communities from Risofladan, Vaasa, Finland - OX-1 | ecosystem: Environmental > Terrestrial > Soil > Coastal area > Acid sulfate soil | place: Finland: Risofladan, Vaasa | collected... | reverse complement strand
ATTTGTCGTAATCTGTACATCAGAAAGCTCCTTCTTTTTTTGCTTGCTGGTATTGTGCCAGATCAGGAGCTCTCTTGTCTTCTCTTTCCCCCATTTGTCCTTAAGTGAGATGTATTGCCCCTTGTGGGCGTCCATCTTCCCATAACGATTCTCTTGAAGGGACCGGCATTGCCCTTGTGGGCGTCCGTTTACCTTACGCATCTTTTGCTTTTGTAAGATTCGATACCGTTGGCGAATTCGATTTTTATGCCCGATGGTCTGCACACTCAAGCTCAAAGTGAACGTCATTTTTGCATTCGCCAACGGTATCAAGATCTAGGATGCCTCATGGCTTCCGTTCGCTAGAACCACTCAGGCATGAACCAGTTCTTTATTTGACTCTTCATCTGTCTGCTCCGCAACCATGCTCGCTGCCTCAAGGCTTTCTGGTGTCGCGATGATGTGCTTCTCTTTCAGGAAGAAAGCGACAATGAGGGTAAGCAGAGCGAACAGCAGAACGGCGATAAAGCCGTGCTGGAGAGCAATGGACAGCGCCGTTTTGGAAGCGGTTGTGGTTGGCAGCAGAGCAAGAACCATTTGCGGCCAAACTGATCAGAGAGCTTGCCCACAATAGGTAGCATGGTCATCGAGGCAAGGATATAGGCTGCGCCCTGGCTTTAAACTGCCTCCATTGCTATTTACGGAAGAGGAAGCGACGGCAATCATGCTGGGTTTACTGGCGAATCCGTGGCTGGAAATCGGACAATCGCCGGCGGCCATTGAAGGTGCATTGGCGAAAGTCTCGCGGGTGCTGCCGATACGAGCGCGTGAACGCCTGCAAGCGGTTTCTTCGCATCTCGTCCTCTTTCCGCACAACCAGCAAGCGCGGCCCGATGCCTCGCTGCTGATTGACCTGAGTGGAGCGATTCACGCCTCACAGCGCATTGCCATTGACTATCGCTCGCATGCGAATGCGAGTACGCATCGCAAGGTCGAGCCGTATAGCATCACTGGCTGGAAAGGACATTGGTACCTGGGCGGCTACTGTTGCCTGCGTCAGGATTACCGTTCATTTCGGCTGGACCGTATCCAGCAAGTGAAAAGCCTCGCGGAGACCTTTGAGAAAGCGGAGGATTTCGATTTTGAGGTGTTCGTGAAGGAACACTATAAGGCGGGCGGTATGCAAATAGAGGTCGAGTTTCAAGTAAACATGTCTACCGTGCAACAAAAGATACCTGCGACATATGGCACGCTGACGCCCACACCAACCGGGGTGCTGCTGCAAGAGCAGAACGATGATATAGAGGGTATGGCACGTTATTTGATGGCGCTCAACCTGCCGTTTGTCATCCATAACCCACCGGAATTGCGTGAGGCCCTGCTGCGTCTGGGCGAACGAATGGTTCAGATCGCGACTACGCCACTTCCTCCGCGAGACATTGGAAAATAACACGCTTGCGCCATACATTTCTGGCAATCTCACAGCAGGCAAAAAATTTGAACTACGCTCGTTTAAATAATGATTCACCTGTTTCTATGGTACCTGCCTACAACTTTTTGAGTTTGTATACATCTCTGATACAATAGAACAGGTATCACAACGCAAAGTTGGTTTAAACAAACAAAGGAGCTTGAACATGACTGACACAGCGCCTCAAGGGTTTGAGCGGCTTTCTGGCAGTGAGAAAAAGCCTCTCCCGAATGCGAAACTCATTGGACCAGTAGACCCCAATGAGTTAGTTGAAATCACAGTCTACCTGCGACGCCCCGCCACAAGCGACCTGACCAGCACCATCAATGAGCAAGTACAGCAACAAGGTCGCCATCTTAGCCGGGAAGAGTACGCCGCCAGGCACAGCGCATCCGCCGATGACATAGCCAAAGTTGTGGACTTCGCAGATAAGAACGATCTCTCCGTCGTTGAAACGGACCCCGTTGGTCGAAAGATCGTCCTCGCAGGTACAGCAGCAGCGATGAGCGCCGCTTTTGCCACAGAACTCCAGCGTTATGAACACCCGAGTGGCACATATCGCGGTCGCACAGGCCCCATCCACATTCCCAGTGAGCTTAATCAAATCATTGTGGGCGTGTTCGGACTGGATGATCGGCCCCAGGCTCAACCACACCTGCAACTGCTTGATAAAGTGGCAAGCCCAAACACGGCCACTGCTACCGCCGTTTCCTATACTCCAGTGCAGGTTGCTCAACTGTATGACTTCCCAGCCGACGCCTCCAATGATGGGAGCGGTGAATGCATCGCGCTGATCGAGCTAGGTGGAGGCTATAAGAGCAAGGACCTACATAGCTACTTCAAGCAGTTAAATATTCCCATGCCGAGAGTTAGCAGCGTGTCAGTTGATCGGGGACATAATCACCCGGCGGGAACAGTCAATAGCGCTGATGGCGAAGTTGACCTTGACATCGAAGTCGCCGGTGTCATTGCCCCAGGCGCACACGTCGCCGTCTACTTCGCGCCCAATACCGACCGTGGCTTCCTTGATGCAGTCAGCAAAGCGGTACACGATACCACCCACAATCCGTCGGTCATTTCGATCAGTTGGGGTTCCGCTGAAGCGAACTGGACAGCGCAGGCCATGCAAGCGATGGATCAGGCTTTCCAGTCTGCCGCCGCGCTAGGAGTCTCTGTATGTGTTGCGGCAGGTGATAATGGCTCAGCAGATAGTGTCACTGATGGGCTGGCACATGTTGATTTCCCTGCTTCCAGCCCCTTTGCCCTTGGATGCGGGGGAACGCGACTAGAAGCGGCCAATAATCAACCCACCAGTGAGACGGTCTGGAACGAGTCCGCTAACTCAGCCACCGGCGGCGGTATCAGCGATGTCTTCGACCTGCCAACATGGCAAGCCAACGCGAAAGTGCCGCCCTCCGTCAATGCCAATCACCGCGTCGGTCGGGGCGTACCCGATGTCACAGGGAATGCTGATCCCCAGACAGGCTATAAAGTCTACGTAGACGGAAAAAGCGCGGTATTCGGTGGCACAAGTGCCGTTGCTCCGCTCTGGGCCGGCTTGATCGCCCTCATCAACCAGCAACGCGGGCTATCGGTGGGCTACCTGAATCCCATCCTCTACCAGAATTACACGCAACTCGTCGAGGCCAACGCCCTGCGCGATGTGACCACTGGCAATAACGGAGCCTACAGCGCCGGTCCCGGTTGGGATGCCTGTTCAGGCGTCGGCTCGCCCGATGGGACAAAGTTGCGTGACGCACTGTCGTTAGCGACGCTGTTTGGGGAAAGTACGGTGCAATAGCGGGGCGATCCTGTTCATATACCGATCAAATGAAGGACGGACGCCCGCAAGAGCTTATCCGAAAACCGAGGCCTGATACCTGCGCGTTAAGAAACCAGGGTACCCGCAAGGGGAATGCCCCTACTATACACGCAGAACGGGCAACCGTGTATAGTAGGGGCATTCCCCTTGCGGGTGCCCTGGCCTCCTTTGCCCATTAGCAGACCCGCGCCTGCCAGGTTTTCGGATAAGCTCCAAGGGGCCCCACTCCACGCCCTGACTTTTACCCACAACTTTAGTGATACATTGGTGAGAGATTGAAAAGAGAAAAACTTCAGAAAAGAACGATTTTTGGCCTCTTGTCAAGCCACAGATCGTTGACCCAGCGTTTCTGTCGCTGAGCCACATCCAAGTCGGGCAGAAAGCGAGCTGTGGAGATACACGTCAAGCATGTTCTGCATGGCATCGAGCTTCCAAGCTCTTGCCACTATGGACAGCACTTTCTCTAGTAATCGACTTTTCTTCTATGTATTCACAATCAACGTTGTGGGTAAAAGTCAGGATGAGGTGGGTGGCCCCTTCGGGCGTCCGTCGTCCTATTGTGATTCCTTTATTTGAGCAGTATTGCGATGAAACGGCCTTACAACTAACACGCTAAATTTGGGGAAGTGGAGTGGGTGGAGTGGGTGGAGCGACATTGTTCTGGGAGGACACTATTTCGGGAGATATTTGGTCGTGAATGGTGTAGAGACCATAGTTTGGAGAGATAATGTCTCCTGTATTGACCATGCGTCGAAGCATTTGTCTCAGGTACGTAGGGTCTTGACCAGTTTGTTGGGCCAGTTCTCTGGGGCCAAGTGGATGGTCTGCTGTTTGCAGGATTTTAAGGATGGCCTGTCGCTCAGGGGAAAGGGATGTGCTTTTGCTCAGAAGGGATGAAAGGGAAGAGCGGTCTGTGCCGAGCCATTGGATGGAGGGGATGCTATCTGCATTACCGATGACCTGGTAGGCGAGATTGTGAGCTTTTTCGCTGAGGTTGTTTTTGATGGAGACGAGGAGACGCCTGTTTTCGTCAGAAGGGTGACGGACGACGAGGAGACCGGTGCGGACGGTGGCAATGATACCGATAGAGCCACTGCTTTGATAGAGTGGGTTCTGGGAATTGCCTTTATTGAGATGGCGAACGATCACGATAGCACAGTTGGTATTCTGGGCCAAACGTGCTAGAAGTGAGAGGGTTTGTCTGATCTTCTGGTCAGAATAGGCGCTGATGCGCGATCCCAGCATGGTTATGAAGGGGTCGAGGATGACGAGAACGGGTAGTGTGTCTTTAATGGTATTGACGAAGGTGCGGAAGTGTTCTGAAAAGGTAAAGGAGGACAGAAAGGTGTCGCCCGTGATGGGACTGGCACTTTTGATAAGATTAAGGAGACGGATGCGTGATGGGTCGCCGCCGGCTGCCTCTATGCGAGGTTTGATGGTATCGGCGGCTCCGTCTTCGGGGGCAATCAAGACGACGGTGCCAGAGACGCCAGGGGTACCATCGGGCATAGGTCGGCCTGTGGTGATACGAGCGGCAAGGTCGAGGGTGAGCAGGGATTTGCCGAGGCCGGGGTCGCCGTCGAGGGCGGTCAATTTGCCGAGGGGGATGCGTTTTTCCCAGAGCCAGTGGAGCGGCTCAGATGTGATGTCGGAAAGCAAGGTGCCAAATTCTTCTGCTGGCATAGGTGTTCCTTTCTGTGTACGGGGAATACTCAAAATGAGGTGTTTCGGGTGGAATGAGAGCGAAGATATGCAACGAAGCATATCAAACAAACGAGAATGAGAGGGGTCTCTTCCTCATTATTAGTATACCAGATAGGGCCAAATGTTTTGCAAAACCACCTGCCAACCTGGCGACTCTGAGATCCACTCATTACTCGCCCCCACTGTCATCCTGAGCGGAGCGAAGGATCTCTCGCTGGGGCAGGACAGATCCTTCGCTCCGCTCAGGATGACAGCCATACGAAAGGCAATGCCTCTGGAGTACGCCCTCATTAATGCCTCTGGAGTACGCCCTCATAACTCGCCCCCACTGTCATCCTGAGCGGAGCGAAGGATGTCTCGCTAGGGCAGGACAGATCCTTCGCTCCGCTCAGGATGACAGCCATACGAAAGGCAATGCCTCTGGAGTACGCCCTCATTTATGAGTGGATTTCAGGACGACCACAATCATCTACATTAACAGATAGCGCACAACGGCAAAATAGGTTATTATGCATATAGCAGCAGTGTTATTGTGCGCATAGCTATGGAACGAGGTTTTGTAGATGGCACGCCAGACTACTCAGACGCCCAACGATAACCACGACGACCCCAACGACAATCCAGGCACCATCTTCATTGGTCGCGAACGACAAATTGACGACTTCAAAACATTTCTGGCACGCTGGCAAGAACGGATGGCGCAAATGGGGCCAGACGACATGCCGGAACCGGCAGTTCCCACACCTAACAACAAAATACAGGGTTTGGTGGTTATGCTGTTTGGGCGCGGCGGCTTCGGCAAAAGCACATTGCTCCGGCGTTATCGCAACATTGTGCTGGACACGAACGAGCAAGGGAGTGGAATACACGTTGGCGGTATTGTGGATTGGGAATTTGCCATTGAGGGCAAACGGGGCCTCTTCAATCCTCCCAAAGGACAGGCAGTAGACCCGGTTGAATATTGTAAAGCTATTGCCAACGAACTGGCCCCAAAACTGGAAAAGAAATTTAGCGACTGCAAACACCTGCAAAATGCCTTGAATGATGTGGGGAACGCGCAGAAAGAGGCGCACCGCACGTTGGAAACAATGCAGCAGGACGACCGCTACGGCTGGCTGCGCGGCCTGGCAATCGAGGGCGTGACAACATTGATACGCGCCCATGTCCCTGCCAGCGTCCCCGTTCTCGACGACCCCATGGTCAAGAATGCCACTGATGAGGCGGCGAAGCTCACGCAAGAGCAGCTTACCCACCTGCTGGCACGTTTGCGCGACAGGCTGAACAAAGATATGTTGAGCGACTATCTCGACCCTGCCAGACGACTCGGCCTCGCATTCGGGTCAGACCTGCGCGATTGGGCCAGAAACTATCCCTTGCTGATCTTCTTCGATACTTACGAGGAGATAGATGAAGGTGATGCCTTGCTCCGAATCGTGATGGGCACGGCTGGTCCTCGCGTCGGCTGGGCGTTGGCTGGTCGCGACAACCTGTGGGGTGGTGTCAGCCAGATCGAGCGCAATGTCGCAATGGAATACGGTTATAAAGACCTTGTGCCATCCGACCGTGGTCTCTCCATCAATTTCGATGCCAGCGACGTTGGCGCGTTCTCTCCCGCCGACATCATTGTCTACTTCGCCTTGCTGCAAGAGAAAATCCCTGAAGCTGCAAGTCTCCCGCCGCTTACGGATAACGACGCCAAACGCATCTGGAATGTGACGCAAGGTGTGCCGCTCGCTGTCAATATCGCTGCCGCGATCTATCGCGAAACTGGCAAATTTGAGGCTGTGACCGAAAAAGTAGAGGGCAAGAAAACCATTATTGACCAGATGGTACGCCGCTATCTGCTGCATACGCGCTCCAACCTGAATGAACGCCATAAACTCTATGGCCTTGCCATGTTGCGCCGCGCAGACCAACCTTCGGCCATTGCTGCCGCGCTGGGACTCACAGAGGAAGAGGCCGAAACCAATTATCGCAGCGAATTGAACCACCTGCACCGCCGCTATAGCTTCATTTTCACCGAAAAGGATATTCCGGCACTGCATCAAGAAGTACGCTACTTTTTGCGTCTCTGGTTGCTTGAACGGCGTACTGAGCCGGAAATCGTTGCTGTCAACAAACGTCTGCTAGCTGCTCAGGAAACCGCCTTCCGAGCATTGGAAGAACAAAGAGAATATGCCACATTGAAGGAACGCTTGCAAGATGATGAATGGGTTGATACGTATCTTGATTTGACGGAACAACAGTTCTGGTCTGATCCAGTTGAAGGGGTAAAGTATATTTTGCCATTTATGATAGCGGCAGCCATCTACAAACGTGATGCCAATAAAGATGCTGCTGAGGTAGGAGAGTTCTTTGAGGCTCATATCAGTCTGCCATACCGTAACTGGTGGCAATGGGCAAACCAGGGTTTAGATGCCAGACTGTCTCTATTTATTTCGCCTGATGAAAAAATTAAAAAGCTGGAATTGCTGGAACACCTCATGCAACAACGCTGCCCCAATTTCCCCTCACCCTTGCCCAACTATCAGGATGAATTGAAAGGAGCAATCTGGTGGCGTCTGGGTGAAGCATATCCCATGAAAGGCGATGAGAAAGCACTGGAGTGGTATGAGAAAGCTCTTACTGTATTAGAACTAGAGCAGGAAATAGAATTACGTGAAGCGGCTGCTCGAAGGTACTCTAGTGTAGCCTATAACCTTATCAAAGAAGAAAAATATGCTGAGATGATAGAACTGTTAACCAGGGCAATTGTATTAAAATCCGATTTTGCCCTTGCCTACAACAATCGTGGCCTCGCTTACAAGAACCTCAAGGAGTACACGCAAGCCCTTGCCGACTACACTCAGGCGATTGCCCTTGACCCCAAGTATGCCTTTGTCTATGGCAATCGCGGCAACGCTTACAATAACCTCAAAAAATACGAGGAGGCGATAGCTGACTATACCCAAGCCATTACCCTTGACCCCAACGATGCCAAAGCCTACAACAATCGTGGCCTCGCTTACTATAACCTCAAGGAGTACACGCAAGCCCTTGCCGACTACACGCAAGCCCTTACCCTTGACCCCAACCTTGCCACTGCCTACAACAATCGTGGCCTCGCTTACTATAACCTCAAGGAGTACACGCAAGCCCTTGCCGACTACACGCAAGCCCTTACCCTTGACCCCAACCTTGCCACTGCCTACAACAATCGTGGCTACGCTTACCTATTGCTACATAAACTCACACAGGCTTCGATGAATTACGATCATGCTTACAAACTTGATCCGAAGGATATTAATGCAGCATGGATGTCATTATGGGCTGATATGAGCAAGCAACGTCCAGAGATAGAGGTTGCTACACAATTGGAAAGTATTGCTGAAATTAATGTAGAGCATTACGTAGCGTTTGTATGTAGGGGGCTAGCTTTAGGTTTGCGCGGCGAATTGTTAAAAGGTCTGTCGGAACTGGAAAAGGCTATTCCGATAGAGCCGGAAGAGTGGGATGCCTATTTCTGGAAAGGGATGCTTTGCGCGTACTATTATCGTGGACGGCATCAGATGGTGGCAGAAGCGATAGAGAAGGCGTTGGAGGTGGAGTTGCCACCAATATTGCTAACGCCCCTTTATTGGCTTGAGACGGATAGGCCGGAATTTTTTGAGCAGTATGCGAGGCCGTTGCTTGAGCGGTATGGGATGTAGGAAAGGTTGTGCAAATTAAAGAACGAAGCGGGCAAAGGTGGCGACATCGCTACGCTCGTCGCGGGGTGCGCTGAAGCGGACCCCTACATTCCCGATTATGTGCTGTCACCCGGCACGTCTTCAAACAAATCGCTGACTGGTACGTCGAGAGTTTTTGCGATTTTTTGCAGGGTGATTTCTCGCGCTGCATGAAACGGGTTGCGGCATACGGCACGAACCGTTCGTAGTGTGAGTCCTCCACGACGCGAGAGTTTCGCCATACTCATATGTCGTTGCGCCAACACTTCTTTGACTCGTAAGCGCCTTTTCAAGGTTTGGATATCTGGCATGATTTAGTTCTCCTCCTGGTTTTTATAAATGGGATATGGTAATAATTGTACGGGTTATTCGTATACATCTTCTCTCTGCCCGGCATGAACACACAGACCGCGCATATCCTCAATATTAAAGTGGCGACGAGCTACCTGTGAGAGAACGTGCAACACCTTCAGCGCGTCGGCAGGCGGGGTTTCGATGCTACGCTCCATCCAGTAGACCCGGCACAGGCGCACACCTGCCAGCTTCGCCAGTTGCCCCTGACTCAACTGGCAATGCAGGCGCAGTTCCTGAAGGGGCGGCTGCGGGGGCTGAGGGAGTATTACCGGCAGAGGTTGCGTCTCCTGGGTCTCGATAGACTGTTTCTGCCATGCCGTTCCTGGCATCCATGTTGTCATGAGTGGTTCCCTCCTACAACCTGGCAGGTTCTTCAAAAGTTCAGCGAACCGAAGTTTCATAAGCTCACCTGTGATGACACATTAATTAACTAACTTTTACTTTTATATATTCCATACAACTATTATGTTAGTACTATAACTAACTTTTACTATCATTGTCAAGTGTCAAATTACTAACTTTTGCCATTGGAAAGCAGGAATGTTACAATAACTAACAGAAACAAAAGTTACTTATCTGGGAAAGCAATATGACTAACGAAGAAGAATTGATAAACTCAGAACAAGGAATCAAGGTCTACGCAGAAGCGGGAATCTCGGAAAACACATTCTTCCGCCACGCGAGAGAAGGCAAGATCAGAAAATTCTTGCAGGAAGGAAGGCAAAGGGACGCACTTTATAGTGCTGAAGATGTACGCAAGGTTGTAGAGTTTCATCGCCTGAAGAGAAAAGGCCGGGTAGAAGCTATCCGAAACAAAAAGGAAGAGCGTGGCAAAACCGATTGGGTGCAAGCTGGCGATCTTCCCTATCTGCTTGCTCTCGACTACGAGATGTTTGGCATTGATGAAGCAGTAGACCTTACAATTACCCATACATGGTGGAAAAAGAATCCTTATATGTGCCGTGTTCTTTACAACGCGGAAAATAGAAAAGACATATGGGGATACGTTACGATGATTCCAATGGAAGAGGGAACTATTTTCAAACTCCTTCGGCGAGAGATGCATGAGCGGGACATCAGAGTAGACCACATCCTCACCTATGAAGAAAACAAGTCATATGCGGTCTATGCCAATGCCATCGTCATGAAGTCAGAACACCAGGCATCCATTAGAACGCTCATCAATAGCATACTTCATTACTGGTGTGAGCAATACCCGAAAATCAGAATCACGAAACTTTATGCATATGCAGAAAGCGACGAAGGATGGAACCTCATCAAGCATCTCTTTTTTGCACCGAGATACGACATAGGAGAAAGAGCTTTTGAACTTGATCCATCTCAAATGAATCCTTCAAAACTGATAAAAGCTTATCAAGATTGTTTGAAAGAACGAGAAGAAAACGCATGAGAGATATTCCCGGAAAGGTCAGAAAAGAGCATGCCGAAGCAAATTGACGATGTAATTGACAACGTACAGAAGGGATATATTCCTGTCACTGGCGGTCTTGTCTGGTATAAAGTGGTGAACCCCGGCAACGGGATTCCATTATTGACGCTGCATGGTGGCCCAGGGTCTGCCCATCATTATCTTGAACCACTTGAACAGCTAGCAAACGAACGGCCTGTTATTTTTTATGACCAGCTCGGCTGTGGCAAATCAGAGAGACCAGATGATACATCCCTCTGGCAACGGGGTCGTTTTGTTGAAGAACTGAGCCAAATCCGGCAGGCACTCAACCTCGAGCAAGTACATCTCCTTGGTCATTCCTGGGGAACCATGCTCGCCATTGACTATGCTCTCACCAGACCGGGCGGCCTGGTGAGCCTTGTTCTCGCAAGCCCGGCCCTATCCATACCGCGCTGGCTCGAGGATATGGAGCGATACCGAAAGAGTCTTCCGCTTACAGTGCAACAAATTCTTGAGGAGCATGAGAAAAACGGCACGACCGATTCCGACGAGTATCAGGAAGCATCAATGGAATTCTATCAACGATATCTCTGTCGCCTCAGTCCCTGGCCGGAGCCGTTGGAACGAACACTCGCCAACGAGGGGACAGACGTTTACAATACCATGTGGGGACCTGCTGAGTTTTATATGACGGGAAATCTTCTGAATTACGATTGCACTCCTATGCTCGGAGAGATAGATATTCCCACACTTTTCACCTGTGGCCGCTACGATGAAGCGACACCTGAAACAACAGCATGGTATCAGAGCCTGCTCCCAAAATCAGAACTTGTTGTATTCGAGCAAAGCGCACACATGGCCCATCTTGAAGAGACAGAACTTTATCTTCAGACGGTAAGGGACTTCCTTATCGCTTAAATACCGTCACCCGGCACATCTTCAAACAAATCGCTGACTGGTACATCGAGGGTCTTTGCGATTTTTTGCAGGGTGATTTCTCGCGCTGCATGGAACGGGTTGCGGCAGACGTTACGAACCGTTCGTAGGGTGAGTCCTCCACGACGCGAGAGTTTCGCCATACTCATATGTCGTTGCGCCAGTACTTCTTTGACTCGTAAGCGCCTTTTCAAGGTTTGGATATCTGGCATGTTTCAGTTCTCCTCTCGGTTTTTATAGATGAGATGTGTTAATTTATTGTACAGATTATTCGTGTACATCTTCTCTCTGCCCGGCATGAACACACAGACCGCGCATATCCTCAAGGTGAAAGCGACGACGAGCTACCTGTGAGAGAACGTGCAGCACCTTCAGCGCGTCGGCAAGTGGGGTTTCGATACCACGCTCCATCCAGTAGACCCGGCACAGGCGCACACCTGCCAGCTTCGCCAGTTGCCCCTGACTCAACTGGCAATGCAGACGCAGTTCCTGAAGGGTGGGCTTCCAGAATCGAGGAAGTATCACCGGCAGAGGTTGCGTCTCCTGGGTCTCGATAGACTGTTTCTGCCATGCCGTTCCTGACATCCATGTTGTCATGAGTGGGTCCCTCCTTTTTGTTTACAGGGTTTACGTACCGGGTAGAATAATTCTCAACCCATAGCTGCGTATGCTATAATTCCCTCTAAAAGGATATATCGCAAGCCGGGATACTAAAGAACAAGCACCAAGTGTTTCATAGCATCGTTAGTTCAACTACCTACTGTTAAGTATGAGTGTTTTTAACCTGACTTTACAGGTACAAAATGTGGCTGTAAATATATCTTGCAAAGCACCAGAGAGGATAAAACGTGGCTATGCAGCATATACCGTCATTTGCGGGACAATTTCTCAAGAATTATCGAAACGCTCATAAGCTCACTCAAGAACAGCTTGCTGTTGAACTCAAGATTGAGCCGCGTACTCTCAGAGCATACGAAAATGGAGAACGTCAGCTTAACAACATCAACGAGCTACGACGTATCTCCGAGATATTAAACATCGAGCCAGAGCTACTCGGCGTAGCTGCACCAATATACGTCCCAAAATCACCTGAAGAAATTGATGCTGTTGTCAAGCGAACCTGGACGCTGTTAGACGAGGTAAAAGTCAGCGAAGCTCGCGTCCTCATAGAAAAGCTTATAAGAAACACCAGCGAACAGATAACTACAGAAGACCCAAAACTCTTGAAATCTCTCGCACGAGCATTGCACGCGGCAGGATACGTGACTGGATTAGGCACAAGATTAAAAGAAATAGCCATTCCGATCCATTACTATCATGAACTAGAAGATATCGCACGTCTCATCAAAGACGATACCCTCCTCAGTATAGCTTTAACCTACCAGGGTGATATGCTACGCCGCAGCGGGGATATTACAAATGCGATTGTCTACCTCGAAGCTGCACGTGACACGGCCCCGAAAGCAGACACATCAGCGCGAGGAAACGCTTTACAGCTTCTTGGGCGCACATATCTGCCAGCAAAAAACAAGCGCGGTTTTGAAAGAGCAATAGGAGAAGCGGAAGAACTTGCCTACCAGATCAATCCACTCACAGACAGCACGCGAGGGCAATATAATCCGCTAGCCATTTACGAAGAATACGGAAAAAGCTATGGCATACTGGGTCAACCTCAGAAAGCGTTGGACTTTCTGGAACGAGCAGAGAAAGCTCGTCCCAAAAACAAATTTTGGGCACCACTGCTGGACATAGCAAAAGCAGAGGTCTTGATCTACAACGGACAGGTAGATGAAGGATTGCCTTTAGCGGTTCGCGCAGCAGAAGTATGCCAGCAACAGGGTCATCTCCGACGCCTTGAACGCATCTACTGCATGAGACGGTTTCTCAGTCGAAAGGCTATAGAGTACGCAAAAGCCGAAGCAGAATTAGGCGACAGACTGGACGGCCTTATCGAAGGATGGGACAAAATAGAATAAGCAGGTCAGGTACGAAGAGGACATCCGGCAATAACATGACTATACAGATGCCAGCAACATGCATAAACTTGCCATTTGCTCATCATCAATTGGTCAAATTATTTGCGAATGCGCCCTTATCGTAGAATATGGATCAAACGACCCGTCAAAGGGTTATAACCGTAGCCCTAAATTCAGAGAGTAGCGCTACAAAAACTATTGTGCGAAATGTAAACCTCTTTGTTTACTATGGTTGCTTGTAGGTACTTAACGCCTATAAGCTATGAACATATGTAAGCTTGAGCTATACTACTTTACCAACGGTATGTTTTTGAGAAGTTCCTCAAGGAGAACCTACCTACGTCTTCCTGGATATTGATATTGTTTTGGATTTTATGGAGGCTACATGCTCGATGAAAGTGTCAGTGAGAGAAAATATTGGAAAAGACCAATAAACATAAGCAGGGAGCAATGGATGATCCTTTTGGAAGATAAGGAGACAATAACAGAGCAAGATGCTCAACTGCTTAGATTGATATATACAAGTAAGGATTGCAAGGCTACCGCCGGACAATTAGCCCACATACTCAATATGCCTCATCATGCTCCTCTCAATAGGCAGGTTGGGCAGTTAGGAAAGAGGATAGTAAAAACGCTCAACATTCAAGCTCCTATGCAAAATTCAGGAAAAGGATTTAACTGGTGGGAAGTCCCTTTTTGGGGGGAAGCAACAAGGGAAGGATATTACTGGATTTTAAGACCGGAGTTGCGGGAAGCAATGCGGGAAATAGACGAAGAAGGCGCATTTTTGCTAGAGAAGTCATTTCCAGAAGAAATAGATGCTGATAGTCACAAAAATCTCTTCGAAGGTACAAAAACACAGATATATGTGAATAGCTATGAACGAAATAGATATGCCAGGGACCGATGTGTAAAGTATTATGGAACGATATGCGTTATTTGTGGTTTTGATTTTGAAAAAACATATGGTGAAATTGGTAAAAATGTCATTCATGTGCATCACCTGAAACCCCTTTATGAAATCCGCGAAACCTATATCGTTGACCCCATAAAAGACTTACGTCCTGTATGTCCGAACTGCCACGTAATAATTCATAGAAATAATCCTGCCTATTCAATTGAAGAAGTAATGGCAATGATTAAAAACACGAGGATTGAATAGCACAGTACAAGTCCACTAAGGGATCTTCCACATATAACTTGATAAGGGGATGCTGCATCAAGCTTCTTCTGACAGCATTATCCACGCTAAAAAATGTCAGGTTATTCCCGTAAGCCCCCTAAGCTGAGCGCATCATCCTCAAGCGATGATAGAGATTGTGTCAAGCACTTTCGCGGCAAGTGTCTCATCTCCTGTGAAAGTCGCATGCTGCATGGCTTCCTCTTTGCTGATGCCTCTGGTGAAGAGTCGCCATGCTGTCTCCTGATCGAGAAGCACGCTCGCATCAACTTGTTCGATGTCTGACGTATCGGGTTTCCCCAGTAGCCAGGTGGATTGTTCGCGTTGGAGGAGCCGCCATTCTTCCTCGTTGAGTTGCGCAAGTAAATGCAAAAGCGATTGTCGTTCCAGAGGAAACAGGTCTACTACCAGTACAGGCTCAAGCGTCTGCATCGTTCTAAACCTTTCTCAAAGAATCAACCGACGTATCATTGTAGTGGCGGCTCTTGTGGCCGCCATCCTCCTCTACTACCATCTCACCCTAGTACGCTCACCAGGCCCAGTGCGTAAGCCTCTGCGGCGCTCTGCGCGTCATAAAATGTATCGCCCATCATCAGGCGATAGTGGCATTGCCAGCGACGGGCGGGCCACGGGGCGAGTTTGATGAGCGTGTAGGTTGCTACGTGTTGCTCTAACGCCTCGCGCAAAGCCACTTCTCCGATGTTGGTGATGTCGTGTTGGGCGAGTTGGGTACGTAGTTCTTCGGGTAGCACGATGAATATTTATCCTCTATGGTAATACGACGCGATACGATGAACACGGTTATTGTAGGGATGCGGTGTGAGGGTGTCAAGTGTTCATCAGCATGATCGTGCCCAGCGCCGATTGATTGGTAATGTGGACACGGGCCGATCAATCGGCGCTGGGCACGATCAATCGGCCCCTACGGGATTACCGGTGGTATATTTATTTACTGATCATTTTAATGCGGAGAGTAGGGCTGCCTGGGCATCTTGCGGGCTTAGTTGTTCAAAGTCGGTGCGGGGGAGGCGACGCGGCATGATGCTGAAAGGGCCGGTCCAGTGGCGGGCCTGTTCCTCAACCCAATCGAGCATCTCGAACGATTTTTGGCGCGACTGCTCGACTATGGGGTAGCGTAAAGCGGCGCGGTCGAAGACTTCGTGGTCTTTGGTGTAGACACTGCCGTTTTCGCGTATCACGACGTCAACGTATAAATCCACGTAAGTCAGTTCTCGCGATGCGCTGGTATAATGAGGAGTCGGCAGGATGATATCGCAATAACCACTGGCGAACGAGCCATCTTCGGTATAACCAATATGCATGGTATACCACGCGGCGGGAAAGAAAAAAGCGAGCGCATGTTTGGTGGAAATCCACGTGCCTGGTTTCCAGTGCATCGGTGTGCCAATCGGCGTCCAGACGCAGACATACTCGTCGCTCACGGGCAACTGATAACCCTGCCATTTGCCCCATATATCATCGTTCACCAACTTTTTGTAAATGTCAGCTTTCTGTAACATATATAACCTGTACAGTCCTTCCTTGTTTATCAAATGAATTATAGCCTATGGTACAGTGAGGCTGCAAAATTACAGGACAACAGGCGCATTGCCACATACTGAGCAGAGAATGATAAAACAAAGACCTGGAGCGCAATTGATGGTCCCGGGTCTTTGTCCTTAAGCTGTCCTTGCGGTGAGCGCCGGACAAAATCAATAGAATGGTATAATATGGATGTTCAACGGGCTTATAACGCTTTGAGATATTGTTAGGAGGCATATACATTATGAGCATTTCAGAGCAGACGCGCACCGAGCGCGACTCAATGGGTGAGATGCAGGTACCCGCCAACGTCTATTATGGGGCCAGCACACAGCGTGCTGTTCTCAACTTCCCGATTAGCGACCTGCGTTTCCCACGCCAGTTTATTCGTGCTTTAGGACAGATTAAGCAGGCAGCAGCACAAACGAACGAAGAACTTGGCACGGTTGACCCGCAGATAGCGGAGGCGATTGTACGTGCAGCACAGGAGGTAATTGACGGCACATTCGACGATCAGTTTGTCCTCGATATTTTCCAGACTGGCTCTGGCACTTCGACCAATATGAACGCCAACGAGGTGATCGCCAATCGCGCCAGCGAATTGCTGGGCGGTTCGCGTGGTTCACGCAAGGTTCACCCCAACGACCACGTCAATTTTGGACAATCGTCAAACGATGTCATTCCCACGGCGATTCATCTCTCCGCACTGGTCAGCATCGAACACGACCTGCTACCGGCGCTGCAAGGCTTGCAACAGGCGCTGCAACAGAAGGCAGACGAGTTCATGCCAATAGTGAAGACGGGGCGCACACACCTGCAGGACGCCACGCCTATTCGCCTGGGGCAGGAATTTCTCGGCTATGCAGGCCAGATTGAGCGCGGCATTGCACGCATGCGGCAAGCGCAGAGCGAACTGGCAGAAGTTGCGCTGGGAGGGACAGCAGTTGGTACAGGGGTGAACACGCATCCTGAGTTCGCGGCGCGTGTCTGCGCACGACTTTCAGAGATGAATGGTGTGACGGTACACGAAACGAGCAACCACTTCCAGGCACAAAGTACGCTTGATAATGCAGTGGCGGCAAGCGGCGCGTTGAATACGCTGGCGGTGAGCTTGATGAAAATCGCCAACGATATTCGCTGGCTCGGCTCCGGCCCACGCGCAGGTATCGGTGAAATTGACCTGCCAGCCGTGCAGCCCGGCAGTTCGATTATGCCCGGCAAAGTCAATCCTGTTATCGCGGAGTCGCTCTGCATGGTGTGCGCACAGGTCATCGGCAACCACACGACCATCACCGTCGCCGGGCAATCGGGCAATTTCGAGATAAACGTGATGATGCCAATCAGCGCCTATAACCTGCTGCAATCCATCAGTTTGCTGGCCGCCGCCTCGCGCAACTTCACGGAGCAATGCATCAATGGCTTGCAAGCGACGACGAAGGGGCCGGAGATGGTTGAGCGAGGGCTGGCAATCTGTACCGCGCTGGCCCCCATTATCGGCTATGATGCCGCCGCCAGCCTCTCTAAGGAGGCGTACAAGACCGGCAAAACTATTCGCGAGATGGCACGCGAGAAGACCGGCCTTTCCGAAAAGGAACTCGACCGCATCCTCGACCCCGCCAGCATGACAAAGCCGGGACTTGAGGGCGGCCCAGCGGGAGGCTAAGAACCTGTAGGGGTCGATCAATCGGCCCCTACAGGTTCGCGTTTTATTTGCGGCTCCGTCCGAGGGAGACGAGGGCGACGCCGGTAAGGATAATGAGCATGGCGAGCAATCCGAGAATGGTGATATGCTCGCCATCCACGGCGATACCCAGGGCTACTGCCACCATGGGGTTGACGTAGGCGTAGCTGGTCGCCAGGGCCGGGCGCACGGTACGCAGCAGGTAGCCATAGGCGCTGAAGGCCAGCAGCGAGCCGAAGACGATCAGGAAGGCAACGGCCCACAGGGATTGTGTCATATGCAAATCCGGCGTGCGTTCGTGTATGGCGAAACTCAAGAGAACCAGTACCACCCCGCCCGCAATCATCTCGACGGCGCTGGACATCAGACCAGCGGGCAAAGTGACGTGATGGCTCAAGGCAGAGCCAAAGGCCCAACTTATCGGTGCCAGCAGCAAGGCGACCGCGCCTAGCGGATTGGCCCATACGTTATTGCCGAGATTGAGCAGTATCACGCCGATTAAACCGAGGCCGAGACCCAGCCACTCTCTTCTGACAGGCCAACGTCCCCACAAGCCCATAAAGAGGGCTGTCCATAGTGGAATGGCGGCAAGGCTCACAGATGCCAGGCCCGACGCAACCCATTGCTCCGAGAAGGCGACAACACCATTGCCGCCCGCCAGCAGCAATATACCGACCACGCCTGCCCCGATCCATTGCTTTTTCGTCGGCACGGGCGATCCACGCAGACGCAAGATTGGATAGAGGATTGCTGCCGCGATCAGGAAACGCACGCCAGCCATTAGAAATGGCGGGAAACCATCCAAAGCTATACGCATCGCCAGGTAGGTTGAACCCCAAATGGTATAAAGTGCCAATAATGATATGAGTATTGCGAAACGATTTGCAGCCGGTTTTTTCGTTTGTTCCACATCAGGAAGTGGACGCGATACAGAGAGATGCGGACGCGATACAGAGAGATGCGGACGCGATACAGAGAGATGCGGACGCGATACAGAGAGATGCGGACGCGATACAGAGAGATGCGGACGCGATACAGAGAGATGCGGACGCGATACAGAGAGATGCGGACGCGATACAGAGGGATGCGGACGCGATAAATCGGTCCCTACGGGTTTTTGTGATTGTTCGATTCGATAGGTTTCTTTCATCAAGGGCACCGTATCTAACTAGTGGAAGCCGTTCCAGGACTGGCGACGCTCCCATTCGGGGCTGTCAATCCCGTCTGTACTGTCGTAGCCCCATTTCCACGCCGCGATATTGAGGATGATAAGCAGTTCAAGCAAAACAAGTGCCGTCATCGTGTCCTCCCTCCTGATCAAACGACCGGGCTGTGTGCGAATTCATACCACATGCAGAAGTACGCATTACGAAGGACTATTAAGAATTGTTTCAAGGGTAACATACATGAGAGCGCATTACTACAGCCAAGTTGCTGTGCAATGGGCATCTTGGCTTGTATGTAGGGGCCGATAGATCGCGCCCACCGCCGATTGATCGGCAAAACTGGTACAATTTATTGTAATGTTGATGGGAACACGGGCCGATCAATCGGCCCCTACTACTTTGTCAACGTTCATGTGACTGGTGATGCCCCAGCAGTGACGAGAGATTCTTCGCTGCACTCAGAATGACAGCCTCCGGCCTGTCATTCTGAGTGCAGCGAAGAATCTCCGGGACGAGTGAGCGGTGCGCATCTGCCGGTGTCCCTTGATGGGGCATCACCAGTCACATGAATATTGACAAACTACTACGGGTGTACTGGCTTCTTGTTCGAGCAATTTTTGTTTGCGTTCTTTGCCCCAGCGGTAGCCGCCGATCTCGCCATTGGCTTGTACGACGCGATGGCAGGGAACGATGAGGGCGACGGGGTTGGTAGCACACGCCTGGGCGACGGCTCGCGCTGCTTGCGGTTGCCCTATTTCTCTGGCAATCTCGCTGTAGGAGCGGGTGCTGCCGCGAGGGATCGTTTGCAGGTTCTTCCAGACGCGCTAGCGAAACGCTGTAGTCTGCACATCTATGGGCAGGTCGAGGCCTGGTTGCTGACCATTGAGGTAACGCAGGATGGCATTGACCCACTCACGAATATCCGCCCCATCGCGCTGAATGGTCGCGGCTGGATATTCATGCAGCAATGCCGTCTGCAGCATCGTGTCGTCGTCACCGAGACTCACCGCGCACACGCCCTTTTCGGTGGCTGCTACGAGGAGACGGCCCAGAGGAGATTTTACAATCGTACAGGTAATATTCATGCCAGCACCCCCTTTGCGATACGTAGTTGGCGTCATACCAAGTTGCGTGGTTGTTCGTTCGTACAGACGGCTGCTGGAACTAAAGCCGACTTCATAGAGCGCGTTTGTGACGGCTGCGCCCTCTTTCACCTGCGATTTAAATTGTCCCATTCGACAGGCTTCCACATACTGACGCGGCGTAATGCTCATCACGCGCTTGAACGTGCGCTGCAAGTGAAATGGGCTGATATGTACCGCCGCGCCTAATGCTGCCAGTGTCAGTGGCTCTTCCAGGTGCGTTTCGATATAGCGACAGACCTGTTGCGCCAGTTCACTCTCCGGCGAAAACGTATCGGGCTGACAGCGCCGACAAGCCCGGTAGCCGGCCTGTCGTGCCTCGTCGGATTGTGCGAAAAACGTGACCTGCTCGCGCTGTGGTTTGCGTGAAGGGCAGGACGGGCGGCAATAAATGCCGGTGGAGTGGACGGCATAGACAAAAGCCCCGTCTGATTGTTTGTCTCTCGTTAAGACTGCCTGCCAGTACATGTCCTCTTGCATAGATTTGTATCTCCTGATTGCTGGTATCTGTTCTACGTTTCAACATTGTTCTATGCATAGAATAAGCTATCTGGACAGAAGTATCTATCCGATTCTTGCGCTCAAACTGGCATGTTAAAATATGGGAAGATAACGCTCAAGTTCCCAGGCATGAACCTGTCGCCGGTATTCAGTCCATTCGATGCCTTTGGCTTCGAGGAAGCCCTCGTAAATGGAGTCGCCGAGCGTTTCGCGAACGAGCGTGTCTTCACGAAGACCTTCCAGCGCCTCGCCGAGTGTAGCGGGCAGCAGGCGTGTCAGGCGATGCAAACGCTCGTTCTCATCGCGTATAAAGAGGCTTTCGTCCATTGCAGGCGGCAATTGCAATTTGCGCTGGATTCCGTCCAGCCCGGCGCGTAACATCACCGCAAGGGCAAGATAGGGGTTGCAACTGGGGTCGCAACTGCGCAATTCGATACGGGCCGAGAGTTGCCGGTTGGTGCCTGGTCGCGGCACGCGAATGAGCGCCTCGCGATTGACCCGGCCCCAATTGATATAGACCGGGGCCTCGTATCCTGGCACGAGACGTTTGTACGAGTTGACCAGCGGTGCCAGGATGGCGCACATGCCACGAGCATGTGCCAGTTGGCCGGCGATAAAGTAGCGCCCTATAGCGGAAAGTCCATACTCGCCCTGCTCATCCACGAAGGCGTTCTGGCCCGTCGCGAGATGGAGCAGTTGCTGGTGCGTATGCATCCCTGACCCACTGATGCCGTAAAGCGGCTTGGGCATAAAGGTGGCATAGAGGTCGTGTTCTGCCGCGATAGCTTTGAGAACATATTTTGCGGTCATCAAGGCATCGGCAATGGCATTGGCATTGCCGACGGCGAAATCAATTTCGTGTTGTCCGGCGGCGACTTCGTGATGGCTCGCTTCTATGGGAATGTTCATTTGCTGCAACGCCTGCACCATCTGGCGACGCACAGCAGAGGCGAGGTCGGTTGAGAGGTCGAAATAGCTGCCGCGATCATGTGGCAACGGCGTCGGCGTTTTGTCCTCCGAGCGCACGAGGAAAAATTCCAGTTCGGGCGCGACAAGAAAATCGAAGCCCATCGAGCGTCCCACGTCTAAAGCTCTCGCCAATGTAGCACGTGGGTCGCCATCAAAACGTTCGCCTTCGGGCGTGTACACGTCGCAAATAACGCGGGCAACGACATCATCATTACCTGCCACTTGCCCGGCCAGCTGGGAAGCAGCAAGGCGTACTTTGCCCGGTAGAATGGAAAAGGTCGCGAGGTCGGGATGGAGGTACATATCGCTCTCAGCGACCCGCGCAAACGCCTCTATCGAGGAGCCGTCAAACCACTTGCCCTGTGTGATACTATCGGGAAACTGCTCAACGGGAATGGTGACACATTTTGCCATACCAACTACATCGGTAAACTCCAGGTTGATGAAGCGCACATGCTCGGCCTCAATTGTTGCCAGCACCTGCTCCTTGTTGTCCTGTTTCTGCTGCTCCGCCATGATCGTCTATCCTTCCTCGCCGGGCGGTAGGGATAGCTGCAGCCCGTTCGTAAGAATTACTTTTGCATATTGAACAATATATCGGGTCATAGAGACTCGACATTGCTGCGCTCGTCGCGTCGGGCGCGATCAATCGGGCCCCTACAGGGGGTGACAACTATTATAACAGATATTGCCTATGGTGTTTATACTTTCTTAACACTTGTGCGGTACACTATAGCAGAGAGATAAAAGGAGCATACGACTATTATGAATGAGTTTCAATCGCTGGACGCTGTGGAATTTGCCAGCCGCGAATTACTGTACTTCTGGGCCTTTGGAGATTTGCATTACCGCGCCCGCAATCAGTGGCATGCGCTGCACTCGCGGCGTCTGGCTCCCATGTTTCAGGATGTGCATGCGCTTTGGCGGCAAGAGGGCGCACCAGCATTTTATGTTGCCCCTGGCGATATTGTAGATACAGGTGGGCCGGAGAACTACAAACTGGCAAAAAATGACCTTACCGCGCAGTTGGGCAACGTCCCTTTCTATCCGGGCATTGGCAACCACGAGTACCAACCTGATAACAAAGAGGATAGTGTTCATACGGCGGCAGAGTTCAGCGCGTTCTGGGATACGCCTGTGCGCTACGCCTGGACGGTGGGGGATGTCGCCTGCATTATGCTCGACCAGCCCATGCCTTTTTTGCCGGGACAACGACAGGAAAATCCGCATGTCGTTTTTTCAGATGAGACGCTGGCCTTTCTGGACGCCGCACTGACTCAGCACGCTGGTCAGCGGGCAATCATCTTCGCCCATTGCCCGCTCAAAGATACGGTGCTTGACCGCGACCCGGAACTCAATCTGGACGACGATTCTCAGGATACCTTTTTCTTCGTCGAAAATTCGCAGGATGTACGCGCCATCCTGGCTCAACACAGCAACGCCAAACTCTATATCAGCGGTCACACGCATGCGGGCTGGGGTTCGCCGCAACTTGTCTTTACCGAGACATTAGGTAATCACCCTGTGACCCACGTCAATCTGATGTCGCCCTGGTATACCGGCAGGAATTGTGGCCCCTACCGCAGCGTGGATCGCTCAACGCTGGAATACAACCCGGACACGCCCGATATGCTGGCCTCCTTTGCCTTCCATATCTATCGCGACCGAGCGATTATTCGCGTGCGCGACCACCGCGCACAGGTGTGGCTGGCGCAATGGGTGGTGCCTCTGCAATAGCTTGACAAAGCGATCATAATACCAGTACCCTATCCATTATGAACACACACAATCATCGAATCGCAATCGTCACTGGTGCCAGCCGTGAACGGGGTATTGGCACGGCGATTTGCCGCGCACTGGCTACTGCCGGTGTTGATATATTCTTCACGCACTGGGGTACTTACGATGCTGCCATGCCGTGGGGAGTAGAAAAGGATTGGCCGACGCTGCTGCAAAATGAACTGAGGGCTATGGGCGTGCGCTGTGAGAGTATGGCAGTTGACCTCAGCACTGTTGACGCGGCAACGCGCATTATGGACGAGGTCGAGGCGCGATTGGGCAATCCTTCTATCCTGGTTAATAATGCGACCTACTCGACCAATGACGGCTATAAGCTGTTGAGCGCGGAAATATTAGACCGGCATTATGCAGTCAATATGCGTGGTACCATGTTGCTCAGCGTAGAGTTTGCGCGGCGTTTCGCGGGAACATCCGGCGGGCGCATTATCAGCATGACCTCCGGGCAAGCGGTTACTCCGATGCCGGAGGAGTTGGCCTATATCGCGACAAAGGGGGCCATTGAAGCCTTTACCGTTTCGCTTGCCGCCGATCTCTCCGCTCGCGGCATCACCGTCAATGCAGTTGATCCTGGCGCGACTGATACTGGTTGGATGACTGAGGAACTGCGACAACAACTTATCGAGCAGCACCCACAGAAGCGCATCGGACAACCGGAAGACGCGGCCCGCCTCGTAGCCTTTCTTGCCAGCGACGACGCCCGTTGGATTACCGGACAGATTATCCATTCACGGGGATAATGGGATTATTCCTGGGCCAAATACAAGTATTAAGAAATCGTTTTGAATTAAGCACGGGCGGTGGCATTGCTCAGCAAGCTGGACAATACACCGCCCGTGCTTAATTCAAAACGATTACAAGGTATCGCCTACGAGCGTATCGCGGTCGAGCGGGCCGATGGCGGCGACGGTCAGGGGATTGAGCGGTGAGAAGCGGTGCAGGACGTTGAGTACCTGCTCCTGCGTTACGGCGTCAATAGCATCTTTGACTTCCGCGATGGTGCGCAACTTGCGCTCGAACCACCAGGAATGGGAGATAGCGGCCATGCGTGCGCCTGAACCTTCGCCGCGCATCACATTCTCACTCTTCAATTGCACTTTGGCACGTTCCATTTCGTCAGGCGTGATACCCTCTTGCTCAAGCAGGCGCAGTTGGTCAACGATTACCTGAAGACATTCACGCCCCTGTTCGGGCGTGGTTCCCGCGTAGATGCGCATAGCACCAATATGTTTGTTGCCGGCTAAACCAGCGGAGACACCATACACGAGGCCGCGTTTCTCGCGTACTTCGACGAAAAGGCGTGAGGCCATGTTGCCGCCCAGCACTTCGCTAATCAGCAGGGCAGCGTAATAATCGGGGTCGGTATAGGTGGGAAAGGGGAACATCATACCGAGATGCTCCTGCTTGCCATCCTGATATTCCAGGGTGATATCAGTGGTAGGCTGCGGATGCTGCGCTGGCGAAGGTCCGGCCTGCCCCGACCAATCGCCGAAGAGATGCTGCATCTGGTCAACGACGTGATCCCAATCGAACTTACCGGCGATGGCAAACAGCACGTTGTTGGGCTGGTAGCGTGCCTGCCAAAATGTGCGTAAATCCTGCCGCTGTACGCTCTTCACACTTTCAGGAGTGCCAATGGTCAGGCGACCCAGCGAGGTGCCGCGATAAAAACTGGCACGTGCGAGGTCAAAAATGCGGCTGGTTGGCTCGTCTTCGCGGCGGCGAATCTCTTGCAACACAATACTGCGCATCTGCTCCAGATCATCTTTCGGGAAGGTGGGCGTGAGTAGCACTTCGTGCAGCAATGGCAGTGTAGCATCAAATTTGGTGTGTACCAGTTGGGCCATAATGCGCGCCGTCTCCAGGCCTGTGCTGGCTCCTTTGCGCACGCCGAGAGACTCAAAAGCTTCATTCAAAGCCCGCGCATCCTTCTGCTTCGTACCTTGAAAAAGCATATATTCAAAGAGGTGCGCCAGGCCCTGTTTCTCCTCTGGCTCATTGACGACGGCGGCATCAAGCTGAAAGCCCATCGTAATCGAACTCAGGCTGGGCATATATTGACCAATCATCTCAATGCCATTGGGCAGTTGATGATAAAAATAGTTGGGTGGTAGACCTTGCTGGTCATTCATCTATTGGTACGTTCCTTTCTGAACAGCGATTCGGAGAGATTGAAAAACACTGTTAGTATATCACAGTTGTGGGATTGACAGGCAAATAGATGCAGGGTGATGAATATCTAACTCAAAAACGGGAAAAATTAACCACTTCACAACTGATTCTCAACACAAATCTGTATCACCATAGGTTACTATAACATGCAATGAAACAATAATTTGTATCGTCTGATACAACATTCGTTTCCTTTTATCGGCTTTGAAGCGGTAGCACGCACGCATTCATCATTTTGAGGAGAGAACAAACAATGGCTATGCAGATGATCCAGGATGACGTCCTTTTAACGTTCAAAGAGGCCATGAGCTATTTACGAGTCAGCCGCTCAACACTTTACCGGTTGATGTGGTCCGGCCAGTTGACGGGTCACAAAGTTGGTAGCACGTGGCGCTTTTATCGCGAAGACCTGCGTTCCTGCGTCGGACGTGAAATTTCCATGAGCAGCCTACCGACGAACGTCGCCATGAGTTCCATGAATTAATGGTTCTCTCTTCGCATCATTTCTGAGACAGAATAGCTGCAAGACGCGGATATTTAATGAGCAGGGATATGCTTCACGTGAAGCATATCCCTGCTCATTAAATATCCGCGTCTTGCAGAACTACCACTTCTCGGCCAGCAATGCATCGAGTGCGGCAACTTCACAGGTGACGAGAAAGATGGTCATGCCGGTAATTTCGCGTAGCCGCTGCAGGGTCTCACGGTCGGTTGGATCTGCCACCGCTACGGTAAGACAATGGTGGTCGCGGCCAACGGGAGCGCAACGCAATTCAAGCGCGAGAGCATACGGGATAAGGTTCTTCAATCGTGCTGGAAGTTTGACCGGCAACTGCATAAATGGCACATTTCCACGTGCCGTGTTCTCGCTGACGCTTTCCGCCTGTTCTACAAAACGCTCAAGCGGCTTGCTTGCAACCGACGCGGCATCTTTTCCATGCCACACTTGAGCCATGATAGCGGGACGCAGCGTCAAGCGATGAACGGTGCTGCTTGCATGGCACAGGAGCAGTTCGAGCGATGTAGCCGATTCTGGATAGGAACCAATACCCATCACAATATCCGTTTCGCGTTTGAGCGGGGGAATAACCGTCTCTGATTGCAGCAATCGCACGCTCTGATAGACGCGCTCCAGAATACTGTACATCCCTTGCTGGTCAACATCAGGAAGAATGAGCGCGGCCCCTATGCCGTCTTGTATAAGCAACTGGTCGTCGCACCTGATAGCACGACGCACATTCACAATCACCTGTTCCAGAAAGCTGGCGGGCGCGTGAAAACGCTGCCGTTGATGCAATACCGCCGTTTGCGGCGCAATATGGATATGTTCGAGTTGCGATATATGCAACAGCAGCATACTCAGCGGCGTTGAGCGGGGAAAGTAGTGATGCAAGCGCAAACGAATATCACGATGCATCTCCTGCGATGCCGGTGTAATACCACAACTATCGCTGGCATCATCTTTGTACGGTACAGGCAGCAATGGGGAAAGTGACAGGCAGGTACAACGCTCACCCGTCAGTGTTTCGATAGATGCAGTTGAATGTCCTGTTGCTTCTCTCCTCTTGTAACTCATAACACGTGTTGCCTTTGTCCTTTTTTCGTGGGGGGATTCACCACACGCAACTTATTATACGTTGAAGCAATGGGTGAATATGTGCAAAATGTGTTGAGGTGTGGTTAAGAAGGCACCATTATGGTTAAGAAGCGAGAGGCAGAGAACACAGATGCATCGTGCAAACAACCATGTAGTTGGCTGCACGATGCATCTGTGTTCTCTGCCTCTCGCTTTACTAATCGAATGCCATAGGAGTGGTGAAGGTATAGCCAACCCCAGGCACAGTCATGATATATTGTGGAGTATTTGGGTTGGGCTCAACTTTCTGGCGTAAATGGCGAATATGTGTTTTCACCAGCCCAGAGTCACCGGCCTCATCGTAGCCCCAGACGCGCTCAATAATCATATCGGTGGTAAGAACCTGACCGGTATGTGTGATGAGAAGGTGGAGCAAACGGCTCTCGGTGGGCGTTAACCGCACCTTTGCACCATCTCTGGTCACTTCGTGGCGCATCGCGTCCAAAGTGATAGGCCCAACAGTCACAGCTGATGAATTAGAAGTGCCTCGCGAACTCGTTGAACGGCGCATAACAGCTTTTATGCGAGCGAGCAACTGCCGTGGAGTGAATGGTTTGCGCAAATAATCGTCGGCCCCCATCTCTAACCCACGTACCTCATCATCCTCACGATCATGTGCGGTAAGAATCATAACCATTGAGTTGGTTTCTGTACGCATCTGGCGACATACTTCAAAGCCATCCAGCTTTGGCATCTGAACATCAAGAATCACGAGATCCGGCAGCGTTTCGCGCCAACGTTTGATAGCCTGTTCGCCATCAAATGCGCGAATCACGTCGTATCCATGCCCCTTGAGCCAGTAGCTCAGCATATCTACCATGTCGCGGTCATCGTCCGCCACCATGATTTTCACTCGCGTCCTCCTACAAACCTGTTGAATAATACTGGAATGTGATGTCTTAAATTAAAAACGGCTTACCTGATTAGTTGTTCTCACTGCTTGTAACGGTATGGTGACGAGGCAGTAACATCATGATACAATTTGGGCTATAACGTACTATCGGTTTACCTTCTACCATGTCTCCGGCAATAAAGCGTAATCTACAGTTCCATACCCATAATCGGCTTTTTTTTCTCTATCCATAGCCTCAATTTCTGGTCTCGTTGACATGAGGAATACAATTAGCTGAAAAGCGGCCCGCTCCTTCCCATTGCGGGAAGATGCTTCTACGCGAAGGAGGCCGGAAGAACCTGTGTAGAAAAAAGGGAAATAAAGATGGATAGAGAAGAATTACTGGTGCTGGCGCGTAATGCCGCGCAAAAAGCGCATTGTCCCTATTCGCATTTTCACGTGGGAGCGGCGCTTGTCGCGGGTGGAAACGTCTATACCGGCGTCAACATCGAGATTTCGAGCTATGGCCTGACGCTGTGCGCGGAGCGTTCGGCGCTGGCGGCGGCAATTTCGGATAGTGCTGGACCGGTTACACAGGTCGCGGTGGCCTGCATTGACGTGCCGCCGGACGCACCTCTCAATGAGCGCACTCCTTGCGGTGCCTGTCGTCAATGGCTGGCAGACCTCGCCCCACACGCGGTCATTTATATAGATGGCTCCGACCGCGATTTCTCGATAGCAGACCTGCTGCCGCACGCTTTTGGTCTGTAATTGGCTGTAATCAGGGGGGCTATGGCAGGGGGGCTATGGCAGGGGGGCTATGTCAGGAATGGCGGCCACAAGGGCATTGGCTCCAGAAAATAGGAAAAAGGGGTTGCCAAAGAAGCATGGAAAGAGGATACTGCTTTCAAACGAAATGTTGTTGTTCAAGCAGAAAGGAATATCCTCCCATGAATGATACCC
>Ga0307372_10002700_pt1 | contig 28966 bp, 30 predicted proteins | sample OX1MG_FD_202533 | JGI IMG/M metagenome (GOLD analysis project Ga0307372, IMG submission 202533) | Soil microbial communities from Risofladan, Vaasa, Finland - OX-1 | ecosystem: Environmental > Terrestrial > Soil > Coastal area > Acid sulfate soil | place: Finland: Risofladan, Vaasa | collected... | reverse complement strand
GATCGCGGCGGTCCTCGACAACCCAGACTACGAGACAGCGGACGCAAAGACGCGACTGGTGCATCGCCTGCGAATCGCAGACGACGTCCGGTTGATTGCCGAGGTCGACGGCCGCCAGCTCACGGTGGCTGATCACGACGCCGACGACGCGATCAACATCGCCTCCGACGAACCGTTCATCCGCTCGCTGGACCGCTTGGGCTTCGTCTCCTTGGAAACTGGACCGTCGATTTGAGGCTGCGACCTGCTGCGCTGCGACATGAGCTCGATATCCGCGGCATTACGCAGGCGGAGCTCGCTCACAAGGCCGGCGTGGCCGAGACGACCGTTAGTAAGGTGATGCGGGGCGCCGGAAACGTCCGTCCCGATGTGGCCGCCAGGTTAGCGCGCGCACTAATACAGATCAAGCCGATCGAACTGCTGCCCGGCCTAATCGAGGGGCCTGTCGATTCTGCTGGCGAGCAATGGAACGGAGAGCACTTAGACGCGAGCGCAGGTGCTGTACACCGCGACCCGCGTCCCAGCAAAACCTTCAGCTCCGGAATTGCCGGTAGAGATCGACCTGCTCGAGCAGCCTGAGCGCAACCGTTCCGATCAGCTGGCGGTCGTCGGCACTTTGACGAGGTGCCACTCGCCGACGAATCGCAGCGGGCCCTAGCTTCACGTTGTTCCGTCGCGGCCTGATCGTCACTGAGTCGCGGCATGGCGCCGCCATTAGCGAGTATAAGTGCATCGTCGGGGGACTCCGAATCGGGACTTAACCCCATTGAAAAGCCGACCGCGTTGGGGCGGTTCTGAGCCCGGTCCGGCACCTGAAAAGTGAGGTAAGGATGAGCGGTAAGGATTCGGCGGAGGAGAAGCGGCTGGAACAAGAGCGCCGCGAAAAAGCACAGAGAGAACAAACGCAACGCTACGGGGAGGGCGAAAAGAGAAAGAAGGACGACGACGATGAGACCGTGATCGTTGTGAAGAAGCCTGACGAGTAGTGAGCCTTAGCGGGACACGAACATGGAGGCCAGGCGTCTTGACAGGCATTGGCCTGTCCCTTCGCAGCGCCTAGGGCGCAGCTTCCCACGTTCAACGTTGGCGCCTGAACCGGGCTCGCGCCGTCTCTGCGCCGGATGCCACCAGGGCAGCAAGCAGGTTTTCCCCCAGGCTCGTCCCGAGTACAAAAGCATCCTCGGTTTCGACATCATTAATAGGGCTCTCGACGCGTTCGTCAACGGTTTACCTCATTCGCCTTCCCGGTTCTCACCTGACGCCCTCTCACGGACGCCTTTTTCGCAACGCTCACCACCCCGGCCGTTGTGCCGGCGCAGCTCGCGGTGGTTTGGAGCCTCCTCCTGCGAGGCGGCCCCGGGGGACCTACCCCATCGCCAACGCAACATCACTTCCGGTTGCCCTATCTACATCGGATCAACCCTCCATGTTCGTGGCGCAACCTTTGCTGCCCTTCTGGGACTCGCGGCCAACTTCCCCGGTAATTACCGAGAGGCTGGTGTGGACAAACTCGAAGAGCGCGTTAACCCAGATGAGTGGGTCAAGCCGGACCCATCGGGGTAGCCGCGTGAAGCCTTGGCTGAAGACAAACTTGCGAAGCCGCGCGGGCGCGGTACGCGAAGCGCTTCGCATCCTGCCTAAAGCGTCACCTGGCCCAGAGGATCTCCAAGCTCCTTTGAACGCACGAGCGGCGGCACGCTCTCGCTCTATGCCGCACTCAATACGCGGACCGGCGAAGTGATGGGCAAGACCGTGGCTAGCCACACCAGCGAGGAGTTCGTTGCCTTCCTTGGCGCCGTGGCTGCCAGCCGGCCGCGGCAAGAAGAGATCCACATCATCCTGGACAACCTCTCGGCTCACAAGACCAAGCGGGTCGGCGAGTTCCTCAGCTTCCATCAAAACGTTCGTCTGCACTTCACTCCGACCTACTCCAGCTGGCTGAACCAGGTCGAGCTCTGGCTGAGCAAGATCGAGCGAGACGTCATCGCTCGCGGCCCGCCGATCACGGCATCGATCCGAGGCTCGGAACGCCGGGGTGCCGAGATCAGCGCTCGGTGTCTTGGCACCGCTGGTCCAACGCGTCCGTCCTCGGCCTGATCGAGAACATGAGCTTCTAGGAGTTTGCAGTCAGCCGGGTCAGGCCAGGGCCAGGCTGAGTGACGTTATGAGCTGCGCGCTGGCCTGAGCGCGACGAGTCCAGAAGCCACGCACTGGCTCCAGCTCGTCCGGCATCGACGCGTGAAGGCTTACCCAGCGGCCCGCTTCGTCCGCCAGCCACTTGAGAGTGGCCGCAGGCTCCTGCCCGAGCAGCGCGGTCAGGACGTACGTGCGCTCGCCCTGACGGAGCCCAAGCCCAAGCTCGCGCGCCGCCCGGGCCAAGTCATCCCGCACGAGCACCATTCCAGCGCGTACGGGCGTCAACAGCCCCGCCAGGAATACCTCGGCACCATCCGGCTGCGGGTCCGGGAGCATGGGGGCCTCACGTAGGTGAAGCGGCAGTTGATCCGGCGGGCCGAGCGTCCTGGCCTCCGCAATCAGCGCCTCGCGCAGCACCTCTGACCACGCCCGGTAGAAGGGTGAGGCAATCTCCTCCAGCTTGGCCAGATACGCGGGCAGCCAGCTCAAGAGGTGCTCCCAGAGCAACGCCTGTCGGGAGCGGCGACGGAGCTGACGGCGAGCGGGATCCGGTTCCGCCGCCTCGCTGTCGGCAAGCGTGGCGTAAAGGGCGAGCAGCACAGCCAGGTGATCGGGCTCAGCCGGAGGCGTCAGGCGCAGCGCTCGCCAGAAGCCCGCGACCCTGTCTTTGGCCTCACCACCCAACTTCCCCTCCGCGCCTACATAGATGGACGCGTAAGGCCAGAGTTGGAGCACGAAGAGGTCAGTGTAGTCGACCGAGTCCGCTCGACCTGGAAGCTCGAGCAGGTCGGCGACTCGGTCCGCCCCGGCCCCTGGCGGCTCCGCAACCGTCGCCAGAGAACGAAGGAGTTCGGTCAACTCCTCCCGCTTCCCGGTTCTGGCGCTGGTGCATCGGGAAGACGGTAAGCAGAGAGGGCAGGCTTGAGCGGTCGCATCATCCAGTAGGGCCGGCGGGTCCCGTCCGGCGAGACCTGCGCCGCCGGCCGGGTCATGGCCAGCCACTTCCGGTACACCTCGCGCGACTTCGCTAGGTCGACCGAAATGTCGCCGTAGCTATCGGCTGGCTCGGCGCGCCGCACCCTGACTGCCTGATGCCAGCAGTGCATGCCGGAGATAGGGTCCGGATGCACGGGGAAGGTGAGGTTCTGATGGACTCCGACGTCGGTCCACCAGATGCGTGCCGTGTCAGCGTCAGCGGACGTGTAAGGCTCCGCGCCACGCTTGCGTGTCATCGACCAGCGCTCGGCCTGGTGATCGAGGCCCACTGTCGCCATGAGCTGCCTCTGGCCCTGGTCGGCCAGCTTCCAACGGCCCATGTGGTGGCTGCAGGCAACCACGCCCGGACGGATGCCCTCGGTGACCCAGGCCTTGACCACGAAGTGGCCGATGTCTGTTTCCACCCGCATTAGATCGCCGGTGCGGATGCCGCCCAAGTGCTCCGCGTCGCGCGTATGGATCCATAGAGGGTTGGTGTGGGCGATCTCGTCGAGCCACTTCGAGTTCGCACTTCGCGTGTGCACCTGGATGGGCACGCGAAAGGTGGACATGAGGATCATCTGGTCCTTATCCAACTGCTCAGGATGGACGTGGCTTTTGATGTAGCCAGGGATCGCGTGTTCGGGCCAGCCCCAGTCGGCGAGGGTCGAGGAGTAGAACTCTAGGCGGCCGCTCGGCGTAGGGAAGCCGGCAAGGATTCTGCCGTCCACCTCGACCCCGACCGGACGGCGGCCGCCGGCGTCGGACTCGGGCGTGGGCAAGGGGACGATGTTCGGCCCCGCGGGCCTGGGTGCCGCGGTGTAAACGCGGCCGATCTGATCGACTCGAACGTCTTCGAGTTCTTTAGCCTGGACCGGCTGCTCATGGAGAGGGCCCACCTTCCGGCTGACTTCGAAGGCGCCATAGCGCCGCATGTACTGGAGCGGGGTCAAACCCTCACCCGCCGCCTTCTCAGGAAGGCCGGGCACCGAATTTTCGAAGATGTAACCGTAGTACTCGTCGACGCTCAGTTTCGTGCCCGCCTCTCGCTGTGACTCGAAGTACCTGCGGATCCCAAGCGAACCGTCTGGGTCGATGCGCCAAGAGAGCTCGATCCAGAACTCGTTCTCCTCCCAGACCTCGCCAGGATTTACCTCACGTGTGTCGGCAATCATCTCGCCGAGTCGCTCGCGGGCCGCCCGCAGCACGGGCTGCCGGAAGCCCAGCCACTGAGCGTCATGGGTCTCGTAGGAGTGGAGGTCGTGACGCTCCGAGCCATGTCCCATGGGCAGCACGTAGTCGGCGAAGTAAGCACTCTCGTTCCAGGTCGGCGTAAGCGCAGCGTGGAGCCCGATCTTTGACTCGTCGCTCAGAGCCTCGATCCAGGCGAAGCCGTTGGGATTGGTCCAGACCGGGTTGTAGACCCTGGTGAAGTAGACCTCGAGCCGCTCCCGGCCTTCCTCCAGGAAGTGAGGGAGCAGGAAGGACATCTCCATCAGCGCCAGCGGGTACTCGCGCGGCCAGGTCAGCTCGTTCCATTCCTCGGGGTGAGGTGGCACGTACATGGGCCGGGGCACGAACTTGTTCCAGGCGTTTGGATAGACCCCACCTTCGGTCGCCACCGCCCCCAGCAGGGCGTTGAGCAGGAAAAGGCAGCGCGAGACCTGCCAGCCGCCCAGATTGCCGGCCGCGGCCGCGCGCCACGTGTGGGTCGAGAGCCTCGTGCCCGCGCCGGCCACCAGATCGGCCACCTCACGCAGAGTGGCGGCGGGGATTCCCGACTCGTTCGAGGCGTACTCGAAGGTGAAGTCCGAGTAAAGCCCGCTGAGCACCTCTTCAAAGTGCTCGAAGGTCTGCGGCTCATCGGGGCGCTCCCGGCTCAAGTACTCCTGCCAGTTCCACCAGCGGCGCACGAACTCGCGGTTGTACAAATGGTTTTGGACGAGATGGCGGGCGATTGCCAGGCACATCGCAGCCTCCGAGCCGGGGTAAGTGGGCAGCCAATGATCGGCGTGAGTGGCAGTGTTGGAAAGGCGCGTGTCGACCACGATCAGTTTGGCGCCGCGCTCCTTGGCTTCGATGATCCGCTGCGCATGCGGGTTGAAGTAGTGGCCTGCCTCCAGATGCGAGCTGATCAATAGGATTACGCGCGCGTTGGCGTGGTCGGGGCTGGGGCGGTCGAGCCCCATCCAGAAGGCGTAGCCGGCGCGGCCGCCCGACGAGCAGATGTTGGTGTGGGAGTTGTGACCGTCCACGCCCCAGGCATCCAGGACCCGCTCCGTGAATCCGTCCTCGCCCGGCCGGCCGACGTGATACATGATCTCGTTCCGACGCCCCTCCTGGATCGCCTTGCGAATCCGGCCAGCAATGTCGTCGAGCGCTTCGTCCCACGAGACCTGCACCCAGCGGCCTCCACCTCTGCTCCCCGCCCGTTTCAGTGGATGAAGGATGCGATCAGGGTCGGTGACCTGGTTCAAGGTGGCAGGGCCCTTGGCGCAGTTGCGCCCTCGTGAACCAGGGTGCTCGGGGTTGCCTTCGAACTTGCGGACCTGCAGGGTGTCGCGATCGACGTAGGCGAGCAGACCACAAGCGGACTCGCAGTTGAAGCAGGTGGTGGGGACAAGCATGTAGCGGCGCTCGACCTTGTCTGGCCAGGCTTTCGATTCGAGCTCCACCCAATCGTCCCAGCGCTCCTTGGGCGGGAAGGCGGCGAGATGGACGCGGCTCGGTCCCGGATAAAACGTCTCGCCGCGGGCCTCGGTCTCGGACCTCGCCGCGCTTACTCGCTCATTGAGCCTTTCCAGACGATCTTTAGAACTCACGCCAGCGGCACCACTTGACCGGCCTGGACGTAGGCATGCTCATGGAGCAAGAGCCCGAGCAGGGCGGCGACTGCCACCGGTGGACCGAGCACCGGAGCCATTACGGCGATTGCCACCAGCACGATCCCGCCCCAGAAGTGACGCGCAAAGCGGCCGCGGATCATCTCGCGTGCCGCCAGATGAGCGTGAGCGGTGGGATGCGTCAGCGTCACCTCACCGAGCACGAACAGGAGTTGAAGCACGCTTGCCGCGGCCAGCGTCCAAAGCAGCGGCACAACGGCGCCAGGCTGAAACCAGACGGCGAATGGCAAGAGTGCCGCCGAGCCGCCCATCGCTGCTTGGACGGTGAGGTGTGGCGGGAGGAGCGGGCTCTGCCAGAGGTCGCGAGCCTTGGCCTGAGCGAACAGGTAGCCGGTGTAGACGGCCGCCATCACAGACAGTGGCAGCCCGAGCAGCGCGAGCCACATGTGGGCGGCCGACCAACCGGCCAGGCTGAAGAGGAGATGAACAGCTAGCACGGCTCCGTAGGCCGTGATCACGACGGCTCCGCGCACCAGCCAGCTGCGCCATTGCGGACGCACGAAGATGAGGTAGAAGCGGAATGGGTGCTCGAGGTCCCAGATCAGGACCAGACCTGTGAGGGCGAGGAAAGCGGCGGCGAGGACCGGCGCCGCCCACGTCCAGAGCACACCACCGGCAGGTACCGCTCCCCCCAACACGAGCAGCAGCGGAACGAAGTAGGCGCCGGCGGCGATGCTCTTGGTCCATGTGTAGAGGCCGACCCGCCAATCCCAGGGCGCCTTGTGAGAAACGTCGTAGGAGAGCAGGGCGGCGGCCGAGCTGTTGACACCGCCCCACGCAGCCGGTTCGCCGTGGCCCGGGTGGCCGGACCCGACCTGCTGCTCGCCCTGCGGTTGCTGACTCCACATGTAAAGACCGCCCTCCGGCCGCCGGGCAGCGAGCGGGTCGAGGGTGGCCTGGTGCGCGCCTTTGTAGAAGAGCTTGGGGCGTGTCCCTTTCTCCGGCCGGCGGACCTGCACCGGCTCTCGGTTTACGACCTGAGCCACCTTTGAGGTCGGATCGTTCAGATCGCCGACGATGATCGCCTCGACGGGGCAGACCACCACACAGGCGGGCTCGAGACCCACGTCGATTCGGTGCGCGCAGAAGTTGCACTTCTCGGCGGAATGATCCTCGGGATTGATGAAAATAGCGTCGTACGGACACGCCGCCATGCATGCCTTGCAGCCGACGCAGACCGACTTGTCGAAGTCCACGATGCCGTCGGGGCGGCGGAACATCGCCGAGGTCGGGCAGGCCGCAATGCAAGGCGCGTCGTCGCATTGGTTGCACCGGGTGACCTGGAAGGCGCGGCGCGCCTGCGGGAATATGCCGATGTCCACGGCCTTGACGTATGTGCGGGTGACCGAGAGAGGGACCGCATTCTCCGACTTACAGGCAACCGTGCAGGCGTGGCAGCCGATGCATTTGTCCTGGTCGATGACCTTGGCCCACTTGAGCGCCCGGGTGGGTAGCATCGGAGCGATGGGATAGCGAGCCTTTGTGCTCCCGTTTTCCTCTACGCTCACGACACGGCGAGGCCGCTACTCCCCACGCAGGCTCATGCCGACGACGTTACGGAGTTCGAGAAAGTTGGTCTCCAGGGTGCCAGATTTGAAGCAAATGGCAGGATGGCTTCTGCCGCCGTCGACAGGTGGAGTCCGTACATCGTCGCTTCGCAGACATGCATGAAGGGTGGTCAATTGGATACGGCCCACGAACTCAGTCTCAGGCGCTTCGGTAGAGCTTGGTGATCACGAACTCGCGGTGCCCCAGCGTCTCGGCGCAGGTGAGGCGGCCGTTGATGGTGCGATCCACCAGTTCCAGCAGTCGCTTCCCTGCCTGGCGCAAGGTGAACTGGCGCCAGAGCAGCCCGGAGACGTCCAGGTCGATGTGCTCGCTCATGGTGCGGGCGGTCAGCGGGTTTGCCGTGAGCTTGATTACCGGAACTACCGGGTTGCCGACGATGTTGCCCTGCCCGGTCGGGAAGAGGTGCAGCACGGCCCCGGCAGCACCCATCAGCGTGATGTATTCGGCGGCGGCGCTGGAGGAGTCCATGAAGTTCAGGCCCCGTCTGGTTGGGGTCACCGCCGGCTCCAGGGCGTCTACTACTGGGACTGTGCCGGTTTTGGCGATGTTGCCAAGTGCTTTTTCGTCGATCGTGGACAGGCCGCCTCGGATGTTACCCTGGGTGGGCTGGGAGCCAAATAGGTCAGCCTTCGAGCGCTCGACCTCCTCGATATAGCCGTCATACATGCGTTGGAAGGCCTTTTTCACCTCTTGACTGGCGCAGCGCTCGGCGATCAGGTGCTCGCCGCCGGTGAGCTCGGTGGTCTCGCCGAAGATCACGGTGCCGCCGTCATTGACGTGGCTATCCACCACCTGGCTCACGGTTGGGCACGAGCCCAGGCCGGTGGTGGTGTCCGACTCGCCGCACTTGATTGAGATCGTGAGTTCGCCGCGCTCGATGGGCTGCCTTTGGATCTCACCGGCGTCCTGCAAGAACTGCTGGGCGGTGCGCGACGCCGCCGCCAGCGTCTTCAAATCCCCGAAGCGCTCGATCGAGTAGGCCTCGACCGGTTTTCCGGTCTTGGCGATGCCGTCGGCCACCTTCTGCGCCCAGTTGGGCTCGATGCAGACCACCACCACAGCGGCCACGTTGGGATTGGCGCCGTTGCCGATCAGAGTCCGGAAGGTCAGATCCAAGTCCTCGCCGTACTGCAACCGGCCGTAGTGGTGAGGCAGAGCCAAAGTGCCCGGCACCGCCCTGGCCACGTTTTCGCACACAGCGTTGGATAGGTCATCTACGGGCAGAATGACGACATGATTTCGGATACCGGCACGCCCGTCAGGTCGACGGTAGCCGCTTAGGCGCTGTTCTGCCATCGGGCGCTCCTCATGTTGTGGACGTGGACCAGCTCCCCCTTTCGGATCGCCTTTTTGGTCAGTCCGACCCTGACCTTGTACTCGATCACCTCGCCAGCGGCCGCCATGTCCTCCAGGGCGACCTTGTGCCCCAGCGGTATGGCTTCCGAGACCTCCAGCTCCAGCTCCCGGTCAGAGTCCATGTGGACCACCCGTCGGCGGCCGGGCGCGACGTCCTGGACGGAGACGGCGACATGGTCCCCCTCGTTGTGCACCAAAAAGTCAGGGGCGCCGTCAGGGGCCCGGATAACCGTACTCATCGGTTCTTCGACTCTCGGCTTACTTTTCTTCAATGGTCAGACCTCCGACCGTGAGATTAACGCATCCATAGGCATCGTGTCATGGACGCTGTCGTTGATGGCAATCCGTCGTCCAGTGAGCGGCCCCGTAAGCCAGAACACAAAGGTGGCACACCGCAAGCTGATGACCTACATCCGCAAGCACAACGCCACCGCCAAACCCATCAAATGGAAGTACGCCGATCCGCGTCAGCGCATTCGCTCCGCTCATGCGGCTGTTTCAGCTGGTACGAGCAACTAGCGGCAAGGACGAAACGGTCCGTCACGTGATGGCGGCGATGAATCCTCAAGGTGTGCACGTCCGTCCTTAACATGGCACCAAGAGAGACCGAGCTTCGTCACCATTTTCTCTGGCGGTTCAAGAAGGAACTGCCGGAGCTAGCCGCATCACAATCTTCAATCGTTCGTACTATGAGGATGTCCTCATCACCAAAGTCAAGGAGCTGGCCACTCCAGGAGTGATCGAGACTCGGTATGAGCAGATAAACCGATTCGAGGCCGGACTTGTCAGATCAAATCTGGTGGACCGCCTGGCCGAGCTCGCCGGTGACCTCGGCTGTAGTCCTTCGCAAGTGGCGCTTGCTTGGCTCCGGGCGCGCCCGTAGGCTGTGATCCCGATCCCCAGCACGCGGCGCCTGAGTCACCTCGATGACAACCTGAAGACGCTCCAGTTGACGCTTAGCGCGGCGGACCTGGCGGCCGCCGGCGAGGCAGTCAGCCCCGAGGGCGTGCACGGCGCGCGGCATCCCGAACAGCACATGAAAACTCTCAATCAGTAGTACGACTGACCCGCGAGGAACAAGTCTTGTCTTGGCTGTCCTCCGTCTCCGGCGCGGACGCCGGCGGACGAACGTGAACTTGGGCGAACGCTTGATTGGACTCTCGACCACGCCGCATGGCCGACCGACGCGTAGACGGCATTCAGCTTTGCTTCACGACTGTGGGTGGCTGACATCGCGGCGTGCGGGTGGAGAAGAGCCGAAACGCGGGCAGCGAAGAGCCGAGCCCGGGCTCCCAGGCAATGCCGAGCTCACCGTCGCCCACCAGCCGGCCGTGTGGCAACTGGCACCCCAACCGTGGCGCCGAACCCGACGATACCGAGCGGCTGTCCGGACAGTTCGAGTCCGACGTGACGCTGCCAGCCACCAGCCCGTATCTCCCGATCTAGACATGCGAGTCGGCGGGGCTAGATTGAAGCAAGCGCCAATCACGTACTCCGCGACGGCGCGTGCGTTGAGACCGGCGCCACGGATAACCGCGACGTTGCGCGCCCGCAGGGCGTCGAGCTCGAGATTGTCCAGCCCGGCCCCTAATCGACCGACCGCGCGCAGGCGGGGAGCAACCCCAATCAGCTCGGCGTCCACCCGGGTCTGGTTGCGGACAAAAAACCACCACAGCTAGCAACGGCGGCGAGCAGGCTTTTCCGATCGCGCCAAAGTTCGTCGCGAGCGCCAACCTCTAGCCCGCGCAGCTGATCTAGTGGTGAATTGACGGCTTCTGCTAGAAGGACCTTCATACGAGGGCCTCTCCGACGAGGCCGCCTAACTCGCGCGCCAGGTTCTCACTGATCTCGATTCCATCTCGCTGTCGGTCGGCGCGTTCTTGAATCCGACGGTCGCCGGGCATACGTACCGGCTGCGCAGGGTCAGTTGGCGGGATTTGGCGGATAGCGTGGCTTAGTCGATCCATCCGAGAGCGGAAGCCGCTGCCAAAGGCGTCTGGGTCGATCGCGAAAAAACAGTGACCGACATCGCTCGGTCGCGTGCTCACGTCGAACGTGCCTGCGACATCGGGTCCGACCCCAGCACCAGCCAGAACTCCGGTCAAAACCTCTACTACCAGCGCCAGGGCAAACCCTTTTGCTCCGCCGAGCGGGACTAGGGAACCGGCCAACGCCTCGCCTGGTTCGACCGTGGGTCGCCCTTCGGGGTCGAGCGCCCAGCCGACCGGAATGGGTGTCCCCGCGGCCGCGGCCTTCAAGATCCTGCCGCGAGCGACTTGGCTTGTAGCCATGTCGACGACCACCGGAGCACCGGACGTGGGTATGCCGCAGGCGATCGGATTCGTCCCGAGAAAGGCTGTTCGGCCACCCGGCGGCGCCATCGCCGGCGGCGTGTTGCTGAAGCCGAACGTGATCAGTCCTTGGGAGCTGCCGCGTTTGACGTAAAAACCCATCGAGCCGAGATGATTCGATCGCCGAACAGTGACCGTCGCGCTGCCTGCGGTTCGTGCTTTCGTGACTGTCGCATCTAGAGCAGCAACACCCGCGACGGGCCCCAGCGCATTGTCACCGTCTATTAGCGCCGTCGCGGGCCGTGATTCGACGATCGTGATCCTGGGGCGCGGGTTGATCAGACCACTGTCCAGCCGTCGCAGCAGGAACGGCAGCCTTAGCATGCCGTGGGACGCTTGTCCCTCTAGGTCGGCGTCGATCAGGCACTCGGCCACCGTCACAGCGTCGCCTTGGGGCACGGCGCGCGCGAGGAGACCCGTCACGGCGTGCCGCACGAGTCGGTCGGCCGCGATCTTCAACGACCGTACGGCTCCTCAGTTGCCAGCCGCCGCAGGGCCGCAGTCTGCGCGCTTCTAATGTGCGCCCGAATCGCCCGCCTGGCTTCTGCCGGATCAGCGCGCGCGATCGCGTCGACGATACGCAAATGCTCTGACCTCGACGCCACCCGTCTACCTGGGATCGTAAGCGTCGTCTCCATGCCTTGCTCCAGCAGGTCGTGGAGAACGCCCGTCGTTTGAAGGAGGAATCGATTGCTGGCGAGCTCAGCAATTCGGATATGAAAGGCGGTGTCCAGGCGGCTCAGTTCAGTAAAGTCCTCGACGCCCTGCATATGCTCAAGCAGTCGCTGGAGGTCGGCTGTGCCTTCCTCCGTGGCTGCCTTTGCCGCCCAGCCGGCGGCAGGCACCTCGAGGACTTCGCGCATTGCGAATAGCTCACCCAGGGTCATGTGGCGACTGCCGCGTACGTTGTGGTAAAAGGTTGGGTCTTCGACCCAACAGCCCGTCCCGTGCTGCACGCGAATGCGGCCTACCGCCTCCAGCGACTTGACGGCTTCTCGTACAGAGGGCCGGCTAACCCTGAGCAGATTGGCTAGTTCGCGCTCCGGTGGCAGCCGGTCGCCGGGACGTAATTGCCGCTCGCTAATTAGGCGCTCGATCTCGGCGGCAATACGCGAGGAAAGAGTTCCTTTTTGACGCATTGGTTGCCAGACGGGAGCCACGCCCGCAGTGTACCAATGGTCAGGCCTCTCACCGGACGACGCGCCGACTCGCGCGATCTATAAAACGTGGCCGCACCCCTTAGTTCCTGCCATCTATACGTGGTGCCGTGACGTGATTGTTGAACTGTGAGAATGGCTTCTGCCGGTGAGCTCCAGGCGTGACCCATTTTTGAACAGGCTCGCCTACGCGATGCCTTGGTGGGGATTTGTCCGCCTGGACGCTGCCGGTGCCGGTCCGGACTCACCTCGGTGGCCTGATCAGAAGCCTGTCCGCCTCACGGCGTGACTCATCACAGTTCTGCCACGCGGTGTCCCTTGCGCCCGAGGCCGGCACCTATCAATCCACGTGGGAGGGCAGCAAGCCTATGTTGGTACAAGAAGTCGATTACGTCATCGGCGTCGACACTCACAAGGAATCGCACAGCGCCGCCGTTGTCAGCGCCACCGGGGGAGTCATCGTGGGCCTCGAGGCGAGTGCGTGTGACTCCGGATACAGGACGCTGCTGCGGCACGCCAATACCCATGCTGCCGGCCGTCGAATCTGGGCGGTGGAGGGAACCGGAAGTTACGGATCCGGACTTGCCGTGTTCTTGCATGAGCATGGTGAGCGAGTCATCGAGATCGAGCGGCCCCGTCGTCCTGGCCGGAAAAAGGGTAAGTCCGATCAGCTCGATGCGATCCGCGCCGCCCGTCAAGCTCTAGCCGATGACAAGCAGGCAACGCCGCGCAACCGTGGTCAGCGGGAAGCGCTTCGGATACTTCTAACCACCCGCGAAGGAGCGATGAGGGCGCGCACCGCTGCACTTTGCCAACTCCACGCACTCGTAGTCGGGGCGCCGGATGAGCTTCGCGGTCGACTTCGACACCTTCGGACTGAAGACCTCGTGCGGCGCTGTTCGCGCCTGCGCCCAGATCGCCAGCAGTGCCCCGAACTCCGGATCACAATTCAGGCTTTGCAATCGGTCGCGCGTCGGGCTGATTCACTTCGCGTCGAGGCCGAGTCCTACGAAAGGGACCTCATCCAGCTGGTCAATATGCTCGCGCCGCGGCTCGCGGCGGAACCCGGCATCGGTCCGATTTGCGCGGGTCAGATCCTGAATGCTTGGTCGCATCGTGGTCGGCTGCGATCCGAGGCCGCATTCGCGGCTCTAGCTGGAGTCGCTCCCATCCCAGCCTCGTCCGGTCAGACAGTGCGTCACCGACTTAACCGCGGCGGAGACCGCCAGCTCAACCGTGCTCTCCACACCATCGTCTTGTGGCGGACCAATTTCCACAGCGAGAGCAAGGCCTACCTGGTCAAGCGTCGCCACGAAGGCAAGACCGATCGAGAGGTCAGGCGCTGTCTAAAGCGTCACCTGGCCCGGAGGATCTTCAAGCTGCTCCAAGGCCTTGACAGCCTATAGAAGCATCCCCACAGCCAGTTCAGGAACTCGTTGCCGTTGTCCGGGTGAATGCCCAGCAGCTCGAACGGCAGCTGTTCGCGGATTCGTTTCACAGCCGCTAGCACGCCCAACTGGCCGCGCCCCATCACCGGCACCCGTTCGGTCCAGCTGGTGGAAAGATCGGTAGCCGAGATCGTCCAGATCCACTCGCCAGCCGCGAGCTCGCTGTGAGAGACGCCGTCAACCTCCAGGTATCCAGGCTGGTCTAGATCCCTCCACTTGCCGACCACGACCGGGACCTCCTTACGGAGCAGGGTCCCCGGCTTGGTCTGCGACATCCTGCGCGTGATCAGTCCCCGGCGCAGCGGCCGCAGATTGCGCTCGACCGTTGCGATGCTGACATCCTCAAGTAAGGCGGCGGTCTCCGGGCTGATTTCGATTTGGCCGTGGCGCTCAAGCAACTTCGCCAGGTCGGGAAGGAACGGTTGCAACCGCTCCGAGCAGATGTAGTCCGAGCCCCTTGAGCGCGCGCTGAAACTCCTGACCGTAGCGTCGGCGCCGCGGCCGATTTGTCAGCCGTGGCTTGCGCCGGCGGTCGCGAAGCATCTCGATGGCGTATTTGCGGTTGTAGCCCGTCGCCAGGCAGTACCCGTCCAGCATCTGACCCCGTTCTTCGCGCCTTGCCGCCCAATACCCCCTCAGTTCCAGCGCCAGCTCGTATCTCTCCTTGATCCTCATCCGCTCCTCCACCTCGGCCTCCCCACCGCTGGCGGGTTTGGTCAGATTCTTTGGTGAGGGAACGATCGGGCTTCGGTCAGATTTTGGATGAGGGAATGCGCCCCATTGACGCCACCACATTCCCCGTCCATACTAATGACTGGTATGACCACTGACCGCCAGCAGGTTAAACGCGCCAAGCCGGAGACGTATCTGGGGGGCGCAAGAGTGTCTAAAGAAGGAATCGGGCAGTTCACTCGCGCGCGCTTCCTGTCCGCAGTGATCGGACCCGTGATGGTCCGCCGAACTTGATCTGAGGAGGCGCCATGTACTGGTCTTCGCGCATGTCCCGTCGACAGGCATTACAGCTGGGTCTGGGCCTGACCGCCGCCGGCCTCCTGCAGGCCTGCACCCCATTTGGCGCTTCGACTCCCGCTCGCCAACGGAAAACAACGTTGAAGATCGGTGCAAGCGCAGCCGTCGCGAACCTTGACAAGGATCCCCGCGGTTTCCTCTCTCGCGGTGACAACACAGCGGCCGTAAACCTCTACGACTCCCTCGTTGGTTTTGCGACGAAACCGGCTGCATTAGGATCGAGCGTCATGGATCCGAGCAGGCCGGTCGGCAAGCTGGCAGAGTCATGGACTGTGTCGCCGGACGGTAAGACATACACGTTCAAGCTCCGCAAAGGCGTCATGAGTCAATATGGCAACGAGCTGACGTCGGCAGATGTGGTGTGGACTCACAATCGTGACGTCACGGCGAATCTGAATGCCGAGGTCGACAACAAGATTGTCGGCTTGCCTGCCGGAGGCGTCCAGGCGATCGACAACTACACGGTCCAATACACGCTTTCGCAGCCAAGTCTGATCTTCATTCCGGTGTGGTACGCGATCCTGCTGGCGATATACGACTCAACCGAGGCCCAGAAACATGTGACTGCGGACGATCCCGCAGCACTCACGTGGCTGGCGAAAAACGCCTGCGGATTCGGCCCATACAAGGTCACCGACTGGGTGCCCGGCCAATCAATCACCTTCCAGGCACGCAGCGACTACTACGGTCCCAAGCCCAAGAATCAATCAATCATCTACTTGAACATCCCAGACTCTGCCAATCGTTTGGCGCAGCTCGAGCGCGGAGATCTCGACTTGACGGAGGATCCGACGCTCGATGAGGCAAGTCACGCGAAAGCGACCCAAGGCCTTCAGCTCGTTTCGCTACCAGCCAACAAGCTGGTCCGGCTCCAGTTCAATCATCAAACGGCACCGTTCAACAACGTCCTCGTCAGGCAGGCTGTGGCGTATGCCATTCCCTATAACAGCATCATTAAGGACGTCTACAAAGGTTTCGCAATCCAATCGAAGAGCGTCATCCCTGAGAGTATTCCTGGCTCTGACGACAGCAGCTGGAACTATGCCACCGACGCTTCGAAGGCCACCAGCCTGCTGCGTCAGGCCGGGGTGTCAACGCCAGTCACATTGCCCTTGATGATTGGCCCCTCGCCGGAGGCCGAACAGGTTGCCCTGGCCATTCGCACGGCGCTCGCTCCGGTTGGGTTCAATGTTGTCGTCGACAAGACGACCGCCGGTGTCTACGCCTCGAGGGTCCCGAAGAGCGACTTTACTGTGTTCCTCAATGACACCAGCCGGGCGGCGGTGCTCGACGCTGGATACGCATTTGGAATCTGGTTCCGGACGGGCGTCCCAGCCAATTTTGGGCATTACAGCAATCCCCAGATTGACGCTCTGATCACCCAGGCGACTGGCGAGACCGACCCCGCCAGGCGCCTTTCAATTCTGCAGCAAGCCCAGCGCGTGGCGCTTCAGGACGTGGCCGCCGTCCCAATTGCGCTGCTCAACCAGAACGTGCCTATGCGCGCTGGGATGTCCGGTTACCTCCTGGCGCCGGATCTGCTGACGCGGTTCGCAACGCTTCAAGGGTAGTGATGCCGACAATGAATCGAGGCTAGTTTTGAAGGTCGAACTGGCACTGTTTGATTCAGCTCGGAAGGAGTTTCCCGCAGCCCTAGACCAGCTCTTCTTCAATACGGCGAGCAAGGGCCCGTTGCCGACCTCCGCATCATTGGTTCTTGCGGACTTCAACGAGACCATGCTGACAGCCGGCGAAGACAAGGCGGCGTGGCTCGCGAAGGTGGAGGAGACCAGAGCGCTTGTGGCGCGCCTCCTAGCGTGTGGCTCCGATGAGGTGGCATTCTGCCGGAACACCTCAGACGGCCTCAACATCGCGGCTAACGCGATCGCTTGGAAGGTTGGAGACAATGTCGTCGTTCCAGTCCGCGACCACCCCAACAACGTTTACCCCTGGCTAAACCTGCGGAGTCGTGGTGTGGAGGTCCGTCTGGCGCGGACTGACAAGGACTGGATAGACGCCGACACGGTCGCCCCGTACATGGACAGCCGGACGAGGGTGGTGGCCGTGTCCCATGTCTCGTCCCATCCAGGGCAGCGGAATGATCTGGCCGGCATGGCCGCAGCCTGCGAGCGATTTGGAGCCCACCTGGTGGTGGACGCGGTCCAGTCGCTGGGAATACTGAACGTCAACGTCGAAGACCTAGGGATATCGATACTTGCTTCTGGGTGCCAGAAGGGACTTCTCACGCCACATGGACTGGGGGTCCTCTACTGTCGGCGGGATCTGATTCCGCATTTGACTCCGGTTTATGCCGCCAGGTCGAGCGTCAGCAATCACCAGCCCCGCAAGTACAGTGATCGCGGAATCGATTTCCGTCTCGATGCCGCACGTTTTGAATACGGCAACCACAATTACGCCGGCGTGTATGCCCTTGACGCCGCCTTGGGGTTGATACTCTCCCTCGGCACGGTGGCGATAGAGGAATACGTCATGGGTCTTGGCTCATATCTCGACGAGACATTCGCCGGGATCGGGCTGAAGGCGCTCGGGCCATCCGCGGCCGAGCGACAGAGCAGCATCCGGGAGTTCGCACTGGCGGGGGCCGGCTGGGCGCCCTACCTTCGAAGCCATCGCGTCGCTGTTTCGTACTTCCCCGACACGGTTCGGGTTTCTCTGCACTTCTTCAACTCTCGCGGAGACATTGATGAGCTGGCGGCCATCGTGCGATCACGCCTTGATGGGACGCCAACGTGACCCTGCCAATCGGTGCGCCGGCCGCCAAGGTGTGGCAATGGTCCGCCGGCGAAATCGTCGCCAGGCTGACGAGTCGGCAGGTGAGTGCCGTCGAGGTGCTAACCGCTTTTCTGGATCGCGTGTCTGAGACGAACTCGGAACTCAACGCGATCTGCACGCTCGTTCAGGCTGAGGCCATTCTGGCCGCCCAGGCGAGCGACAAGCGGTTGCGCGGGGGCTACCCAGCCAGGCCTCTCGAGGGTGTTCCATTCACCGTCAAGGATGTGATTCCTGTGAAGGGAGTGCGCACCACCTATGGGTCGGAGATCTACAAGGATTTCGTTGGTCACGAGGACGCGGTGTCAGTTGAACGGATCCGGAAGGTGGGCGCGGTTCTCCTCGGCAAGACGAACACCCCTGAATTCGCCCACGGTCCATTCTTCAACACCACGAACTCGGTCTTCGGTCTGACCAGAAACCCATGGGACGTCAATCGCACAGCCGGAGCCTCGAGTGGTGGGGCGGCGGTCGCGATCGCATCCGGAATGGCTCCAATCGCCATCGGAACCGATTGGGGCGGCTCGACCCGGGGCCCCGCCGCGCTCTGCGGGGTGGTTGGACTCAGGCCGTCTCCGGGCCTGGTGCCCGTCTATCCACACGAGTCGAGAAGCGGCTTTGCATGGGACTTTCCAGTCGAGCACGTTCACGGACCGATGGCCCGATCTGTCCATGACGTGGGAGTGATGCTGCAAGCCCTGGCGGGTCCCGACGATCGGGCCCCGGCGTCTTTGCCCAAACAGCAACATGATTACGAATTGGCCGCGTCCGGCCAGGTGGATCTCAGCAAGCGGAGAGTGGCATTCAGCACCGACCTTGGTGGGCTTCTTCCCGTCGAGTCGGATGTGGCGGACGCCGTCAGAAGTGCGGGTGCCACCTTCGAAAAGCTCGGATGCGAGGTTGTGGAGTCGTCTCCCGATTTTTCGTCGCTGAAGGAGATAGTCTCAGGAATACGCGACTTCGGGATGGTCCTGCGCTACACGGCGCATCTCCACCAGCGCGACCTCATGAGCGCAAGCTTGAATCGGCAAGTGGATGCGGCGCTGCAGATCAGTGTAACTAAGGTAGCCGACGTGGAGCGCATGCGCACCGCACTCTGGCATCACGTCAGGCTGTTCATGGAGCAGTTCGACTACATAGTCACGCCGACTCTCGGAGTTTGTGCCTATCGGATAGATACGCCGCTCGTCCGAGCAATCGATGACAGGCCGGCGGACAACTTCTTCGACGCGACCCTCTTCACTTGGGCAATGAGTGTTCTGGGCTTGCCGGCGATCTCCGTTCCGGGAGGATTCAATCGGGCCGGGCTGCCAGTTGGCATCCAGATTGCCGGTCGTAGATTGAGCGACCACGCTGTTCTCGAAGCGGCATCGGCCTATGAGATCGCTCGCGGCCCAATCGCGTGGCCGCCGCCGCTTGGCGAGCAGCGCCTGCATCCCATGGATCCTTCGTTCGACGGTCGGAACTGGTCGCTTCCCTTCGCGATTAGTTCCTCCGCCCGAGATTGAGGACCACTGAGTGAAGAAGCAACCCCGATTTCGAACTGGCGAGGCAACGCTCCCCAAACCGACTAGGAAGGCCGGCTGGACCCGGTTTCTCGTCGAACTCCCATTGAGCAAGCGTCATAGATGAAGCAGCGGGCCCATCTGGATTCTCACGGAAACAAGGCGAGGACGCGGCCCCGCACCCGGGTCCGGGCGGCTGGCGAAGTCCGGCCTGGTTTGCGAATTGGCATCGACGTCGGAGGTACCTTCACTGACCTGATGCTGGTTGACGAAAGGACCGGCAAGACAGACGTGCTGAAGATCCCGTCCACGCCGCTCGATCCATCCGAGGGAATCGTCACCGCACTGCGAATGGCCCTCGCGCGAGCTGGCCTGCCCGCCCGTTCTGTGAACTTTCTGGCTCACGGCACGACTGTAACGACCAACGCCGTGCTCGAAGGCAAGCTCGCAGACGCTGGGCTGATAACAACGGCCGGCTATCGAGATATCCTCGAGATCGGCCGGCAGACGAGGCAGGGCCTCAATCTCTATGACTTCAGGGCCCGGAAGGCGGACGCGCTTGTGCCGCGCCGGCACCGCCTGGAAGTGAACGAACGCCTACTCTCCGATGGATCAGTCCTCAGACCGCTTGACCTCGCCGAGGTGCAGACGGCTGCCGAGGCCCTGGTGGCGGCAGGTTGCTCGGCGATCGCGATCTGCTTTCTCCATTCGTACCTGAATCCCGTTCATGAGCGGGCTGCGGCTGCCTTCATCCGAGACCACTTTCCCAACGTCTTCGTATCCGTCTCCCACGAAGTGAGCCGCGAATATCGTGAGTTCGAACGATTCTGCACAACTGCCCTCGACGCGTCGCTACTTCCGGTGATAGCAGAATACATAAGGCGGTTTCGATCGAGGTTGACAAGTCTGGGGACCGCGTCGCATGGCTACCTCATGCAATCCAGCGGTGGCCTGGTATCACTCAAGGAGGCGGAGCAGCAAGCGGTCAAGACCTTGTTCTCAGGTCCGAGCGCTGGCGTGATCGGTGCTGTCCAGCAGGCTACCAAGTCCGGGCGGGAGAATCTGATCACCTTCGACATGGGGGGGACGAGCACAGACGTTTGCCTTGTCGTCAACGGCAAGCCGAGCGTCAGCCAGATGCGTCGGATTGCCGGCTACCCCGTGCGGACGGCGAGCCTCGACGTCCACTCGATCGGGGCCGGAGGCGGCAGTATCGCTCGCGTGGATGCGGGCGGGCTCTTGAAGGTCGGGCCCCAGAGCGCCGGAGCCGTCCCCGGCCCTGCGTGCTATGGACGCGGCGGAGAGTATCCAACTGTCACGGACGCCAATGTCCTCCTTGGACGGGTGAGTCCCGACTCCCTTCTCGATGGCGAGATGCCGATCAAGAGGAGCCTGGCTTACGACGCTATCCGCCGCCACGTCGCAGATCCGCTGGGTGTTGATCCCGTCTTCGCAGCTTCAGGCATATTGCGTGTAGTGGCGGCGAACATGATGAGGGCCGTGCGGGTTGTGTCGATCGAGCGGGGTTTCGATCCGCGCAATTTCGCGCTGGTGGCCTTCGGAGGAGCAGGCCCCCAGCATGCGGCGGCGTTGGCCGGCGAATTGAGTATCCCCATCGTGATCGTGCCCGAGTCTCCAGGGATTCTGTGTGCCGCAGGGCTGCTCGGGAGCGAGAACCAAACGAACCTGGTGCGGACGCGCGTCCTGCTCGCCGGCGACGAGAACCTTGACCAGATGGTGAGCATCTTCGCTGAGCTTGAGCAGGAAGGTCAGTCGTGGCTGCAGCGGGAGGGAATCCCCGAGAACGCGCAGCACACGGACCGCAGCGTCGATATGCGATACCGCCGCCAGAACTATGAGCTCACGGTGCCGATCTCAGACCTCCCGTTCACCCCGAAGGGATTGCAGTTAGCCGTCGCTCGCTTTCACGAGCTCCACAGACACACCTACGGAACGGCGGCCCCGGCCGAGCCGGTTCAGCTGGTCAGCTACCGGCTGACGGCACGCGATCGGCGGCCGCTCCTGGTGTCATCTTCGTTCAGCGGGACAGGCGAGCGAGCGGAGCGAGCGCAGGCCGCAAAACGCCTGGTCTATTTCGATGAGGTTGCATCGTTTATCGACTGCCCTATACGCCGACGGGACGAACTCAGCGCCGGCGACCATTTCGCCGGACCGTTGATTGTCGAGCAGATGGACGCAACGACCGTCGTCCCTCCGGGTCAGTACCTGCAGGTCGACCAGGTAGGAAACCTCGTCATAGGTGCGGATTTAACGAAATGAGCCTCGACGCGATTACCACCGAAGTCATCGGCCACTATCTTCTCGCGGTAGCCGAGGAGATGGGCGTTGCTCTGGTGAAGTCGGCCTACTCCGTCAATGTCAAGGAACGCTACGACTGTTCCAGCGCCATCTTGACAGCCAACGGAGAGACAGTTGCCCAGGCCGCTTATCAGCCGATACACCTCGGGTCGATGCTCTACTTGGTCACCGACATTCTGAAGAGGTTTCCATATACGGACATCAGACCAGGAGACATGTTCATCTCGAACGATCCCTATGGTGGCGGCGGCCAGCACCTGCCGGACCTGGCCGTCGCCTCGCCGTTGTTTGAAGGTGATCGTCTGATCGCCTGGGCCGCGAACATCATCCACCACTCCGATGTCGGCGGTCGCGTTTACGGGAGCATGGCCCTTGACAACACGAGCATCTATCAGGAAGGTCTGAGGGTCCCGACGGTCCGCATCTTCGACCGAGGACACCTCAACGAAGCTGTCCTGGAGGTGATCGTCCAGAACTCACGATTGCCAGAAGAGCGCACCGGTGACCTCCGCGCCCAGTTCTCCGCCAATACTCTGGCTCTCCAGAAACTGGAGGAGCTGAAGCTTCGGTATGGTGCCGATGCCCTGACGGAGGGGATGGACGCGTTGCTCTCTGCCAGCGAGCGAGCGTTCAGGATAGGCCTCGAGGCCCTGCCCTCAGGCACGTCTTCATGGATCGAGCTCGTCGACGACGACGGGATTGGCGACACGCCGGTGAAGATCCAGGTCTCGGTGACTCTGCAGGGCGGTCAGGTTATCCTCGACTTCGAAGGGTCAGACGTCCAAACCAGAGGTGCTCGCAACCTAGTGCTGTCCGGCCTCCATTCGATCTGCTACTACGTCATGAAGGCCATTGTCGATCCGGACCTGAGCACCAACGGGGGATACTACCGCGCCATCACGATCAAGGCGCCCCCCGGCACTGTGGTCAATCCGTTGCCTCCCGCTGCGACCGCGTACCGGATGGAGACCGCCCAGAGGGTCGTTGACGCCATTCTGGGCGCGCTCGTGGAACTCATGCCCGAGCGGGTTCAGGCAGCGAGCATGGGCAGCGGCAGCTTTTCGCTGTCCGGAGTTGATCCGCTCACGGCTCAACCGTATTCGGACTATGAGTCGATGGGTGGTGGAGGTGGTGCGGGCTGCGACTACGACGGCCTGGACTGCGTTCAGGTTCACGGGCGAAATAGCGGCAACGTTCCAATAGAAGTCTGCGAATTGGAGTTTCCTTTGCTCATCGACAGATACGAGATCATTCCCGATTCCGGCGGTGCCGGCAGACAGCGTGGCGGTCTGGGCATGAGACGCGACATTCGGGTCATGCGCGGAAACGTGGTTGTCAACGCAATGAGCGATCGCCACCGGACCGCGGCTAGCGGCCTGCTGGGTGGGAAGCCCGGGGCATCCGGTGAGTTCGTCCTCTACAGGCAGGGCGTGGAGATCAAGTTCACAGGCCACATTTCCGAACTGTGGTTGTCCGCCGGTGACGTCTTCAGCGTCAGAACTTCTGGCGGCGGAGGATTTGGCGATCCGCATGAGCGTGACTCGCGTCTGGTCGACGCCGACTTTGCCGACGGCTTGATCAGCAGCCGTCTGCCTTATCGCTCCACCGACTCCTGAGAGTGGTCCGGTCGGCTTGCAGTAGCGCATGTGGGCCGCCCTTGACTACTTGGTACGCGCGATCTACACGACCTTCGGGTCACTTGACGCTGCCGCCATACACCCGGTCCGAGCAACCCCAATGGTGATTCGAGCAGTCCTCCGACGGCTAGTGATCGTCCTCCCCCTCACCCTCGCCAGCCTGGCGATGGTTTTCGTGATCACCAGACTGCTGCCCGGTGATCCTGTCTTCCTCATTCTCGGTGAGCAGAGTGACGCGGCCCAACGGGCACAGGTCCGTCACCAGCTTGGGTTCGACCAATCGCTACCCGTCCAGTTCTGGCACTTCATCGTGAATTTCGCCCGCGGCGACTGGGGGACGTCGCTCGTCACGGGCAGTCCGGTAATGGATGACCTGAAGCGCACCGCACCTTCAACGTTCGAACTGGCGACGCTGAGCATGATCCTCGCGATAGCCATCGGCATCACCTTGGGATGCCGGGCCGCCGTGCGTCCGGGAGGGGTCGTCGACGTTCTGTCAGACCTGTTCTCCGCCATCGCGATCAGCCTCCCAACGTTCTGGGTCGGCATTGTTGCGATCTACGTGTTCTACGTCCAGCTCGGGATGGTCCCCCCACCCAGTGGCCAGATGGACCCATCGATCCAGCAGCCCGTGTTTCGCACGGGGATGCTCCTGGTCGATTCGCTGCTGGCGGGCAAACTCGACGCGTTTGGTTCCGCATTCGCGCACGCGATCCTGCCCGTGGCGACACTGACCTTCGTCCTGTCGGCTCCGATCGTTCGCCAGACTCGCTCCGAAATGCAGCAGGCACTTGCGAGTCCGTATGTGGAGTTCGCCGAGCTGTGTGGGTTACCGGGTTCGACCGTCGTCCGCTATGCGCTGAGGAATGCATTGCTGCCGATAATCACCACCATCGGCGTGTTGTATTCGATCACGCTGGGAGGAGCCGTGCTAGTTGAAACCGTCTTCGGATGGGCCGGGCTCGGTCAGTACGCCGTCCAGGCTGTGACGAGCTCCGACTACTTCGCAATTCAAGACATCGTCTTGGTGACCACCCTGTTCTCGGTGGTGGTCTACCTGGCGGTGGACGCCCTCCATGCGCTTGCCGATCCGAGGATTCGCCACTGATGACACTCACTCGCGCCTGGCGCAATGCGCCCTTAATCGCTGGCGGTCTCATTGTCGGCATAGTGGTCCTCACCGCTGCCTTAGCCAGCTTTGTCGCGCCATACGACCCCGAAATGGCTGTCCCCGCGCAGAGCCTGTTGCCTCCGGGTCCTCATCACCTGCTCGGGACCGATGCGTCGGGAATGGACGTTTTCTCGCGGCTGGTGTTCGCGCCACGAGTCGATCTTTTAATCGCTGGTCTGGGCACCTTGATCTCATTTGCCGTCGGCGTGCCTATCGGACTTGTTCTGGGCTACGGCCGCGGCATCTGGAGCGATGTCGGTATGCGTACGTTTGACGTTCTCCAGGCCTTGCCGTTCTTCATTGTGGCCATGGCGATCGTCGCCATGACCGGCCAGAACACGATCAATGTGATCTGGGTTGTGGCTCTGGTCAACATTCCGATATATGTCAGGCTCGTGCAGGCCCAGGTTCTCTCTCATCGCGAGAGGCAATACGTCCGAGCAGCCCGAAGCATCGGCAATTCACGATTTCGAATTCTGTGGAGGCACATTCTGCCCAATGTGGTGGCGCCGGCAATCGTCCAGACGTCCGTGAATCTTGGGTGGGCGATTCTTCTCACGGCCGGGCTCAGCTTCGTCGGCGCCGGAGTAAGAGTACCAACGCCCGAGTGGGGCATCATGATCGCCGAAGGCGCCGGTCACCTGATCACCGGTCAATGGTGGTTGGCGTTCTTCGCAGGATTGGCCGCCAGTACCACGGTATTCGGCTTCAACCTGCTCGGGAACGGTTTGCAGCGAATTCTCCAGCGTTAGATGTCGAGCGCGCAGCCATTGGTCGAGGTTCGGGATCTCTCGGTGGTTTTTCCGACCGATCAGGGCCCAGTCCGAGCTGTCGAGCACGTCACCTGCCGCGTGAATCGCGATGAGATAGTTGGCCTGGTCGGCGAGACCGGGTCTGGAAAGTCGACCCTCGGCCGTGCTTTGCTAGGTTATGTCCGCCCTATCGGACGTGTCACGGGCGGACAGGTGTTGTTCGAGGGGCAGGACGTCACGAGGATGTCGTCGGGCAAGCTGCGCCGGTGGCGCGGTTCAAAGGCGAGCATCATCGTTCAGAACTCTCGCAGCGCCTTGAACCCGGTGGAAACCATTGGGAGCCAGATCTGGGCGGTGCACAAAGCTCACGCCCAAGTACTGCAGGATCGGAGCGCTGTCGTCGAGCAGGCTTTGAAGGAAGTGCGGATCCCGGATCCGCAGCGGGTGGCCCGCTCCTACCCGCACCAGCTGTCTGGCGGCATGGTCCAGCGTGTGCTGATTGCCATGGCGATTGTCAATCGGCCCCGACTTCTGATCGCCGACGAGGCGACCACCGGCTTGGACGCAACGATTCAAGCCACCGTCCTCGACCTGCTACGCGACTTGGTGACATCGGAGCGGATGTCCTCCGTTGTCGTCACTCACGACTTCGGAGTCGTGTGGCACTACTGTTCCCGAGTGATGGTGATGCGTGGCGGCGTGATCGTCGAGGAAGGGCCGACGCGCCAAGTGTTTGAAAATCCCCAACATCCATACACAGTCCAACTCGTTCGAGCCTCTGCTCTCGGAAGTCGGTCGGCGTGAGGAACGACCCGGATCTACTAATCGAAGCTCGCCGGCTCTCGAAGCACTATTCGGTGAGGGGCTCGGCCCCCGTGCGCGCCCTGAGCGATGTCTCGTTGACGATTGCGCGCGGCGAGCGGGTAGGACTAGTAGGAGAGTCCGGATCGGGAAAGACCACGCTGGCCAACTGTCTGCTCGCTATCGACGATCCAACCGGAGGTGAGCTCGTCCTCTTTGGCAACAATGCGCGCGACCTCCGCCGTCGCGAATTGAAGCAGCTGCGGCGACGCATCCAAATGGTCTTCCAGGATCCTTTGGATTCGCTGAACCCTCGAATGCGCGTCCGGGAGATCATCGCCGAGCCGCTGCTCCTGGCTCGGATCGCCCGCAGGGAACGCGAAGAACAAGTGGCGTCGATGCTCGATCTGCTCAAGCTCAAGTCAGCATTGGCGTCTCGCTGGCCCCATCAATTGTCGGGAGGCGAACAGCAGCGAGTCGGGCTGGCGCGAGCGCTGATAACAAAGCCGGAAGTGCTGATCCTGGATGAGCCGACGAGCTCGCTGGACGTCTCAGTGCGCGGTGAGATACTGGATCTGATCCTGGAGCTACAACGCACTTTTGACCTGACCTACCTGTTCATCTCCCATGACCTCACGACCGTCCAGAAGATGTGTGACCGCGTCCTCGTCATGTATCTGGGCCGTGTGGTTGAGTCAGCGCCGACCGAGCTGCTCTTCCGCGATCCGCTCCACCCGTATTCGCGCGGGCTGATCGGTTCCGCTCTGATAGCCGGAACTCCGCGTCTAGACAATCGCGTCGAGCTGAAGGGTGAGCCGCCCAGTCCGATCAACGTGCCGCCTGGGTGCGCTCTCTCTCCCCGTTGTCCGTTCGCGCGTGAGTCCTGCTTCCGCAATGTTCAAGTACTGGAGGAATTGCCCGGTTCCCGCGCAGTCGCATGTGAGGTGGTGACTGAGGCCGTTGGCGATCGCAGAGCAGCGGGGAGCGATCGGTGACAATGCTGTGCTCAAAGGAACAGCGTACCGACAGCAAGGATTCTCCCCCTGTTATCGTTTGTTGATAGATACGTCAAGCGCGTTCTGCAAGGCTGTAGGGGCGGCAATAGTGCGCTCATGGCGAGGTGGTGAAGTCCGCCTAGAGACCCGGCCGAGAAACGACCTTCAGGAAGCACGGGCTGAGGCGAGCTGCGGCGCCGAGGGGGACCCATCGGCCTCCGACTCCGGGCGGCAGCGGGCGCCGAAGAACGGCCTGTAGGCGGTACCAGAGCTCGAGCAGGCCCGTGAGCAGGGTCGAGAGCGGCCGCCCCGGCTCCGACTACCGTTGGGGCCGGCGATCAGGGTCAGATTGGCGACCGCCGCCGCCATGAGGAGTTGGAACAGGGTATAGGGCGGCATAAGTGCATCGCTCATGCCGCCCTCGCATAGACGTGGTGAAGGCCGCCCACGATCGGTCGGCTAACGACGTCGCCACGCGATATCGGCGGACTTGGCACTGGCGTTTCCAGCTCGATCGTGCGATGAGGGCGATCATGGTTGTAGTAGTGCACGAACTCTGGGCCGCCGGTGGCACTCAGACACCGTTTCCAATGGGCCACGCGCACGCGGAGCGAAAGACGACCGCCGGCGCGGTCGAGTTCGGTCAGCGGGTGACTGGCGGCGCGTCCTGAGGACAGTTTCCCACCCCATCCAGGAAGCATCTGCGCGTACCCGATCGATGTCTGCCGCGGCCCGCGGCGCCCCGGTTGCCAAGGGCACTGCGCATGACCTCTCGAGTCCGGCACCTGCACGATGGTGAAGAGCATGGTGGAGATCGACTTCAATTACGCCTACAACCCTTCGTGCGCGTACGACCACCGCTGGGCCTGCCCCCTGGCGCCCCAGGAGAACTGGCTTCCTGTGCCGATCCGAGCCGGGGAGAAGAACTACAAGGCGCCTTAGCGTCGGCAATCTGCGGCGCGACAACATAAGGGTCTGCATCTTCGTGGCCGGACCGCCGATCGAGTTGTCGGGACTCCACGCCAAAGTTCGGGGTGCGCGTGGCGGGTCAGGATCATCAGCCAGGCGTGGCGAGAGGCCCAACGGCCTCGACTCAACGCCTTCGTGCCGGGTTTGAAGGCGGAGGGAAATCTCTAGACCAACGCGTCGGCCGGCGGAGGAGCGCGGCTGGGTCGGTCAGAAGGTGCTCCGATACCTCGGATGGGCGCGCAGCCTTCTCATGCGCCCCAAATCGACGAACAGCGAATGACCGGACTCTGTCAATCCATGTTGAGGGAGTGTCCGGCGGGAGGGCTGTGATGTCAGCAGGGGACAGAGCTGAATTGGCTAGCTAGCCAATACCACCGTACTTCTCAGCGCGCCGCTTGAACGCCTCTTGTCCGCCCTCTAGCACGGTGCGCACGTGATTCCGAACGACTCAACTCTCCCCGCTCCACACATGCGCCCGGGCAGGAATGTTCCAGGGGACTACTCGGGCTCGCCCTGCGCACCCTCGAGGAACGCCTTGAGCCAGGTGATCTGGGCCACCCAAATCACGGGATAGTCTGCGAGAACCTGGAACATGACCACTGCAAAGTCGAACGGTGCCGTATAGGTTTGAGGAAGGTCGTCCCTGACTGGCGCGACTCCCACCATGGGATCCGTTGGATTGACCGCGAGGTGATCGAGTAGGGCGAAGAATTGCTCGCGCTCTTCAGGGGATGCGCCGCGCAGGGAAAGCCTGACCTTGCGCTCAAGGTGGAAGCTTCTTCGGAACGGCTCCTTAGGCGCCAAACTGCTGGCGCAACTGCTCTACGGTGTCGCCTTTTGGATGCTGGATCTGACGCCTGGCCTTCTTCGCGTTGGCCGCGTAGTCGGGATGACTTCGTGCGATTAGGGTGTTCAACCAGGTCAGGATGACCTGCCGAACCGGCGCGAAATCGTTCTCGGCTTGCGAGCGCACGAGCGCGACCATAACCTCCTGGAAAAACTGCTTGCCATCCTTCTCGCTCAGATTCTCGGCCAACATTTCGACCGCCTGAGACGCCTCAGGTGGCAGGTTGAGCTGGGACGGCTTCTCAATTCGCGCTGGC
>Ga0307372_10002695_pt1 | contig 28992 bp, 31 predicted proteins | sample OX1MG_FD_202533 | JGI IMG/M metagenome (GOLD analysis project Ga0307372, IMG submission 202533) | Soil microbial communities from Risofladan, Vaasa, Finland - OX-1 | ecosystem: Environmental > Terrestrial > Soil > Coastal area > Acid sulfate soil | place: Finland: Risofladan, Vaasa | collected... | reverse complement strand
AACCCCCGGCGGTCGTAGTCGGCGCAGTGGCCCAGGAGGTGCTGGGACCGCGCGTCGTAGATCGCCTTGGTGAACCGCTGCTCGAGGAACCCAGCCTCGATGAAGCGGATCAGACCGTTGAGCGCCTTCGCCTTCTCCTCTGCAGTGGCCCACTTAGTGGCGGTGAATCGCGCGGCCGAGAACTGCGCTGACATCCTTGCCCTCCTGCTACGTTCGTTCCTGGCACCTACGATCTCATCGCTCCGTAGGATGAAAAACTCTCGCCGGCGATCTCAGCCGTAGACGATGGATCCGGGCGCGGCCATCCGGAGCACCACGTCAGCTTCGCTGGCATCCGCTGTCCGGCATCCAGAAAGAAGCTCCGGTCAGCGCCGAGCTCTTTTCATCGAAGAGCCGACCGGCTCTGTTGTCTCGCCTACAAGAGAGAGAAGACGTCGGCAATGACCATCTCGGCGGCAGAGTCGATCTCGTAGCCTGCGGGCCACACCGCGACGAGAGGGTTCAGGTCGTTCCGAAAGTTGCGATCTCCCAGCTTTGCTCGGAGATTCTGCTCGGCGAGCCTACCGGTGTACTTGTCGGGCCGATATGGCGCGAAGCATTCGACGATGTCGGCCGCGGCCAGGTCAAGGCGAGCGAGCGCCAACCACAGGTCGAATAAGTCGCGACCCTTGGAGCGCTGGTAGAGGGCTCGTAGTTTGGTGGCCACAAGCTCAGGAAGACAGAACGTCTGGACGTCGGCGTCGCCCCGGAACCACGGGGAGTCGACGGCGTAGGCGACCCGAGCCAACTCACGAGCCGGGGAACGCTCATGGGTATTGACCTCGATCTTGACGCGGATTGTGCCACTGCCGGACTCGAACGGCGCCCGAAGGTACATCTTCGGGAAGGCACCGACCTGCGTTCTCACCTCCATGCCGAGGCGCTCGCCTATGGTCGTGATCGCCCGGGTGAGCCGAGCGATGCCGCCGGGGCTGCGGCGAACGTAGTCGAGGTCCTCGCTATAGCGCGGCGCGGGTGAGAGGTGGAGCTTGTGCAGGCACGTGCCGCCTCGGAAGACGAGCTCCTCGCCCAGATACGGGTCGTTGGCGATCTCGACGATCAGACGAGATACCACGAGGTCCTGCTCCACCTGTTCGAGAGTCGGCCAGCCGACCCGATTCGACCACTCGACGATGAACGCTCGCGGGATCAAAGGTCCGGCTCAACGACTGTGTTCATGAGAACGTTCCACCGCCCGTCCAGCGTCCCCGCCCTCCGTCCGCTCGCCGCCAATGGCGTCGGCTCGGAACGCTCACCTGCCAGCACGACGAGCGGCTCCGTATCGACACTCGCGCCGAGCAATCTGGCCACGCACTCCACCAGCCAGCCGGTGCGCTGGGCAACCGCGATCGGATAAGTGCTGGCCGCGGCGGCCAGCGCCTGGCCGTCCAGTCGGCCGTCGCCAACCAGCTCGGCGGCCACCGTCGCCACGTTCGACAGTCCTCCTCCCCGCTCTGGGGCAGCGACAAGATCGAGCACCGTTACCTCCGGCGTGGCGACTTGCATCGTCCCCGTGGGCGTGTTGACCATTGCCGTCGGGCGCATGGCCGCCCGTGCCTCGGTGATGAACTCGATCCGGACCCTGCCGAAGGCCCGGTCCTTCAACCGAGCTGGGGTGACTACCTGAAACACCTGCGGGTGCTGGTGCGCGGCGCCATGAACCTCGGCGGCGGAGAGGAACCCGACATAGTAGGGGTGACATAGCTGCCGCATGAAGGGATCAATGAAGTGGCTGGCGGGCACGCTCCGCCACGAGCGGTACTCCGATGGCACCGGAACGTACGCGCCTCGGGTCGGCGAGAAGAGCCGGCCCTTGCTGCGCAGCCTAGCGGTCACGGGCGGCACCTGCTTCGCAGGTAGGTTCAGTAGCTCGGCCACTTCGGCGAGGGTCACCCAGTGGCGGCCGTGAGCGATGAGCCAGTCGGGCAGATCGCGGGGTGCGCACCACCGCTCATGCGCGCGAGTGCTCGTGCCCTCGACGGCTGTAATGTCGCCCACGCATCAAGGATAGCATAAAGCACTATCTATGGTACGCCGCTGGCACCATCACCTAGATAGCACCCATCGCTCTCTCTGTTACACCTGGGGCCGCCACCGTCACCCACGACATTGGCCCAAGTTCGGACTCGCCCGTAATGCCATATACCGTAGTTAGCAGGGGTTATCGAGATTAGCGAGCATGCGGATAAACCTCGCATACCTTGGTCCGAAGCTCACTTCAACACGATGCGCCATTCCCTCCTCCTCTCCCCTCTCCCCGGCTTCGGGATCGTCCGCACCTCACTGGCTCGAGGCTCCTCTGGGGTCAGCTCAATCCCGGCGGCTCAAGCCTGCTGGGTGAGATCCCCTGCCACGTCGCCCTATGAACCTGCGCCACCTCTTGGAGGCAGAGTTCCAGGTCACAGCCGAGGGCACTGGCAAGGCGAGCCCTGGAGCGACCGGAGCCACCTAAGGCCGAGTGGGAGGTGCCTTCCCGAGTCCAGCCATCGGGTTCACTCCGACTCTGCGACCCTCTTGATCGCTGCAAGGGTCGCTGGGATTCCCTGGTGGGCAGCCTCGGTTCGTTCGGCGATCTGCGCCGGAGCCTCGTCGCCGAATCGTTCCTCGAATCTTGCAATTCCACCTGGGAGGAACTCCCATGACTCAGTGACCTCAGTCCCCTCCTCCACGGGAGTGAAGGTGTAGCCCCAACGAATCCACGAGCCGCCTACCACAAACACGAACTCTCGGCCTCGCTCCGCCGCCACGACCTCGGAACGTGTTTCCCACTCCCGTTCCGGGGTTTCATTGTGCCCAGTGAACCAAGCGCCAACTCGAGGAGCGTCACCGGCGTCCCACCAACAGGCCTTGCAGACGGGGCTCCATTCACCCATTCGGGTAACGTCAGAGATCATGTCGTAGACCACCTCCGTTGGACGGGAGATCACGATCGACTCCGAGTAGTTGAGATTTGCCACCTGCACATTATTCTGCCTGGAAGCGGTCGGCCCCCAATCGCCAGCTCCGGGTCGGGCCGTACCTGGGTCAACCGAGGGCGCTTGCTACAGCTAGTGCCTGCACACCCCGCTTAGATCCGCAGAGCCGCTTCTCGGCACCAGTGATCCCGAGCCGGTTGGGTCAGCATCGACCGGAGCTGGTCGTACTTCCTGAGCTTGCTGGCACTGGCCCAGTTGATGGCCCTGGTCGCCACCTTTATCCACACTATCCACAGGAGCGTCGGCAGCGGCTCCCGGAGCCAGACCAAGACTTCGGGCCTCCCCACGCCGCAAGCCGGGGTGGAGTCGGATGAAGATAGGCCGCAACCGGGGTCGCCTGACCGCCCTCTTCGCGGGGACGAGCGAGGATCTCAGAAAGCGCCACCCGGGCCTGGAAGACCGGTGCCACAACCACTGTTTCAAGCATGGATCTGCTGTACCAAGTTCATGTACATAGGTAAGTGACCGAGCACCCTACCCCTCCCCTCTTGGCCTCCCCGGCTTGCTGGCCCTGGGCATGGCGCCGGGGTCTCTCAGCCCCGTGGCCCACGCCTCCTGAGCCAGCTCGTGTCCTCTGAATCTCTCCCTGGTGACGTTGCCCACCTCCTGGAGGCACAGCTCAACGTCTACCCCCAGTGCCCCGGCCAGTTGGGTCAGCGTCGACCGGAGCTGGTCGTACTTCCTGAGCTTGCTGGCCCTGGCCCACTTGATGGCCCTGGTCTCCACCTCTATCCACACGAGCGTCGGCTGCGGCTCCTGGAGCCAGACCAAGGCGTCGGGCCGGCCCACGCCCAGCCAGGTGGCCAGGGCCTGCCCGGTCAGCGAGATCTCGACCCCCAGCGGCACACCCCCCTGATCCATGTACGCCCTCACCAACCGCTGGACCCGGCGGAGGTGGGTCCGCTTGCCCGCCCGGAAGAGCCGCCGTGCCCGATACCGCTCCACCTCTCCCACGCCCTGCCGGGCCTCGAAGGCGAGTCGCCACCATCCGGCCCGCTTGAGCCAGTAGCCCTCGTCCAGCAGTCCCTCTGCCCGCCGCCGCCGGATGGTCCCAGCCCGCTCCACTGGAACGGGGCCGCAGAGGGCGATGGTCCCCAGGGCACGGTCGGCGCGGAGCCAGCCCTTGGCGTGCTCCAGCTCCAAAGAGATCACGTCGCCTATGGGTATCTGGGGAGCGACGGTATGCCGTCTCCGCGACACGGCCCGGAAGCGGGGGTGGTCGAGAGACAGCGACGGCAGCTTGGGGGAACCGCGCCAAATGTCCTCGTCGGCGGGGGCCAGGTGGGAGGGCGGCTGCCGCATGCCCGGCCCCAGCGCGATGGGAGCCTCTCCCACCACGCGGGCGGCGATGCTCGACGGGTTGCGGCCGGACTGGACCGAGAGCACCTTACCGGTGGCGATTAGCAGCTCCTCCTGGAGGGTGGCCCCGGCGACACACACCCTTGGCCCGCCCCGTCCCGGGCGCACAACCCAGTCTGTCGGGCTCGTCCTCCCCCACCTGACTAGCCTGCCGTTGAAGATCCCGACACTCCGCCCAGTCGCGTCGGGCTCGACCCGCGGCAACTGATCTCCTTCAGTCTCCGTACCCCCTATACCCAATGCCTCTACCACTACCCATGTAGCCCAAGGGACCTCTGCCCGTCTGAGGCACAGAGCCTGCCATGATCCCACTGCCACTGGCACGCCCCCACCCCTACCAACAGAAGGCAGTCGATCAGCGCTCAGAGGCAGCTCCCATCCCCTTCCCACATGCCAGAACAAACCCCTCCACTCCTGCCACCCCTGGGCTCTACCAAGACACCCTCCCAGCCCATGGGACGCAGCCCAGGACACCGGCACCACGGGCAGGCTCTCCACCAGAACCCGTAGCGAGCGAGACACTGCTACCCAAGGAGATGTCCACGGCTCCCCTGCCCTTAGAGCACCGACCCCAGCCCACGGTAGTCCGCGGACCGTTCCTCCCCACTTAGCTTCCTCGGTCGGTCTGCTCAACTGTGCATCCCGCCTTTTTCGCCTGACCCCACACCCACCACTGTCCTATCCATTTTGCCACCGCTCCGAAGGGAGCACCTTTTTTAGAGGTATTCAAAGCCTGTCCACTAGAGGTACTAGGGTAGTGGCTTGGGACCGTGAAGTCAAAGCCTGTCCGTTATTCTGGGACATCCAGAGGCTCGCCTGGCGCGTTCGGTGGGCCGAAATCCGGAAGGACTGTAAACCCCCTTTACACTCACCCCTTAGTGACTGCCAGTCGCCGGGCGCGTCGGCTGCCCGGCGGCCATCTTCTCACCACTCAGATCACTCGCCCATGGGATCCCGATGAAGGGACGGAACGACGACCTCAAGTCGCCCCAGGGCTATCGCCGCCACTGGTCTCGTGCTGGAAACGCCCCATCTCCGCGCTTGGTTGACCGGAATCACGTTGAGCCACCCAATGTGGACTGAGTCGACAAGCAGACCGGACCATGCTCCGGAGCCTAGGATGGCCTCGGCAAGGCAATCCCAGCCCGGACCGGAAGCGGTAGTGTAAACCCCCTTTACACTCTTTCCGATCCAGGACTCGGCCGGCACCGGGACGATGTTATACTCGGGTCCAAACGAGTCTGCGGTAGGGGAGACTTCATGCACTACGTCCACTACATCCCCCGGCTCCTGGCCCAATGGGCCCATGAAGCGCGTTCCGCTAGCGGAGCAACATTTCTATTGACCACTGAACGCTGGGCGCTCGGTGGGGGAGGGGAGTCTTCCAGATGACCCGGGGCACGAAGACGGTCTGGCCCGTCATCACCTTGGCGGCAGCAAAGGGCGGTGTAGGCAAGACGACCATCGCCTACGAGGTAGCCAGCGCGATTGGCGCGGTCCTCGTCGACTGCGACTGGGACAACGGTGGGGCCACCACCATGTGGGGGGATGACCCTGGCAAGCGGCAGAGGAGCCCCCTCCTTAACGCACTCCTTGCCATAGCCCCAGGCAATGACGGACCCGTACCTGGAGCGCCGCACTACCTGGAAGCTCTGGGCCGGCCCGGGCTCCTGCCTGGTGATACCCGGTTAGCCGATGTCCGTGATGTCGACCCTCATCGCATGACCGAGATGTTGTCCAAGTGGACCACCGAGTGGAACCGGCCAATCGTCATCGACACCCATCCCGGACTTGGCCCCATCTCTGATGCAGCGATGGCGGCGTCAACCCTTGTGGGGGTGCCGATGGTCCTTGGGGCACGGGAGTTGGATGGGCTACACGGGTTCCTCCAGCTCCGGGGTGGGGGATTCCCCATCGTCCTCATCCCCAACAAGGACCGGGCATCGGCCCAGGACCTGCGGCTACTCAAGATAGTGGAGGACGATGTCCGAACTTTCGGGATCAGGGTCTCGCCTTCAATCTCGGACTGGGTGTGGCTGCCACGACGGACCACCCGGAGAGCGGCCCTGCTGCTCACAGTGAACCCGGGCAAGGACCTGGCGCGGGCCGCTGAGGAGTTTCGCCAGGTCGCCCAGTACCTCGTGGAAGTTGTCCGTGACGGGAGGACTGACTGATGAGCCCAACTGTTCCACCCAAGGGGGATCCGTTCGAGGCGCTTCGGGCCCGGACTCACAAGCCAGCCAATCGATCGACCGCGACGGTAGTCCCGCCGCCCCGACGAGTGCCTCCGCCGAGTAATCCGGTCCAGCCACTGGCCGTTCCCGAGGTAGTGGCGCCGCCGGTATCGAGCCGGTCCGAAGAGCGCGCCCCTGTTGAGGCAGCCGCGATCTCCAGAGTACCCGAGGCGCATCAGTCCCCACTCGTTACTGATAAGCCCGGTGGGGGAGGGGAGGTCGCCGCGGACCAGGTCCTGCTCCTGCGACGGGACCAGCTCGTCGAATCTCCCGAGGCCCAACCTCGCGACCAAGCCAACGTCAAGATCGACATTCAGGACCTCGTCACGTCGATCAAAACCCATGGACTGCTTGACGCAATCAAGGTCTACTGGGACCCCAGCATCGAGAACTTCCGTGTCATTGACGGACACCGCCGACTGGCAGCCATCGACCAGTTGGCGTTGTCAGACCCCAGCGTCCATGACCGAATCCGATGCATCTCGGTCGGGGGCGATCAACTTCGGGCCGTTCAGAGCCTTCAGTCAGACGACAAGTGGCTCGTGCTCGCCATGGCCTTCAACGCGCAGCGGAAAGATCTGACCGGAGCGGAGCGCGGTCGGGTCTACTCACGCCTGCGGGAGAAGCTGGGCACCGTGACCGCAGTCGCCGAAGTATGTGGCGTTAGTCGGGTGACCGTTCACAAGGCAATCGGGTATGCGGCCGACTCTGAACGCCACGGAGAGCATGGTCGCGGAGTCCCCAAGCCCGACTGGGCCCACAAGGGATGGCTGAACTCGATGCACGGTCTGTTGCGCGCCAGCACCAAGCTCGAAGACCAGCAGCGTCGGTCTGTCGCCCAATGGCTGCGAAGCGTAGCGCGGGCTGCCGAGCGGGGAGAGGCTAAGCTGCCCGGGTTTACCTACGACGACGACTCGGACAAGTAGGAGCTCCGCTTCCCATAGGGTCTAGCTTTCGCCCAGACAGCCCCCTTTACCACAATCCGGAGGCCGGGGGAACCCATGGTAGCCTGGGTTCATGGCGATCAACAGAAGCTGGCAAGACCGGGTAGGCCCGCCCTCGGGTGAGTGGGTAGCTTTCCACCCCCAAATCCGCCGGAATCTAGGCAGAGTCGTCGCAATCCCGGCGGGTATAGCCGCAGGAGCGGTGGTGGGCATGGCCTTGACTCGCGGCTACCACGCCGCAAGTCCTTTCCCGCAGCTACTCGGCCTGCTCGTCACGGCATGGATCTGGCTCCAAGCCTGCGTCGGCCCTCTGATGTTCACCCTTCTCTATGCAGACAAAAACTGGGTGGGGGAGAGGGGGCTCTGGAAGCGTCGGGGAATGCCGGCGAATCATCTAATCCAGGTCCATCTCTTGCGCCGGCGAGCCCTGATTGCGGGGCATCCATCTGGACCAGACCACGGGATCAGCCACATGGGAGAATACTTGGTGCCCGCTCGCCTTCGTTGGAGTCGCGAGCAGTTGGGCGCGGTCGCCGCCTTCTTACATGCTCCGACCTACGGCATCTGGCCAAACCCTGGTGGAGGCGAGCCTCTTACGCACCTCGTCTCCGACCCGATCCCGGTAGCACATCTGCGCGATATGGATGAAGCACCACTCAATGGGGAGCTGCAGAGCTCGTGAGCACCAACCAGCCAGTTCGCGACACCAATTCCTCGCTGCTGCCTCCCTTTGATCCGGTGAGGTATGAGAGAGGTTGGAGGCTGAACGGCGCCCGCCTCGACCAAGCTCTGGTCGCCTACCGTTCTCATCGTGAAGACTGTGCCGTCTGTCCTGACTTGAGCCAAGCCGCCTCCGACCTCACGACCGCCCAGCTTTGCGATGTCGGCGTTGGGCTCTACACCACTTCTAGGGCTCAGCACAAGGCTTTTGTGGCTGATGCGATCTCTCAGGCCCACGGCACGTTCGTCGGACTCATGACCGGTCAAGTGGCACTCATGTTCAAGGAGGCCTCCAGCGAGATGGTCATGGACCCCGCCGCCGACGAGCCGATCAATTGGCTGGTAGACGATGCTCACCGGAGCCGAGCTTTCCAGGTGATGCTTCAGTACGCGGTCTGGGGCTATGACAGGGTTGATGATCCCGCATGGTCCGGCGAGGAAAATTGGCGGCAGATCGCTCGCAACTTGGGCTACTCGCGCCTTGTCGAAAGCTCGATAGATCAGAAGTCCCCGTGGAGCCTCAAGGAGGCCCAGCTCCAGTACGAGTTGGCCTTCCACCTGCATTGCGAGACCCTGGAGATGCGCCAGGAGCTTGAGCGAGACGATGCTGCCCAACAAGCCTCGACTGCCCTCGCTCTCGCGCTCAAGACCAAGAGGGCCCGGCAGACGGAGATCGTTGCCCGGGTCCAGCGCCGCGATCCATCCCTCTTCGCCCTCCTAGACGAGGTCGACCCCGGGACCGCGGAGAAGATCGGTCATCTGACGAAGCACTACGTGGATCGCGTTTGGTGGGTGCTCAACAACGTGGAGTTCACTCGACCAGAGACTGCGCCATACGAGGCCCTGGCCTCGGAAAAGTTGCCTTCTTCGGGCCCGTGGTGATCCCGGACCCCAACGGAGACGCCGCCGGGCAGCTCTGGGGCGGCGTCGTGCTGGTCGTCGGCAGTGACGGGTTCTACGAACTCAAACGGACCCGCACCCGCGAACCGGTCTTCAACTGATGTCCCGACGTTGGCCCTACACGGTAGTGCTGCTGTCCGGCCAATCACCGCCCATCACCTGAATCGCGGTGACGCTACCGATGGCTTACGCCGAAGGAGCCACTTCCGATGACAAATCTGTCTAGCAACCGCAACCCGCACAGGCAGATGACGACTTCGGTAACCCGGCGAGAGCAAGCGCTCGCCACTTGCTCTCAACTTCCCAGTGCCGCGCTCACCCACCGATTCGGCGAGGGAACCTCGGTCTTCAAGGTCGCCGGCAGAATGTTCGCAGCGATCAGCCTGGACGACTCTCCGGGCCGCGTCACGCTCAAGTGTGACCCTGGGTATGGCGCTGCGCTCGTCGACCGTCACGAAGAATTCGCGCCCGGCTACCACATGAACAAGCGGCACTGGATCACCGTCACTCTCCATCCAGTCCTGCCCGCGAATCTGCTCGAAGACCTGATCGCCGACTCCTACGACTTGGTCGTCGCCGCGCTGCCAGCCCGGTTGCGGCCCTCGAACCCCGGCGATCTCTAGTTAGACACCGGCACGACCTGACGGCGGGAAGATCATGCGCTCGGGCCCAGCCCCGCCATGACCGTGAATGTCGCGTTCGGAACCGAGCCGACCGGGCAGGTCGCCCCGAAAAAGAAGACCCCATCGTCGTTACTGCTGGACAGGGTTCCACCGCTGCCCGAGGGACCCGGCTCAGTGGCGCTGAAGGAAGTCTGGTTCCCCGGGCAACCGTAGGTGCCGGTGATTGTCGACGTGAGGTTCATAACGTGCTGGGAGGCAGGCCGTGTCCCGGTCACTTTGACGGTGACCAGTCCACCACCCAGCGTCGAGCCGCTTTTGAGGCGACGGAGAAAGCGAAGGGGCCTCCCAAGCCGTAGTGGCAGTGGTGCCAGCGACATGGCCCTGACCGATGAGCGTGCTGTCGTCGCAGACAGTGACCACTAGCTGCGTCGGCTCCACGGCCGGAGGGGTCGGTGTAGGAGTGGGGTTAGCCACCGGTCGGGGCGTCGGAAACGGCGTCGGGGCTGGTCAGTGAGCGGCGGGCTCCGCAGGCCGAGCCTCGCGCCCCTCGATGGCGAAGAAGAACTGCGCTGCCGCCTTTTGCAGTCCCGCAGACCAGGTGGGGTAGGCGTGCACCGTCTGGGCCAGCCTCCCAGCGAACATCCGGGTCTTCATCGCGAGTGCCACCTCGTCCACCAGCTCACCGCCACGCTCGCAGACGACCGTGGCGCCCAAGATGCGCCCGCCGCCGAGATTTCGGGAGACCCATCTCGGAGCGGCAATCAACTTGATGAAGCCGCGGGTGGCGCCCGTAGCCACCGCTCGGTCAAGCTCCTGCATGGGCAGGTAGGCGACGCGAGCCCCGAGTGAGGCTGCCTCGGCCTCGGTCATGCCCACTCGCCCCACCTCGGGCGAGGTGAAAGTCACCCAGGGGATGGCGTCGGTGCTGAAGCGGGATCGGCCAATTCTGCTCAGCGCATTCCCTGCCGCCACGCGCCCCATGTAGTCGGCGGCGTGGGTGAACATAAGCTTGCCAGTCACATCCCCGGCGGCCCAGATGCCTCTGGCTGAAGTCTCCATGAAGTCGTTGGTAACGATGAAGCCACGCTCGTCAGTCTCCACCTTGGCAGCGGCCAGATTCAGAGACTCGGTCCGGGGTAGCCTGCCCGCCGCGACCAAAATGGCGTCCGCGTCCAGTGTGTCGCCCCTGCTCAGCCGCAGTCGACCACGCGAGCCGGAACCGGAGGACTCCACCTTCTGCAAGGTACTTTGGAGGCGCACATCGACGCCTTCCTCTGCTAGCACCTCCAGCACCAACTGGGAAGTCTCTGGCTCCTCCTTAGGCAGGAGGCGATCTCCCGCCTCGATCACGGTCACCTGCGACCCCAGCCGCTGGAAAGCCTGGGCCAGCTCACATCCGATTGGGCCGCCGCCGACGATGGACATCTGCCGTGGCTGGATACCCACCGCGAAGACGTTTTCGTTGGTGAGCGGGTGAGCCTGATTGAGGCCCTCGATGGGCGGCACCAGCGGGCTGGATCCGGTAGCGATCACGACCCGCCCAGTTCTCATCTCCCGGCCGCCGACCCGCAGGCGGCCGGCCCCAAGGAAATGGGCCTCCTCGTGAATCACGTCGATTCCCTCGTTGCGGAAGACATGGTCATCTTCCGAGGCGGCGATCGTCCTGATTGCCGCCTCCACCGCGGCCATCGCCTGGCCGAAGTCGGCTCCCCGGGCGGCGGCGGCAATCAGGGATTTGGAAGGGACGCACCCCGTGAACGTGCACTCGCCGCCGATCTCGCCAGCTTGAACCAGCAGCACATGGACGCCACGCCTGCGGGCCGATCGGGCGGCTCCCATCCCCGCGGCTCCCCCACCGATCACGATCAGGTCGTATTCGGAACCTGGCACGATTGAAGCGTGGGGACTAACGCCCTATTCGCGCAGTGATCCCGATCACGGAGACCGCGACCCAATGATCGAGACGGCCCCGGCACTCCGAGGACTCAGCCATCGCGTAGATCAGCTAGCACGGTGGCCGCCGCCAGCTTCCCGGGAGTGCCCAAGATCCCTCCCGACGGAGCCGTGCCGGCGCCGGAGATGTAAAGGCCGCCCACCGGCGTGCGATGGTGGGCAAGTCGGCGCGTCGGACGCCGTCCGCCCAGCTGGTCGGCGGTCGCGTCCAGATGCATCGGGTGAGCCCCCGGCCAACGGCCGCCCGCCTCCATGTCCTCGGGACTGCGCATCGCCACGCCCTGGACCGACGCCCTGAATCCCGGCGCCACTTCCTCAGTTCTGCCCAACGCTTGGTCGACGAACTCATCCCTTCGCGCCACCCACCCGCCGCGGACCCGAAAGGGGGTCGCTGGACAGGCCAGGTAGACGGTGTGCTGCCCGGCGGACGTGAGAGTGTCATCGATAGCCGAGGTAGTGAACGCATAGAGAGGCAATCGCTCGGGGACCTCTCCAGCGTCTGCGCTCCGCCATGCGGTTCGGAGTTCATCGGTATCGGCCACGAAGCTCTGCAGTCCGTTCCAGTCTCCCTCGATTCCCCGCGGGTATGGCGGGAGTTCGCTGGTGGCGATATGGATCACTGCTTGAACCACGTTGCTGCGTCGAGTTCTGCTCAGTTCGCGTCCGGCAATACCTCCCAGCGGCGGGTCCAGCATCTCGAGCAGCGCCAGCTTGGGGTCCAAGGCTGCGACCACTTTGTTGGCGGCGATGCGCTCGCCACTCTCGAGTCGCACGCCGGTCACGCGGCCTGCCGACGTCTCGATGCGATGCACGGGAGCGCTACACTGAGTCTCACCTCCCCAGGCGGCCAGGCGCGTGCTTAGGGCGTCGATGAGGGCTCGCGACCCTCCCCGGGCGTGCCACTGGCCGAACCGATGGTATGCCGCCTGCCAGAAGGCGAACAGGGCACCGCGCGGCATGTCGGGGCCCACAGAAGCGTGCGCGGCAAACGCCGCAAGGGGACCTCTGACCCGGTTCGTGGTGAAGGTCCGGTCCAGGAGACCGCCATAGCTCCGCAGCAGCTCAGTGGCAAGCGAGCCGGCGCCCGCCACCAGCAGCCGGGACACAGCTCCAGCGCTGGCGGGAGACCCTTCGGTGTCGCCACGAATGGTTGGCAAGAGCGCGTCCAGCACCTTGTCAGCACGGGCAATGAACTTCCGGTACGAGACCGCGTCCACCAAGCTCACCTCAGCGATCGATTCCACGGTGGCTTCGACCGACCTGTGAAACCTCACCATTGACCCGTCGGCGCCCACGCCCACCGAAAAGGGATCCATCTCCCGATAGGCCAGTCCGACCTCCCCCAGGCCAAGCTCTGCGGAAATGCTGGTCATGTTGATCATGTTGTGGGCCACCGAGTGCAAGTCGAAGCGGTAGCCCGGAATCGTATCCGCACTCCACGACCCGCCGCCCAGGTGGTCCAGGGCCTCCAACACAAGCACCTGCTGGCCGGCCTGAGCCAGAAAGCACGCACACACGAGCCCGTTATGTCCGCCGCCGATGACGATCACCTGGGCCATCCCCAGCCAGTCTGCCACTCAGGTCGCCAGTCCCAAGTGACGGCAGTCACAGTCGAGTTGGGCGCTGGCACTTACAGTGCGAGCCCATGCGTCACCGACCGGCCATCGTCTCACCACCCGAGAGCAGGGCCTTCTTGGACGCAAACCTGGAGGAGCTCTCAACCGCCAACTTTGGCGCCTCCGCGCTCTGGCGCTTCATCGGCCGCTCAGCAGAGCGCTCGTGGGAGGAGGCTCGGGCCCGTCCTCGAGTGCTGGCGGAGCTAACCGTCTGGCATTTGCTCGTGGCGACATTCGGCGGACCGCTCTGGGCGGGTTCTTCCTGGCTGTTGACGACAACCCATCTCGGCCTTCTGCCTCCTCACCGAGACCGTCTGGGATGGCCCAACCGGCTGACCTTGTTCCGGGCGAACCTGCCGGCACTACCGGTCAGCCGAACTCCCTGGATTGCCGGGGTGGCGCTGGCCACCGACTTCGCGGACGGCTATCTCGCTCGCCGCGGGGATGAGACCGCATTTGGAGCTTATGCAGACTCTCTCGCCGACGCCGCCTTCTGGTCCTGGTTCACCCTTCGCTACGAAACCGACCGGAGATTGCGGTATCTCGGATTGTCTTACTGGCTCTTGCCTCCATCCACCCTCGCGCTCGCCTACTTCATCAACGGAGGCTCCGTCACCCCACCCCGTCCGGTCGTGGTTCGCAACGTGTCGGTCGGGCTGCAGGGTCTGATCGCCGCCAGGGCACTCTGGCGAAAGCGGAAGACTCCGCGGGACTCCAACCAAATTCGGAGTCTAAGGCCGTGAGTTTGACGCCGGCCTCCGGCCTTTAGCGTCCCAGGCGGCATCGGTCCCCTGGAGGCTCAGCTCCAGTCGCCGAATCCGGGTCGAGGGGGTCTTGGGCAGCTGGGATCGGATCTCGATGTATCGGGGCACCATGAAGCGGGGCAGCCGGACCCGCAGGAAGGAGAGCAACTGGGCTGGGTCGATCGGCGCGCCTTCTCTCGTCACGATGCACAACTTGATCTCCTCTTCGACCGCGACCTCGTCGGGCACCGCCACTGCTGCCGCCTCCAGCACGTCTGGGTGAGCCAAGGCAGCCTCTTCCACCACCCCTGCGGGAATCATCTCCCCGCGCCGACGGATGGCCTCTCGTAGCCGGCCCACAAATTCGAACTCTCCACCCGCGCCCTCTCGCAACAGATCGCCCGTCGGATACCAGCCATCCTCCAGCTGCAGCGGTCCCTCCCGGAAGTAGCCCTCGAAGATAATGTGCGGCGCTCGGGGTCTGATCCACAACTCGCCGACCCGTCCGGGCCCGGCCTCGCTGCCGCTCGGGCGCACCAGCCTGACTTCCATGTTGGGGCTGGGCACCCCCACCGAACCGGGGCGCTGGGGCAGGCGCTCCGGTCGCATCCAGCAGGAGGCCGTCTCCGTCTGTCCCCAGGTCTCGACGATGCGGGCCCCGAACCGGCTCTCAATCTCTGCCCAGCGGTCCTTGGGTGCGGCCGCCCCGACAATGAGGCGGACCGGATTGTCGCCATCGTCGGGGCGCGGAGGTCGGCGCACAAGTGTCGACAGAATGGTCCCGACATACGTGAACGCGACCGCGTTGGCGGCTCGCACTCTGTCCCAAAACATGAAGGGATCAAAGCCGGAGTCGACCGTCACCTGACCACCGCGCCAGAGCGCAGCTTGGACCGTGCCTTGAGCCGTCACGTGAAAGAGAGGAAGCGCGGTGTAGATGGATTCGCCGCGGTCGATCGGGATCAGTTCGTCCCCGTATGCCCGTGCCCACGTCGTCTCGCAAGTCCGGCTCCAGATCACCCCCTTAGGCCAGCCGGTGGTTCCCGAGGTGAACATCAGCTTGCAGGGAGCGCCGGGGTCGGAGTCGAGGGGCAACGGAGTCAGCTCCGAAGCCGCCTCCAAGAGCGAATCGAAGGATTCGGGACCGTTGGTCCCCGTAACCAAGAGCGAGTCCATCCGCGGAAGAGATGCCGCCTGAGTGGCGATCTCATCCTGGCGACTGGCCTCACAGACGATGACCCGGCCGCCGGCTTGGTCGAGCACCCGAAGGAGCTGATCTCCGGTGAGTAAGGCGTTGATGGGACAGAAGACCGCGCCCAACTTGGCGCATCCGAACCAGACTGCCAGGACCGCCAGGCGGTTTCCGCTCAGGACGGGCACCACGTCTCCTGGACGGACTCCTCGGGAGCTGAGCACATTCGCCGCCCGGTTTGCTAGCAGATTGACCCCGCGAAAGCTGAGGCTCCCATCCGGCAGGGATGCGAACGGTGCGTCCCCCAAGGCTACTGCCTGCTCCTCCAGGATGCGGCGTAGGCCGAGGCCGGGTTCGCTGGGTTGGCGATCAGCTATCAGTTCCGTGGCAGCGCGATTCACGAAGTGGCCGACGCGATCGCGAACAGCGGCGAGCCGGATAGGCGGCATCGCAGGCCCGGCACCAGCAGGATGAGACCTGCCCCGAGAACAAGCATGGCTCCGGTCAGATAGATGAGGAGATTGAAGGGAAACGCTGGCACTGGGTACACCGTGGTCCTCAGGATGTACGCCAGTGCCGCGATCCCTGCCAGCAGGATCGCCAGGTGCAGCGGGTGGCGCCGACCGTGCTGCCAGGACCAGACCAGGGCCGCCACCACGGTCATGAGGTAGGCCACGATGATCAGGTCGGCGCCGTACGTGGCCAGATAAAAGAAGGCAGTCAGTGGATTGCCGCCGATCAGTGGCAGAAATGCAATCAGGCTCAGGACCGCGATCACGAGCAGAGCTCCACTCGGCGACCGATGGCGGGGATGGACCCTCGCCACCCAGGCGGGTCCGAATCCGTCGCGCCCCAGCGCGAAGAGCACTCGGGTGGCGCCGTTGACGCAGGCGAGCTGGGCCCCGACCCCGCTGATCAAGGAAGCACACACGACCAGAGTCCCCATCACCGGCGAGAGGTAGGCGGTCGCCACATCGGCCAGTGGGACTGAGTTGGCTGCTGAGGCAGCCAGTGCGCCAGGACTGCGGAACGCGATCGTCTCCACCCACGCCATCAAGGTGTAGACGACGCCCGCTAGCACCAATGCCGCAACCATCGAGATGGGGACAACCCGGGCTGGCAGCTTGGCCTCTTCACCCAAGGTGGCTGCCACCTCGAAGCCGGAGAAGCCGGTGAAGGCGAAGACCACCCCCAGCCCGATCGTCGCCACGGGCAGCCCTCGCGCTGTGAATGGCGCCAGGGAGAGACTGTGCCCGCCGAAGCCTCCATGGGCGACCACAGTGACCCCGACTATCGCCACCAGGGTCAGCGCCACTCCTTCGCAAGCGAAGATCACCAACGACGAGAGCCGGATGGAACGGTGGGTGAACCACACCGTGAGCGCCCAGAGAGCTACAGCCAGGACGATCCAATGTTGCGCCACCCACACTAGGACGCCGCCGGCGGCGTGGGGTCCGGGCTCTGCGAGCAGAACCCGCAGCGCATTGGCGTTGCTCACGTAGGTTGAGGCAGCGTAGGCGGTGTAGACACCGAGCAGGAGCCAAGCGGAGATGAAACCATACGTCACGCCGAGCGCCCGGCCATTGAAGGTGTAGACAGAACCGGCCGAGTTGAACACGCGCGTGAAAGTCACGAAGGCATAGGCCACCAGGAGCATCGCCCCCAGTGCCAGGATCATGCTGAGCGGCCCGGCACCTCCGACGATGCCCGCCATCAGGGCCGGGATGAAGCTTACTCCGGCGGCAGGCGCCATGATTCCCACCGAGTTGGCGACCGTTCCAGCGAAGCGCAGGCTGCCCGCCCGGAGCGGTACGTTCGGAGTCTGGTCGCCGAGATGGAGATCGCCGGCCCCGGGTCGGATCATCGGCAAAGGGCTGGGCTACCCGGTTCGATCATGTCTGCCAGCGAACAGCATCTGCGCTATCCTCGCAGTGACGGACGTCACAGAGCCACGGCAGCCTCGCAGATCCTCCAAGGTGTCTCGGGAGCCCAGTCCGCTGCCCTCGTGGAGGCGATCGAATGAAGGAGAGCCCATTCCCAGTTCGACGGCGATAAGGGTCTGGTACCTGCGGCGCTTGGATCTGCTTCAGGAGCTGACCGAGCACGACCTTGAGGCGCTCGCCAAGATGACTGTCGATCGCGAGTATCCGCGTGGCGCTTTGCTTCTGGAGGCCATCGACGCCCCGAGCGTGTTCCTGCTCAAGCACGGCACGGTCGAGCTCTTCCGGTCGACTCCCGACGGACGAGAGGTCACCACCGCCCTGCTGCGCGGCGGGGCGTTGTTCGGCGCCGGAGGCCTACTGGCGGTGGGGAGACGAGGACTTTCCGCCCGAGTGGTCGAGGATGCGCTTGTTTGCCAATCCTCGGCCCGGAAGTTCCTCAGCTTTGCGCGCGACCATCCGTCGATGATGCTCGGCGTGGTGCGAGAGCTGGCCGCGCAGCTGTTCCGGGCGGAGGAGACAATTGAGATGCTGGCGACGCGGGACGTGGCGTCCCGCGTGGCAGCGGCGATCCTGAGCCAGGCGAATACGGGAGGGACCGACGGCGTGACGCCACCGCTTACCCGCGAAGCGTGGGCCTCCCTTTGCGGGACGACCAGGGAGTCGGTCTCACGGACACTGTCTCGGTTCAAAGCCCGGGAGTGGATCCGGGAGTCCGGTCGGTCGATCGCCATCCTGGACCAGCATGCTCTCCACACCGTGGCCGCAGGCGCAAAGCTGGTCGTGAATCCCCCACCTGGCGCCGTTCGCCGAAACCCTCCGAACTAGCAGCGATGCTCGGGATCTAACCATCCAACGGAGGGGCATCCTCCAACACGATTGCGAAAGGACCAGGGGTAATGCGATCTCACTTGAGGGGCGCCGCGTGACCGCCGCCGCTCAGCTTCCCGGGATCCTCCACACGCTAGAGCCGGTGTTGACCCACTACGGCTATGTGGCGGTCGGCGGGCTGGTCCTCCTGGAGGACTTTGGAATGCCGGTTCCCGGGGAACCCGTCCTGATCGCCGCGGCCGTCTACGCCGGTGCTGGGCAGCTCAACGTCTTCGCGGTGGCGATCATTGCCTTCGTGGCCGCCGTCACCGGTGACAACATCGGCTACGCCATCGGCTACTTCGGCGGGAGGAGGTTGGCGCTTCGCTGGGGTCGCTACCTCTTCCTCACCCCCAGACGACTCGATTACGGCCAGGAGTTCTTCCAACGCCGCGGTGGCAAGGTGGTCGTCCTGGCCCGCTTCATCGAGGGCCTGCGGCAAGCTAACGGCATCATCGCGGGCATCTCCAAGATGGCGTGGCTGATGCGGTTCCTCCCCTACAACGCCCTTGGAGCTGCCCTTTGGGTGGGGCTCTGGACAACGTTGGGCTACACCGCGGGCCACCACGCCAGCTTTCTTTACCAACACATCGTCAAATACGAACTTGACCTAGGCATCGCCGTGGTCATCGCTTTCTGCGTCTATGCAACCTACCGACTGTCACCCCGATACTGTCGCCACCGTGCCAGACCGGCCGGCCCGGAAGATCGGGACCAACGGTCCTGATGAGCGGCGGCGCCCAACCGAGCGACCCACCACGAGGTTTCGCTGTCGATCCGGTCAGGCGGCTCGTCGTGCTGAGCGACGCAGCCGGTATCGCTGGCCGCCGGACCACCGAGATGGTGGCTCCTCCATGTTCGGACGGGACGCCGACCCTTCCGGGGAGAGTCGCTAACGCAGGTCCAGAGCACGAGATGGATCGCGGAGACGCTCAGTCTGGACACGTCGTTCATTGCCCTTGACGAGCTGGCCGGTAGAGGATCAGTTGCCCCGCCGGATCTCAGCCTCTGTGCAGTTGACCGTTGATCGGCTGCCTCGCGGACGTCGCCGAGCCGCGCGCACCGTCTGCTGCGTCCGAGGCGGTCGGTCGGTCAGCTCGGAATGGCGGACCATCTGATGCTCAGAGCAACGCCGGCGTCAACCAGCAGATTTCGCACCGGGCAGCGACGTTCGGTGACCTCGACGACCGCCTGCAAGCGTCCTGGCGGTTCAGCCGTGCGAACTCGAGCCTCGACCTCAACCGCCTGGAAATGCGGGCGCACCTCGGCTTCCCCGAGCAGGCCTCGGCGGTCGAGCGTGTACGCGGCGTCGAAGTCGATGCCCGCATAGTCGAAACTCACCTCCCCGGCAGCACGCTCGAAGGTCACCGCACTGCATCCGCACAAGGCTCCAACGACGGTCTCGAGAGGCGAGGGTGCGGTTCCGCTGCCACCGCGACTAACGGGTTCGTCGGTCGCAAGCGAAAGTCCGTCGCGGGTGCTGACAACGGTCCGCACGCCCTCGGCGTTGCGTGCGCTCAGCGTGTTGCGGAGCATCTTGGGGACTCCCGGCGCATCCTGCGCTTCTGGCGGGGCGGCTTCACGCTCGGTCATCATCGTGTCCTCCATTCGTTGCTCCAGGCTACTAGATCGTCTGCGCCTGTCACCATCGCGACCCAAGGAATCCGCGGAAGCGCCCTCAGGTCGACCTCGCCTAACACAGAAGTAGCCGCCATCACCGTTGCGACGGTGATGGCGGTCGACTGCGAGGACACTGCCCAGCCACCTTCACGCTCAAACTCATCGGGCAGCCCTCACCTCGCGGGTCAGACCCTGGTACAGCCCGCGATCGAGGCAGCCTGATCGGCGACCATCTGTTGACTGACCCGGAGGAGTTCCAAGACCCTCGGGTCGGTGACCTGGAAGTAGGCGAACCGGCCCTCTCGACGCAGGGTAATCAAGCCACAGGAAACTAGACACCCCAGATGCGCAGAGACCCTGCCCTGGGACAGCCCGGAGTTGAAGACGCAGTCGGTGCCGGTGCGCTCCTCCTGGGCGCAAAACTCGACCAGGGCCAGCCTGGTCGGGTCGCCCAGAGCCCGAAAGAACTTCGCCATCAGTTCCCGGCCGGTCAGCTCGGGGGGGAGCCACCTGGCGGTTGATCGCTGGGTGCCGGCAGCAAGGCTCATGCGGCGCAGCAGGAGAGCTTGTGCACGTCGCGGGTGAAGTTCTGGGCCGCAAGTTTGATCCCCTCGGCCATGGTCAGGTAGGGGTGGAACGTTGCGGCCAGCTCGTCGGTGGTGAGCCTGTGCCGAATGGCAAGCACAGCCGCCTGGATGACGTCACCCGCGCCGTCCGCGACCATCGAGGCACCCAGCAACCGGCCGGTTCCCGCCTCGGCCACAAGTTTCACCAGTCCGTGGGTGTCGCGGTTCACCAATGCCCGGGGAACCGCCTCCAAGGGGAGCACCGAGGTGACCACATCGTGGCCGTCCGCGCGGGCCTCCGCCTCGGTGAGCCCTGCCGAGGCCACCTGGGGAGAGGTGAAAGTGACCTTGGGCAGCCCGGTGAAGTCGACACTTCGGCCAGCACCCAGTAGGGCGTTGTCGACGGCCAGCGCCCCCTCATAGGCCGATACGTAGACAAACTGAGGGCCTCCGGTCACATCCCCGGCGGCAAAGACGCGTGGGTTGGAGGTGCGGAGCTGGGCATCGACCACCACCGCTCCCCGGGCGTCCAGCTCGACCCCGGCCTCCTCAAGGCCGAGCTCGGAGGTTTTGGGTCGGCGGCCGGTGGCGACCAGCACCTGATCCACCTCCAACACGATCTCCTTATCTCCAGCCCCCAACCTGACGTTGACGACACCGGCTGTCCGCTCGACGCCGAGGACGTCTGCCGGGGCGAGGATGCGAGCGCCTTGGGCGCGCAGCGCACCGGCGAGAACTTCAGAGACCTCGGGCTCCTCGAAAGGAGCGATCCGCGGCGCGACATCCAAGAAGGTGACCTCACTACCGACGTGGAGGAAGAACTGGCCTAGCTCAAGGCCGACGGCGTTGGCCCCGATCACCGCGAGCCGCGGCGGCAGCTCGGTTAGAGTGAGCGCGCTGGTAGAGGTTAGGAACCCAGCCTCCGCCAGCCCAGGGATCGGCGGCGCGCTAGGCGATGCTCCAGTGGCAACCAGGAAGACTCCGGCCGAGAGCGCTCGACCGTCGACGTCCAATCGGTCCGGGCCGACAAAGCGCGCAGGGCCGGTGATCAGCTCGAAGCCGTAGGCTGGGATGAGATCGGCGTACCTCTGTTGGCGCATCGCACCTACGAGCTCATCCTTCTGACCTACCAGAGCGCTGAGGTCCACCGGCCCTGAGCTCGTCGCCAGCCCGGTGAACGGGTGATGCCCGGCCATCCAGGCGACCTCACCGGCGCGAAGCAAGGCCTTGGACGGTACGCAGCCAATGTTTACGCAGGTTCCACCCAGTACCGCCTCCTCGACCAGGGCTACCCGGTAGCCGGCCTCGGAAGCCTTGATCGCGGCAGCAAAGGCAGCGGAGCCGGCTCCAACGACCACGAGATCGTAGTCATGGGCTGGGTCAGTAGTCGTCCGTTCACCGCCGGTGGTCACGCGAAGCGTGCTGGGCTGGTAGCCCGCCACAACCACCGCGGCGCGCAACTGGGCCTCGGGCGGTCCGAGGACCAATTGAGTTGCGCCTGACCGGTCTGCCACGCGACCGAGATGCCGGTCGCGCCAGCCTTGTTTAGCGCCTCTGTCACGTGCTGGGCACAGTCATCGCATGTCATGCCGCGACCGTGAGCATGGCGGTTCAAATGGGTACGTCGGTCATGAGGCCTCCTCCCTGGTCATTGTCCCCACTCCTGCGGCGGCAATGCCTCCTCCATATTCTAATAACCGGATGTTATGATAGTACAGGCGCGGATGGTGCCTGACCGACCCGGGAAGAGATTCAGCGGTAGGAGTCGCCGCCCTCCGCTTTCCTTCGGGACCGCTCCCTCAGCGACGTCCCCCGATCGAGGCCGTTGGCCTCCCACGCCGCAGATAATGCAAGGACGTGAACCGGCGGCAGGAAAGCTGGGATAGGCAGCTTGAGCGAGACCGAGATTGCGCCCGGTGGGCGCTCCAGCAGTGGTCAGCCTTTCCGACGAGGGGCCAACGCCCGCTGGTTCTTGTCGGGCCAGCGGTTTGGTCACAGGGTGGCTTCCTGGACGGGGCCGCGAAAAGGACTTACCTCTCTGGAGACTGGCCGCTCCCATCGTCCGTTCCGACGGCGGTGTTGGAGACAGCCAGAGCCACGATGAGCGTGGGAGTCGTGTAACTGGAACTACCTTCCGATTGGCCTCGGTCCGGAAGCCCTCGCTTGCCTGTCTACAATGCTTGGGCGTGAGTCAACCGGCGGTCGAGTTCAACGAGATGAACGCCTCGAGGCTGCGTAGCGTCGCCGTCGACGTAACGCAGATGCAGGCGGTGTCCTATCACCTGCCGCCTTGGAGCTACAGCGAGGAGGAGATTGCCGGGTACTCCACGGAACTGGAGCGTCACCTCGAGCTCCCGGGCTTCCGGGCAACGACTGCGCGAGAGGGTGGCCGCCTCGTCGGCGTGGCCTACGGGTTCCCCGGGCCAGAGCGCATTCCCCACAGTGCAGCATTTTATGGACCGGTTGTCGCCGCGCTCGGCCGCGCAAGGGCCGACGAGCTCCTCTCCGGCCATCCGCTCGAGGTCATTCAGGTCATGGTGGAGCCAGCGTCAGGGAATCGGTCGAGCGCTGCTCGAGCGCCTCATCGCCGACATAGGACGCGCCTGGCTGGTTACGCTTCCCGAGTCCCCTGCATCCCGACTCTACCGCTCCGCCGGATGGCAGCCACTGCAGCCACGCTTGTCGCTGTGGGGGCGAGAGCTTGAGGTCTGGGTTCGAGGCCTCTGATGCCATCAGTCGTCGGCGAAGCTCCTCGAAAGGGACATCTAGGTAGTGCAGTTCAACCGCCACGCCCAGCGCGCGGGCGGCGGCACGCTTCTCATCCCGCTCTGAACTGGCCCACTTCCCTTTGGAAGCTGGCCTGACAAGTGGCCCCACGTCGTCGGTAGAGATCCCAAGGAAGTGGCGGGCGCCCACCCCAATGTGAAAGGTTTCACGGTGACGGGACACTAGGTCGACTGTCGCACCAGCTCGTCGATGAGCGCACTGGCTTCGCGCTTGGTCAAGCCTTCCGGAGTTGGCACCCCTGACTTTCGCAGCCGCCAGATCTGGGCTGGGGTAGCCCGCGCCAGATGACGGTTGGCTTGGGCGCCGGCGATGAGGTCAGAAGCCTGACCACGGGTCGCACCTTTATCGACCCGAATTCCTAACCGGGTGAGCTGGGCGAGTTGGCCCTCGGTGGCCGACTGGCCGCGCCAAGTCGCGTTCTTGGACGTCAGCCGCTCAAGCCTGTGGAACCGCACATAGTCCTCGGCCGCTCCGTAGGCGTATCCGCGATCAGGCGTCTCGGCAAGGACCTCCGGGTTGGCATCCCGGCGGTAGGGGATGAGAGTGGCGGTCCACCTCTCACCGGCAGGACGGACGAGGATCACGCCGCCATCGACGTTGAGGGAAGCGGCGCCTGTCTCCAGGACCTGCCACCGGAGCTCGCTGCGCCGGAATAGATCCACGTCGACCGCGACCAAGTCGCCCGTTGCAGCGGCCTCTGCCTCCTGTGCGCCCAGAATCCCTCCGAGGGTGTGAAGGCCCTGCCCAAAGGCTCCCTTCGGCAAGCCGAATAGGGAGGCAGCGCTGACCAGCTTGTGGAGCTGCGAGACCCCGACCAGATCGAGGATCAGGCAGTCGTCCTTGCCCGGATAGAGGCGAGTGCCCCGGCCGACCATCTGGAGGTAGAGCTGCCTTGATTTGGTGGGCCTGGCGATGATGACCGTGTTGATGGACGGTTCATCGAATCCCTCAGTGAGCACGGCGCAGTTGGCGAGGGCGGCCAGCTCTCCGGAGCCCAACTGCTCGAGGATGCTCCGCCGCTCGTCCAGTGCAGTCGTGCCGTCGAGAGCCGCCGCAGAAAGCCCCGCCATCACGAAGGCCTCGGCGGTCTCGTGGGCCAGGGCCACGGTCGGGGTGAAGACCAGGGCCCTCCTACCCGAAGCGAACTTCTCATAGGCCTGCACAACCATCTCGGGAGCCGAAGCGTCGTGCATGGCCTTTCCCAGGGCCTCGGCGGCGAAGTCGCCATGGTGGACGCTCACCCTGTCGAGGTTCGCTGCGATGCCCACCTGAGCGGCCCTGAGGTCGACCAGGTAGCCCTCGCGGATCATCGAGGTCAGGTCGCGGTTGTAGACGATCTCGTCGAAGCAGTCCAAGCGCTGCCGATCGCCGCGCTCGGGAGTGGCCGTCACGCCGAGGGTGAGGATTTGCTCGTCGTCAAAGGACCCGAAATACGCCAGGATCCCTCGGTAGCTGGGTGCCGCGGCGTGATGAGCCTCGTCGACGATGATGGTCTGGAAGACCCGTCCTAGTCGCTCCCTACGATGGGTCCGTTGAAGGGTCTGAACCGAGGCAACCACGACGTCGGCTTCAACGTCGTCCTCATCCGCTTTGACCACACCGACCTGTAGGCCTGGCGCAACAGCCTCGATCTTGCTCACTGCCTGCCGGATAAGCTCGTCCCGGTGGGCCAGGACCAGCGCTCGCCCAGAGCGCCGGCGAATGACCTCTGCGAAGACGACCGTCTTGCCGGTCCCGGTGGGTAGCGCTAGCAACTGGCGACGAACGCCGCGCTCGAAAGCCGTTTGGATCGCCGCAACCGCATCTTCCTGGTACGGCCGCGGATGCACAGTAGACACCAAGGCGGTTGGGGAGGGGAGGGGCGTAATGGTCACCAGGCGACCTCCTCTAGTAGGGTGTTGAGATACCCGGCCGAGATCATATCCACCAAATTCTTCCGGTAGCCGATCTGTTGCCAGATCCCTGAGAGATGGCAGTTGTTCTCCCGGCCTTGGGGGTAGCGGTCACTCCGAGGACCAGAGGCCCGTCTTACTCGAAGGCCCCCAGAGCAGCAAGGAGCCGCTGATAGCTGGGGCCGGGGAGTGGTGCACTTCATCCACGATGATCGTTCCGAAGAAAGCGTCCCTTAGCCAGGCGCTTGGGCTGGCTCAAAGCCTGAACCGACCCGACGAGGATCCGTGGAGTGCCCCGTCGCCGGCGCCATTGGAGGGCTATACCCACGCTCAACACCGGGTCGACTTCGCGGAGCTTGGACGCCGCCTGCTGAATCAACTCGTCGCGGTGCGCCAGAATCAGCACACGACCCATCCGCTGACGAGCTAGATGGGAGAACAACATGGTCTTGCCGGTGCCCGTTGGCAGGCAGACGAGCTGATGCTTGACACCCCGCTGCCAGGCCACTCGAATCGCATCGAGAGCTTCGGCATGGTAGTCGCGAAGGGATATGGTCCCGCGAGGCCCTACTTGAGGTCCGGGGACCATGGGAACAGCCGCTGCCGGTTGGTGCGGACATTGGTCTTGACCTTCATGGTGGCCACGGTCGGACGCATGGTCTTGATGACAGCGTCAATCTCCTTCGCCGACAGCTTGTCGGGCTGGACTGGCTCATCGCGCCCGACCATCTCGGCTATCCGAGACGCCTGGAGTGTGGGGTCCTTGATGCCGATGCGATCGAGGAGGATCTGGCACTCGTGGACCTGGATCAAGGTAGGTTCGTTCTCCAGGACTCTCAGAGCTTGGCCGATGGTCCTGGACGAAACGAACTGCATGTCCCGATCGCTGGTCGCGCCCACCAAGGTCTCCAACCTCTGGTACAGGCGATCGCCGTCCATCCAGCCACGCTCGGCGAGGGCCTCGTTGAGGGATTTCATCTCCTGATCAGAGGCGAGATCCCGCACCTGCTCGATGCCGCGAGCCATCTCTTGCGAGGTCAAGAGGGCGGGGTTGAGAGGCGTCTCTGCGTGGGTGTGGAGCCGGCCCGTGAAGGTGAAGATCGCGTTGCCCTCAACTCCCCGCGCCGCTAGGAGCTGCTGGAACTCCCGCATCTGATCTGGGGAGGGGGGCATCTGCCCTACCGACGTCACCCTGCCTTGCCCAATCGGCCACGGCAGGCGTCTCCCCGGGCGGTCCCGCTCTGGCAGACACCACTCTGGAGGCAGGGGGTTGGTGGCCTCGACAGCCTCTAGATCAGCCGGCGCCGGCGCCATGGCCTCCAGGCTCGCCAGCTCCGCATCGGACTCAGAAGGCCCAGAAACGGCCTGAGGAGCCTGGATCGCTCCTGAGGATGAGGAGGCAGGAGGCGGTACCGGCAGCTCTTGGCCAGCGGGAGCGGCCACGGCGGCGATTGCGGGATCGTTGCCTTCCCCGCTCGTCGTGGACGCCATTGGAGCGGCCCATGCCAGACCTCCTGGAGCGGGAGTCTCGGGGAACGAGGCCCTCACCAGCTTCCAAAGGGCTCGACGCACGGCCTGCTCGGAGGCGAGGTCTACCTGGGTCCTGCGAGCGCGAGCAGCCTCCTCTTCGGTAGCAGACCCTTCGGCTCGGGCCCAGTGGCCACCAGGGATCGCGGCCAGGGCACTAACCTTGAGGGTGCCACCTTCGACCGTTTCGGACTCGGTGCTGGTGCGGACTTCCCCAAACCGATTGGCCAGAGCCCTAAGCCCGGGAACCTTGATGTAGGGGTGGAGGAACGTGACCTTCTCCCCATTCACTCGCCTCTCGCCCCAAGCACGGTCCACCACACCTGTCCTCGGATCGAGGCCGAGGGCCAAGTGACACTGCTCAAGGACCTTGACACGCTCAGGCTCGGACAGGCCAGTGAGGTCCTGACGGACTACCGACCACGCTGCGGCCGAAACGTCCTCGAAGGAGGAGTCCGGGGTAAGCGCCAGGATTTCATCCATCCTGCCTACCTCCTAACCGCCGCTCGAACTTGGGCCAAGGGGCTGCGTCCTGGCAAGAGTGAGCTGCGAGGGATCGGGGGCCCTTTACCCGTTCGGAAGTGCTCAACCCCTGGGAAGTAGGGAGTGGCAGCCATGGCACTCAACCGGGGATCTGTGAAGTAGCGTCGCTGGTCAACGAAGAAGGGGTTTTCTGACCCAACGAGGCACAGGACCTGATCGTCGCCAAGCATCCGGAAGGCTCCTGCATCGAGCATCTGCTCGGTGGCCTGGCTGATGGACCGACTGGTCGGGCCCCCGCCTGTAGTGGTCGTTGAATGTGTCACGTGGCGCGACCCAGCGAAGGTGGTGAAGTAGTCGGCGGTCTTCTGGTCGGCGATCCCGGCGAGTGCTACTCGCACAGCGTGGTTATTGAAGATGGTGCCCGCTTCCGACTCACCGTAGCGCTTCTCGATCTGGGAGAGGTCCTGCCAGAGGCTCATGATTCGGATGCCGAGTCCGCGGCAGGTCGAGATCAGCTTGTCGAAGTCGGGGAGGGGGCAAATGTTGGCCATCTCGTCGAAGACAAAGAGCACGGGGGGATCTGGCAGCTTCTCCCCATTGTTGGCCATGATGTTCAGCGTTCGCCAGATCTCCATAACTACCGACACGTTGAGGGGGGCCACCTGAGCTTGGTCATCGCCAGGGGCTACCACGTAGAGGGTGTTGGGTCCGCTGAGAAACTTCCGCACGTCAAAGTTGGGGCTGGAAGCGGTGGCCGACTCCAAGACGTTGTCGTTGAGCCAGATGTCCATGCTCTGCCGAGCCATCGAACTCATCGACTCGAACTGCTTGGGGTTGGTCCGGAGGGCCCTCATCAGGATCTCCCAGGCTTGCTTCCGGTAGTAGGGATCCTCAATCCGGGAGGGGACGCTGCCCTTAGCCACCATGTATTGCGCTGGATCACCTCCCTCAAACTGCTTGGCATACCACTGGGCGAATTCATTGCGCCCCTCGTCGCCGCCGATGATCTCCAGTGGCGTCCAGAAGTCGTCGTTGTTCACCCAGTTCCTCACGGCTTCCATGTCTAGGTCGGCCCAGGCAGCAGCGCAGAGGTAAGCAGCGATGAGACTATCGCGAGCGTGGGTCCACCACCGGAACTCACCGTCCCCGGCCTGCTTTGCGTCGGCTGCGCCAACTCCCATCCACTTGCCTCGGCGGAGGGTGAGCATGATGTCGCGGCAGCCCGCGACCGGATTGAAGTTGGCACGGGGGGTGTAGTAAGGCGCCGAGTTCATGGGATCGTAGAAAAGGATCGAACCCATCCGTTGGCGCTGGCCCACGGTCTTGTCGACCAGATCGGTCTTGACCGAAAACAGCACCGCTGGACCCTGGTGCTCCAGACCAGCCGGGATCGCAAAGCTGGTCGACTTGCCCTTGCCCGTGGTACCCACGACGATCATGTGGCTGTCCTGGGGCACCGCCACGAGGCGCCGCTGGTAGAAGCCCATGATCATCCGTCCCGCGGGATTGTCCCGAGGGACGAAGAAGCGCCTGAGGTCCCTGGTAGTGGCCCAGCGAGCGCCACCTGTGCCGGGCTTGCGGGACTTGACCACGCCAAGCACCCCAATATTCGGAAGGCCTCCACGCCAGTTGTAGCCCGCTACGGCGGCGGTGATCGCCAGCAGGACTATCAGCCCGATGGCAACGAGCCAGAAGATGGCGAGATTCATTGGGTGGGTGATCCCTTCAAGGTTCCACCACGTCAGGGGGAGCTTGGGGAGTCGCTTGCCCGTAGAGCTGACAGTGGGCACGACCACCCGGATGACGTTGTGAGTGAACTGCTCGAAGCCTGCGGTTGGCCGGCCCCCAGCCGCCGCTGCCGACAGCCAGCCCAGCACCCAGGTCGACACGAGGGCACCGAGGAACGCGCCAGCAAGCAGCACCGCATCGCGGTCTCCATTGTGCTTGCCAGAGTTGGGTGGAGTCTGAATTGGCACGTGTAGTTTACTCTAGACAGCCATAAGGGAACT
>Ga0307372_10002686_pt1 | contig 29041 bp, 19 predicted proteins | sample OX1MG_FD_202533 | JGI IMG/M metagenome (GOLD analysis project Ga0307372, IMG submission 202533) | Soil microbial communities from Risofladan, Vaasa, Finland - OX-1 | ecosystem: Environmental > Terrestrial > Soil > Coastal area > Acid sulfate soil | place: Finland: Risofladan, Vaasa | collected... | reverse complement strand
CCATGATGTCTATCTCCGTGAAAAGAGCCGATACAATGCGAACGTCGACGCTTCCCGCATCAACGCAGGCAGTCGGCGGCGGCTACACCGCCTGGACCGCTCGCAATGCCCCGCGGACGCACCTCAAGCGTACCTATCGTCGGGCTCGAGACCATGTTCGTCATGCCGCGCTTAGTGGACCAACAAGCGCCCACCTGGGATGAGTACGCCAACCCTCGTCAAGGGCTTTTACGAGCGTCTATGGAATGCGGGCGATGAATTCGCCATGCCGGAGCTGCTCTCACCCGAGTTTCGTTTTCGGGGGTCTCTCGGGGCGCAGTTGAAGGGTCACGCGGCATTCTGGGAGTACGTTTGCGGTTTGCGAACGGCCCTCGCCCACTACCATTGCGAAATTCTTGAATGTGTCTCCGAGGCCTCGCACGCGTTCGCCAAGATGCGATTTTCCGGCATCCACGTGGGTGTCTTCCGTGGACGGCCACCTTCCGGGCTCCCAGTACATTGGGAAGGTGCTGCGCTGTTTCGCTTCGAGGCCGGGCGGATTCACGATTTGTGGGTACTGGGCGACCTCGTCGGACTCGACGCGCTACTGACATCAAATGCGCACTCGCGGCCTGCTGGCCCGGCCTAATGTGCTCCCTAACCGCAACGCCTCCAGCAGTGACCTTGCCTCATGTCCACGTAAATCGGGAGTTTATAATCTGATGATGTCCGCGGGCGAGTATGGGTCGCAAAGCGGATGTGAGAAAATCGCGTCCCTCCGCCAAGCCTGATTGACGCACCGCGCTTCAGCCGCTGCGCCCGTTCCCTGCTGGGACATTCGGCAAACTCCGCCTCATGCTATCGATGTCGGCAGGGGCAGCCACAGCGACACGCACAGACCGCCGTCCTCGCGATTGGCGAGACGGATCCGCCCGCCATGGGCCTCGGTAATCTCCCGTGTCAGTGCAAGACCAAGACCCGTGCCGCTGCGTTTCGTCGAATAAAACGGCAACAACGCCTGCGCGAGCACAGCATCGCTCATGCCGGGCCCGCGATCACGCACATCGATGCGCTGTTCGCTGTTGTTCTGGGTAACCGCGATCTCGATTTGCGCCTCCGGACCACCGGACTCGCGCGCGTTCTTGAGTAAATTGATGAGCGCCTGCTCGATCTGCGAGCGATCGAACCAACCCTCCGCGATCGGCAACTCGCCCACGATTCGGCATGCCTGCTGCCGCTTCAGCTGCGCAATCAGTACCGACCACTGTACACGTTCCAATCGGGGCGCCGGCAGCTTGGCAAACGCGGCATAGCCAGCGATGAATTGATGCAGGTGCGCGGCGCGTTCACCGATGGCGACAAACACCGCGGCGAGATTGGCCGTCTCGCCGCGACGCATGACTTCGGCGCCCGAATGCGCGAGCGATGCGATCGGTGCCAGCGAATTGTTCAATTCGTGGCTCAACACCCGGATCAATTTTTTCCAGGTCGCCACTTCCTGCCGCGATAATTCCCGCGTCAGGCGCTTGAGCAAATACAGCCGGTGAGCCCTACCCTGCAGCATGAATGAGCGCTGCGATAAATGGAATGTCTCCTCGGCGCCGTCCATTTCGGCCGAGAACAAGCTGTCTCCGGCGGATTGGACCGCGACGCTCAAAGCTTCCGGCGACCGGGTCAGCAACTCGTCAAAGTTGTGCCCGACCAGCCTGCGACCCTGGTTGAGAAGATGCCGGGCCGCGTGATTCGCAAACACGATATGTTTGCTCATATCGACGAGCACCAGCGCGACCGGCGAGTTCTGCGTGACCGTGTCGAGCAATAGCTCACGCTGCACTAGGTGCGCGCGCTGTTCCCGAAGCGCCCTGCCAAGATCGTTGTGCGCCGCGAGCAGCTGGCCCAACTCATCGTCGCGATCGACGACGAGAGACAGGCTGAAATCGCCGTCGCGATAGCTCGCGACCGCGCCGCTCATCGCACGTAGTAACCGGCGCAGGGGCCGGACCGCCGACCTTGCGAGACAAAGCATCGGCACTGCAAGCGCCGCAACCACCAAAACGGCCGCCAAGTCGATGTCCCCGATAAGCCGCGCCAAGCAGGCGGTGGCCGCGGCGGCACCCGCGAGCAGCGCCAATAGCAGAGCCGAGAACTTCCCTTCCAGGCTGACTTTCATGAGCGCAGGCCGAAGCGCTCCATGCGGCGATACAACGCCTGGCGCGACAACCCCAAACGCTGAGCCGCGCGACTGACGTTGCCGCCCGCGGCGTGCAAGCTCGCTTCGATGATCTCTTTGCTCAACGCATCGCCGTCGCGACTTCCCGCCGGCCCTTCGCCGACCCGCGGTGGCGGCAGATTCAGGTCCTGAACCTGCACCGTTCGCTCGCGCGCCAGCAGTTTCGCGCGTTCGATCGAATTCCGCAGCTCGCGCACATTGCCCGGCCAGCCATGGTGCAGGAGCGCGGCGCGTGCATCATTGCTGAGTTGCAGTTCGGTGCCCAGAAAATGCTCCGCTAGCGGCAGGATGTCCTCGGTCCTGTCCGCGAGCGCCGGCAAGGCGATCTCGATGACGTTGAGCCGATAATACAGATCCTCGCGAAATCGCCCGTCGCGGATCATGGCCGCGAGGTCGGCGTTGGTGGCACTGATGATGCGCACGCGGGCGCCGCGGGTGCGGCTCGACCCCAGCGGTTCGAATTGGCCGGTCTCGATCACCCGCAGCAGCTTCACCTGCCCGGACAGCGGCAAGTTGCCGATTTCGTCGAGAAACAGGGTTCCGCCGTCGGCGAGTTCGAAACGCCCGCTGCGCGTGCGATTCGCGCCCGTGAAGGCGCCCGCCTCGGCGCCGAACAGCTCCGCCTCTATCAGCTCCGCAGGCAAGGCCCCGCAGTTGATCGCGACGAACGGCCCTACGCGCACCGTCGAGTTCGCGTGCACGATCGCGGCGATACATTCCTTGCCGCTGCCGTTGGGTCCGGTGATCAGCACCGGCACCGCCGCGCGGGCAACCCTGCACGCAAGCTCGACGGCCGCTCCCATCGACACGGACTCGTAGATCACCCCGCGTAGATCGAACTGCGCATCCAGCCGTTCGCGTCTGCGCCGGCGCTCGAGCTGCAGCCGCCCGCGCTCCTTTAGAGTCTCGGACAGCTCCAGCAAGTTCTCGACCGTGGCCAATAGCTTGTCGTTGTCCCAAGGCTTGGCGACGTAATCGGCGGCGCCCGCTTTGATCAATTGCACCGCCGACTCCAAATGGGTCCACGCAGTCAACAAGATCACGGGCAAGTCCGCGTGCTGCACGCGGATCGAGCGAAACAGCGCCGCTCCTTCGTCGCCGGACGTCGTGTCGGTGCGAAAATTCATGTCCGCAATGACGAGGTCGACGGGCTCGTGTGCGAGCAGCGCCAAACCCTGCTGCGGAGTCGTCGCTAAACGCGTGCCGATGTCGTGCAGGCTGAACAACAGCTCCAGCGCCGCGCCGACGGCGGGGTTGTCATCGATGACCAATACGGTTCGCATGAGGCAATGTTAGCCGAACCGCCCGCGAATGGGTCAGGCGCTGCGGATGGCGATCGCCGGCGGAATCGCCGCGGCGCGCAGCGCCGGCAGCAGCACCGCGGCTTGGCTCAGAACCAGAACGATCGTGGCTCCCGCGGTCACGTAGCCGAGACTCATGCGCGCCATCTCCAGGCTCGTCGCCAGCCACAAGTTCAAGGCGAGACCGAGGCCAATGCCAAGCAGCGCACCCGCGCCGGCGATCAGCAGATTCTCGGTCTGAAAATAGCGCAGGATGTCGACGCGCCTTGCGCCGAGCGCGCGGCGCACGCCAATCTGACGCCGCCGCTGCGTGACCCAATAGGTCGTCAAGCCGACGATGCCGAAGGCGGTCACGGTCAACAGCAGGCCGCACACCGTGCCGAGGATCAGGCTCAGCGCGCGGTATGCACGATAGACGTGGGCGCGCGTGGCCGCGAACGGTTGCAATTTGCCGACGACGCGCTCCGAATCGATCGCGAATAATTTATTCTCGGCGGCCCGCATGACGGCCACCAGCTGTCCCGGCCGCGTGCGCACGACGTAAACAAGGCCGTTATTGACGTATTCGTACGGTACGAACATGGAATTCTCGATGAACGATTCGCCCCAGCTGGAGGCGGCAAACGGCGTCTGCACGCGATCGACGATGCCGACGATGCGGGTCGGTCCCGCCGGGTTCATATAGATGTTCTTGCCGAGGGCGTCGCCGTTTGCAAACATAGAGCGGGCGAGAGCACGCGTGATGACCGCGATCGCCGGTACGCCGATGTCGTTGACCTTGAATTCCTTTATTTCATCGGCCGTGAACCACCGACCGCTGACCAGCCGCATGCCCCACGCGGCAAGCGTGTGCGCGTCGCCGAAATAGATGGCCGTGTGCGCGGTGGGTTGCTTCTGCTCCGCCGTCAACATGAGGACATTGCTCCAGCCGCCGCCGCGCAACGGAAAGCTGTTGGTCGACGATGCGTCGACGACGCCCGGCAAAGCGCGCAGCGCCGCCAGATCCCCGTCGATTCGCGCCTTTAGGTCCGCCGGCTGGCCGACCCACCGATTGTCCAACGTGAAGATATTGGTCTCGTCGATGCCGCTCGGCCGCCGCATCCGTTCGACCCGCTGCTCGACGACGGACAGGGAATTGCAGACGATCGCGAGAGTAAGGGCGATCTGCACGCCGATCAACAGCGCGCCGGCCTTGTTGCGCCGAAGCGCCGACAAAATGGGTAGAATTTCCATGTGCTGCCTCTTTATTGGGCTTTCAACTGCCAAGCGGGCTGAACGCGGCTCGCGCGCCAGGTGGGATAGAGGCCCGAGCAGACGGTCGCAAAAACCGCGAGCCCGAACGTCATGAACGCCATCCCCGAATTCAGATGCGCGAGGCGCGCGGCGTCCTCGCTCAAGATCGTGCGTTCAACGCCGAGACCGACGACCGTCAATCCCAAGCCGACGATGCCGCCGAGCGCGCCGATCACCGCGGTCTCTACCAGGCACTGCGTAAAAATGTCGGTCTTCGAGGCGCCGAGCGCGCGGCGTACGCCGAGTTCGCCGGCGCGGCTGCTGAACTTGGCCAGCATCAGACCGATCGAGTTGACCAGGCACACGAGCAGGAAGCCGAAGGCGACCAACGTGCTGACCCGCATCTCGTCGGGTACGACCCTCTCCGACACCAACCACTGGCGCACATTCTGCAAACCCACTTTCGGCGCCCAGTGAAAGCGCCCGGTGCTGCGCTGCTCGGCGGCATAGTTGTACAGGTAGCGGCGATAGCTGCGCGCCGTCGCCGCCGTCGGCAATTCGACCCAGAACTGCGTCCAGACGCACTCCGAATTCAAATGTCCCATCCAGCCCGGAGCGGGTTCGGCGTCGCAGTTGTTGTCGCCGTAGAACGCCATTTGCCTGTCGATCGCGGTCGAGAACGGCAAAAATATATCCTCGGGCTCGCTGAAGCTGCCGTCGGACACATCGTAAAATCGCGGCTGCGGATCCCATGGCTTCAGTACGCCGACGATCCGGTACTCGCGCCGGTCGAGATCGATCGTGCGACCGACCGCGCGCCCGCCGGCGAACAGCTTATCCGCCAATTTGGCGCTGACGACGACCACGTTCGCGCGCCCCGCGTCGGCGGCGGCCGTCCAAGCGCTTCCGGATCGAAACGGCACATCGAACATCGGAAAGAAATCCGCGTAAACCGCGCGGCCTGTCGCGGTGAAGGGCCTGGCGCCGGGAATCGTCGGCATCACGGTGAACGATACGCCATACATGGCCGTCTGCCGCACGCCCCGGTGCGCCCGCATCAACGCCATCGCATCCCGGTAACTGAGCTGGTCCAGCAGGCCGCCGGCGAGACTCGGCGATTCGTTGAGGTCTTCCGGCGTCCAGTTGTCGATCTGCGGTACGAATAGCTCGGAGGATTTTTCCGGAATCGGATCGCTGGACATCGCGCGCAGCACCGTGAACACCGTCATCGAGGCGCCGATGCCGACGCCGATGGCGGCGATCATCAACGTCGTCAGCACGATATTGCGCTTCAAGCTGAGCAGCGCGAGACCGAGGTAGTACTTGAACATGGATGGCCCCCGGGGTTTCGGCTCAAACCTGCAACTGCGCGGGCACGACGAGCCGCGGCTGCGCGACCAGATCGACGACCTGACCGTCGACGATGTGAACCTCGCGTTGCGCGCGGATCGCGAGTTCGGGATCGTGAGTGACCATGACGATCGTCGCGCCATCGCTGTGCAGCTCCTCCAGCAGCTGCATGACGCCTCGCGCCATTTGCGTATCGAGATTGCCGGTCGGCTCATCGGCGAGCAGCAGACGCGGAGAACCCGCCAAGGCGCGGGCTATCGCAACCCGCTGCTGTTGACCGCCGGACAGCTCCGCCGGGTAATGGCGCGCGCGTGCCGACAGCCCGACACGCTCGAGCGCCTCGTCGATGCGCCGCCGACGCTCCGCCCGGGCCAGGCCGCGGTAGCGCAACGGAATCTCGATGTTGTCCGCGACGTTCAGATCGGGAATCAGATTGAAGGCCTGGAAGATGAAGCCGATTTTTTCGTTGCGAAGGCGCGAACGTCGGTTGTCGTCGAGGCCGCGCACGTCGACCCCATCGAGATCATACCGGCCGGCGCTGAATTCCTCGAGCAATCCCGCGATCGTCAAAAACGTCGTTTTGCCGGACCCGGAGGGCCCGGTCACGGCGACGAATTCGCCCTCGCGCACGTGGATCGAGAAATCGCGCAGCGCGTAAGTCTCGACGACTTCCGTGCGATAAATCTTCGACAGCCGTGTCATCTTGAGCATGTGGGCCTCGTATGGTGGTTGGATTGCCGGGCTTGCTGTTGGTCGTTGGTCATAGGCATCGATGGATGTCGCGGCGACCGGTCAGTTGCTCAAGATCACGCGCTGCGCGCCGTTGAACGCCTCCGTGCCGGAGATCACTATCTGATCGCCGGGCGCGAGACCGCCGAGGATTTCCACCTTCTGAACGCTTGCGACGCCGACGCGAATCGGGCGACGTTCGGCGATATTGCCGTGAACTACGTAGGCGAAGTCGCCGCCGTCCTGATCCAGGAATGTGCCGCGGTCGACCGTCAAAACATTCTTGCGCCGGTCGATGAAGATGCGCACCGCGAGACGCTGGTTCTGGCGCAAGCCCCGGGGCCGTTCATCGCTGAACCGCACCCGCGCAACGACCTCGCCATTCACGACCTCCGGGGAGACGGCGCTGACGCTGCCCTTCCAGTGGCGGCCGTCGCCCGCGAGATCGGCCGTCATGCCCGGAGCGAGATTTCGCGCAAGACTCTCGGGCACCTTGATTTCGACGACGAGCGCCGATAGATCCACGACGGTCAGCAGCGGCACATCCTTGGCGACGTACGCACGATCGGCCACCTGCACCTGACCGACCCGGCCTTGCACGGGTGAGCGGATCTGCAGCGCGTTGACTTGCCGGCGCAAATCGGCGACCAGGAATCGCTGCCGATCCAGCAGCGCCTTCTTGCTGTCGATGTCGAAGCGGTTCTGCTTCGGTTGCGCATCGTAGTTCGCCTTCGCTTCGCCGAAGGCGAACTGCGCCTTTTCCAGCACGTCCTGGGCCCTCATCACCTGCAGCTCGGAGTACGCGCCCAGTTCATACGCCTTGCGGCTGCGGTCGAGCTCACGCTGCGCGGTCGATTGATCGACCTGGGCCTGGTCGAAGGCATCGCGCAATTGCACCAGCTTGCGCGCGGCATCCAGCCGGGCGCGTCGCCAATCGATCTCCAAACTTTGCAGACTCGCCTCTTCCTGCGACAGCTTTGCGGTCAGATCGGGGCTATCGACGACGGCGAGGGTCTGCCCTGCGGCGACGGCATCGCCGGCATTGGCCTTGAGCGTGACGTTGCCCGCCGCCGGCGCGTACAAAGTCGGACTCACGGCGGCCACCACCTGGCCGTCCGCCGCGACGTCGCGGACGAAACTGCCGCGCGCAACCGTCGCGATCGTCAGCCGCGACCGATCGACCGACGCGTGCGTTCCGCGGAAGTGCAGGAATCCCGCAAGCAACAGACCCATTGCCGCGGCCAAGGCCGCGATTGCGATCGCGAGTGACCGGTGGCGCGTCCAGATATTCGGCCGCTCGAGGAGGCGATCCTGTTGCGCGGTATCACGCATCATTAGCGGCTCCGGCTGCTCGTTGGTCGGCGGCCTCGTAATCATGATCCTCGATCCACGAGCAGCGCGTCGATGCTTGCGAGGTCGTGCTCCGCGAGCCGGCCGGCTTGCAGCTTGAGCGTGAGCAAGTTCGTGAGATAGTCGTAGCGCGTCTGGCTGTAGGCGCGCCGCGTAACGTAGTAGTTGTTCTGCGCATTGAGCAGGTCGAATTCCGTGCCAGTGCCGAACGTAACATTTCGTCGACTCGCCTCCACCGCGTCGCGGCTGGAAGTCACCGCTCGTGAGGCCGCGTGGATGCGCTGTATGCCGGTGACGACACCGCGATACGCCGCACGCGTCTGCCGCTCCGTATCGCGCCGTGCCGCGTCGTATTTCGCATCGGCCTCCCGATAAAGCGCACGCGCCTCTCGGACGGCCGAAGCCACGGCGCCCCCCTGAAACAGCGGCCATACGAAGGACACGCCGATCGTGTCGAGCGATTGGTTGCCGCCGAGCGCCCGGTCCTGCCAGTAGCGGGACCTGCCGGCCGTCAGGGAGATGCTCGGCAGCGCGCGGCCGCGCTGCGCCGCTATGTCGCGATCGGCGGCCTCGGCGTTGAGTTGCGCGGCGCGCACGCCGGGATTGTCCTGCAGCGCCGACCGAACCCACGCGTCGACCGACGCCGGGTCGGGAGCCAACAGCGGAATGTCGCCGCGCAACGGTGCGATATCCACGGCGTGCACTCCGACGATCTCGTTCATGGCGAGCTCGGCATCGTCGAGCGTGTCCTCGGAATCGATGACACCCTGCGCAGTTGCATCGTAAAACGCCTGCGCCTGCTCGACGTCGCTGCGCGGCCCGACGCCCGTCTGCGCGCGCGCCTTCGCCTGGTTCAGCAATGTGCCGAACGCCGCGCGCTCGCTGCGGTTGGTCGCGAGCTGATCGCGGGCCGCGAGTATCCCGAAATAGGCGCTGGCGACGCGCAAAAGAAGCGATTGTTGAGCGCTCATGAGCGTCGCCTGCGCGCTTGCCGCCTGAAAATCGGCTTCTTTGAGGCGGCTGTAGGCCTCGAAACTCCACAGCGTTTGCGACAAGCTCAAGCCCAGCCCGCGCACGTTCCCGTAGCAGTGTTCCATGTCGGCTGTCGCCATACTGCAGGCGGCGGCCTGGCTGGTTTGCAGCTCCGTGACTTGGTAGCCGGCACGCTCGCGCGCCTCGGAAGTACTGGCGCCGATTTGCGGAAGCAACGGCGCCAGCGCCTGTGGTCGTACCTCGATCGCGGCATCACGCTGGAAAGTCGCCGCCTGCAGGGTCGCATCGCGCGCCACGGCGAGCCGGTAGAGATGCATCAGATCGTTTGCCGACGCCGAACCGCCGACTAATACGAGCATACCCAGCGCGCACACGATGCGACGTTTGTTGTCCATGGGCTTTGAGTGAATGACCACAACCAAGATCAAGCAAATGCCATGCCAACCGGGAGACGCCGCCAAGTGATTGGATTAATGGAGTATTACCAGCCGACGCCGGTCGGCGCCTGTGTCCGCGGACAGTTCTCGCGGACAGTTCGGACGAAGCAAATCCCACCCGCAGCATTGCTTGCTTCCGGTGGTCCGGCCTTTCGGAGGAATGCATCGACCAAGGCGCTGCTGCTCGCGCTCGCCGCCACGGCGTTCATCGCCGGCATCACCGGTGCCCGGGCGGATACCCCCTGGCAGAAAACCCATCCGTGGCGAGAGCAGGTGAACAACCGCCTGCAGCGGCAGAACGCCCGCATCCACCGGCAGGTCGCCGAAGGCGAGCTGACACACGCCCGAGCCCAACGCCTGCAGGCCAAGGACCGAAACGTGCGCATGCAGGAGCGGCGGATGGCCGCGCAGCACGGCGGACATCTCACCAAGCGCGATCGGCGGGTCCTGAACCGGCGCGAAAACCACATCAGCCGCCACGTCGGTCATTGACTATCTTCGCCCCGGCGCGGCACGGCGCGCGAAGAACACTCTCGAGCTTGCCGCGCGCGTCGGCCTCGGCGGCAACGCCCGCGTGACGCTTGCCGAATGCGGCTCGGTAGGTGAATCGAGTGACCCTGTAATCCCGGCAGCGCATCCTCAGAGTCCGGGTCCGGGTCCGGGTCCGGGTCCGGGTCCGGGCCCGGGTCCGGCTGTGGCGCTGTATCAAGAGGAACACTGGCGGTATCTCTTCAGGTCCCGCCCCGGGCTTCCCGAGGATTGTCCGGAGTGGAAGATCATTGGAACGGGGACAAGTATCGAGTCATGCGCCACGGCCGTGAGCTCGATGAATTGGTGTCTGAACTACCGGGCACCTAACATTACGCTGTTGCGGGCGGTGGTGATGCTGCCGGCGCGGGTGTTGGGGGTGGTGTGAGGAGAGCCGTCGGCGGGGCATTTTGCCATATCGAAAGGATCTGCATAACATTGTCATTCGAGCCGGAACGGCGGCGGATGCGCAGCGTGTCAGCCGGCTGCTGCGATCTTGGAGCCACACTTACACCGTGTCGCCGATCGGCGAACGTGCGGAGACGTTTTTAGCCACGCTTGAGGTCCCGGCGATTGCGACGTTCATTTCGCGCAGCGACGTGATGTACATTGTCGCGGAGTCGGGTGACGACCTCGCGGGAGTGGCGGCGCTGCGGGATCATCGGTCGGTGGAACATTTGTTCGTGGATGCAGCGTACCAGCGGATCGGACTCGGGCGACGATTATGGGAGAACTTGCGCGACGAGGCGCTCCGGTCTGGAAGTCCGGGAGTGTTCACCGTGCATTCGAGTGTCGATGCGGTGCCTGTTTATGAGCGCTTCGGTTTCGCCGTGGCCGGGGAGAAGGTCGAGAGTAATGGGGGCGTGTCGGTGCCGATGTTGCTCGACATGACGAGGGCGTCCGGTGGCGGCACCTAAGGGTACACGCACCGCGCCGCACACACGAACTTGACCTTGAAGCGAAATTGGAAATATTTCCGCTTTGCGGGCGCCGAGAAAAAAGCTAGCGCGGGGGTTCAACCAAAATTTCGGGGGAGGCATGAAACCAGCGAATCGGGTGTTACGCATTCTGTCCACCAGCGCGATCTGCACGGCGTGGTCATACGCATCGACATTGGGCGCCATGCAGCCCAAACCGCCGGCGCCGGCGGCAGTTCACCCCATTGTGACCGATTATTTCGGTACCAAAGTGACCGACAATTATCGTTGGATGGAAGTGCCGAAGAGCCGCGCGTTCGCCAATTACATGAAAGCGCAGGCGGATTATACCAATGAGATGCTGGCCCGCATCCCGGGCCGCTCGAAACTCGCGGCCGACATCAACAAACTCAGCAACGTCGACACCAACGTCTATTGGCTCAGCGAAGCAGGCGGGAAATATTTCTACATGAAGATCGGTCCGGGCCAGAATGTTGCGGATCTGTATGTGCGCAACGGACTCACCGGTCCCGAGACGAAACTCGTCGATCCGATGAGCTTCAGCAAAGGCGGCGTGCCCCAGGCGCTGAATTTCTATCAGCCGTCCGATGACGGCAAATTTGTCGCCTACGGGGTGTCGGGGGGCGGGTCGGAGAACGCCAGACTACGCGTCATCAGCGTCGCCACCGACAAGGACATGGGGGTCGCCATCACTCGCGTCGGGGGCGCGAACGGCGAGTTCCAGCCGATTTATTGGGCGCCGGATGGCCGGTCATTTTTCTATTATCGGCGCCAGCATCTCGGTAAACTTGCAGATCCCAGCGGCTTTTTCCTGAAAAGCCGCACGTATGTCCACGTACTCGGCAAGGATGACGACGGTAACGCCGACCGCCCGGTGTTCGGCTTTGATGTGCGCAAGTCGATACCCGTCGCGCCGGATCAAGACTCCGTCGTCATCACGATTCCCGGTTCACCCTATGCGTTTGGCGTGCTGACCCAGAACGAATCGAGCAATCTGATCAACGCTATCTTCGCCGCCAAGCTCGGCGACCTTATGGCCGGACATCCAAATTGGACAAAGCTTGTCGGCAAAAAGGACGATGTCACCGGTTTTACCGCCCATGGCGGCATGATCGACATTCTCACCTCGAAGGACGCACCACGCTACAAAGTCGTTGGGATCCACATCGCGGCGCCCGATTTCGCCCACGCGAAAACCGTCATCCCGCAAACCAACGCTGTGATCACGAGCGTCGGCATGGCGCAGGACGGTCTGTACGCGCAGACCATGCTCGAGGGCATGGGGCATATCGTGTTCATGCCGAACTCGGGTGGCGCGCCGCAAAACATCGCGATGCCTTTCGCCGGCAGCATCGCCGCGCTGACCACCGACCCGACGCAACCCGGCGTGCTGTTCCGCATGTCCGGATGGACGCAATCGCCGGCGATCTATCGGGCGCTCGGCGGCAAGGTCTTACGAACGGATCTCGAACCCGCCTCGAAAGCCAGCTTCGCGGACATAAACTCAATCGAGGCCACGGCAATCAGCTGGGACGGCACCCTGGTGCCGCTTTCGATCATCATGAAAAGAAGCGACAAGCTGGATGGCTCGCACCCAACCCTGCTGATCGGCTACGGCAGTTATGGCATCACCATCACGCCCTTCTTTGCCCCCGAATTCCTGCCATGGCTCAATCGTGGCGGCATCGTCGCGGTTGCCCATGTCCGCGGCGGCGGCTGGTATGGCGACGCCTGGCATAAAGCCGGCATGAAACTCACCAAAATGAATACTTGGCAGGACTTCATCGCTTGCGGCCAGTATCTGGTCGACCGGCATTACACCTCGCCGGCTCACCTCGCCGGTGAAGGCGGCAGCGCCGGCGGTATCACCATCAGCCGGGCCATCGAAACCCGGCCCGACTTGTTTGCAGCCGGTGTCGATAGTCATGGGGATACCGACATGCTGCGCTCGGAGTTCACTCCGAACGGTCCGCCGAATATCTCGGAATTCGGCACAGTAAGGAACCCGGCCGGCTTTCATGGCCTCTATGCCATGAGCGGCCAGGTGCATCTGCGCCCGGGGGTGAAATATCCGGCGATGTTCATGGAAACCGGCGCTAACGATCCGCGTATTGAGCCTTGGGAAGTCGCCAAATTCACCGCCGGACTGCAAGCCGACTCCGTATCGGGCAAACCCGTGTTGATGCGAGTCAGCTACCAATCGGGCCACGGCATCGGTTCGACAAAAGCTCAGCAAGATAGCGAACTGGCCGACCAACTCTCCTTCCTGCTCTGGCAGACCGGCCAAGCCGGTTTCCAACCCAATCCGTGATTTGCTGATGCCTCGATCGTGTGGGGTGCGAATTGCTAAATGATGGCGTGCAGCGCCTGCCGCCAGTACAACGCAGCAGTCGCGATCATGGTTCTCGACGCGAATCCCGCCGGTTGATGCGGAAACGAACGGCCCTTAGCTGGAAGCACGGTCCGACCACATCGACAAATTGAAGGCCCCTTGGAACTCCAGCCGGCTAAGATTTATAGATCCATGAATGACCCTGTAAAGCAGGCGCAATGGAGTGCTCAACTAAAGGATTGCGGCAATACTTATCGGAACGGAGCCGGCGGTAATTACGCTTAATATACCGTGCGGGTGAACGGGAAAATCCGGGTGCCGCGAAGGAATTCCAGCGGCGGGAATGAGGCAGACGCAGCGGAGCGGCGCGGGTCCACAAGGCCGCATCAGCTCGATGTAAAACGCTCCGAACGCTTACCACATGCCGCCGAGAGCCACGGTGATCGCCTCGCCGTTCACGCCCCCGGCAGCGTCGCTGCACAGGAACGCGATCACCTGCGCCACCTCGCGCGGCTCCAGCACCCGATTTCGCGGGTAGATGGCGGCGCGCTCGCCCCACACCTGCTCGACGCTGATGCCGCGCCGTTCGGCCTCCGTCTTCGCCGAGCGCTCGGCCATTGCCGTTCTCACCCAGCCAGGCAGCACCGCGTTGGAAGTGACTCCGAACGGCCCAGCGTCCTGGGCGACCGCGCGTGCGAGCCCGATGAGCCCATGCTTGGAGGCGGTGTACGCGCTCCCGGAGCGTTCCGCCTTCTCGCCTGCGGTCGAACTGGTGAATACGACCCGGCCGAAGCCGCGCTTGCACATGCCGCCTACCGTCAGTCGCGCGAGTTCAAACGGACCGTCGAGGTTGATGCGCATCGTCTCGCGCCAGACCGCGGGATCCTGCTCCCACACGAGCCGCTCGTGGGCCGAGCCGATGCCGTGGTTCACGACCAGCACGTCAATCGGCCCCAGTCGTCGCTCGGTCTCGGCAACGGTCAAAGCGCAACCCCCGGCGGTGCCGAGATCGGCCGCGACGTATTCGAGGCCAACGGCCGCCAGCTCCGTCGCGCTGCGCGACACGACCATTACGCGCGCTCCCGCTGCCGACAGCAGTAGCGCCACCTCTCGCCCGATCCCCCGGCCGCCGCCCGTGACTAGCGCAACTTGCCCGTTCATCCCTTAGCTCCCGTATTGGTGTACGCGGAATCGTCCCACGCCAGCCCGGTGCGCACAATCGTTCCAACAAAATCTCGATCTCCATTGCAACTGGTTCGCGCATCAATGCGTGCGGCAAAGGGTTCGTGCGGCGCGTCGCGCGCGGTGCTTTTCCTCGGCGAGCCCGAGCCGCCGAGCGTCCACGCGCTTTTCGGGCTCGAGCGAGGCTAGAGGACCTTGCCTGGGTTCATGATGCCGTTCGGATCGAACGTCCGCTTCAAGGCGCGCATCAGCGCGAGCCGAGCCGGGCTCGCGAGGCGCGCGAGCATCGCCCGCTTCTCGAGACCGATGCCGTGCTCGGCCGAGAACGAGCCGCCGAGCGTCGTGAGCCCCTCGGTGAGGAGCGGCGCAATCTCCTCGTAGCGCGCGCTGATCGGCTGGGCGGCGTTGACGGTCAGATGCACGTTGCCGTCGGCGAGGTGACCGATGACGTACAGTTCGAGCGCCGGATCATGGGCGAGCAGGCTCGCCCGGCATCGCTCTAGATAGCGCGGCAACGCCGCGACCGGCACCGACACGTCGAACCAGAGTCCGCCCGGCCGCTCGCGGTCGACCGCCCAGTCCTCCCGGACGCGCCAGAACGTGCGCCGCTGGGCCTCGCTTTGCGCGAGCGAGGCGTCGGCGACGAGCCCGCGGTCGGAGGCAAGCTCCAACAGATCGACGAGACCCGATTGCGCGGCCGGCGCCGCGGGCGCCGCTGTCTCGATCAGCAGAACATAGGGCGCGCGGGCGAGTGTCGCGAGCTCGCCCGCGCGCAACGCCCGGCAGGTCGCCGCGACGTGATTTCCGGACATCAACTCGACGGCTTGCAGATCGAGTCCCGCGGTGCGCTGCGCGAGATCGCAGAACGCCACGGCGGCCGCCGCATCGGGTACGGCGACCAGGGCCGTCGCCGTCGATCCCGGCGCCGCGACCAGCGCGAGCGCGGCCCGGGTGACGATCCCGAGCGTGCCTTCGGCGCCGATGAACAAGCGCTCTATCGAGAGTCCCTCGTTGCGCTTGCGAACCTGGCCGAGTTCCGAGAGCACCGAACCGTCGGCGAGCACGACCTCGAGCCCGAGCACGCGCTCGCGCATCGTGCCGTGGCGGAACGCGCTGTTGCCGCCCGCATTGGTCGAGACCATTCCGCCGAGCGTCGCGCTCTCGCGCGCGCCGAGATCGATACCCGGCGAAAGTCCATGCTCGGCGGCGCGGGCGGCGAGCGCGGCGAGCGTCACGCCCGCTCCCGCCACCGCGGTCCGGCTCACTGGATCGAGCGACTCGATCCGGTCCAGCCGATCGAGCGCGACGATGAGTTCGCCGTCGCTCGAGACGGCGCCGCCGGCGAGGCCGGTGCGGCCGCCGTGCGGCACGACCCCGATGCGAACCGCGTTACAGTAGCCGAGAACGCGAGCGACCTCGTCGCACGTGCCGGGCCGCACCATGAAGCCGGCGCCGAAATTGCGCGGATCGATCCCTGGATCGCGTGCCGCGAGATCCTCCGGCGTGCGCACCGCCCCATCGCCGACGATCGCGCGCAGCGCCGCGGTCTGTTCGATCGTCAGGGGCATGATTCGACCGGGCCGCGGCTCATTTGATTCCGATCACCATCGAGTCCGGTCCGACGAGGTGTTCCACCCGCGTCGCGGCAAATCCAGCCTCCAGCATCCAGCCGGCGCAGTCCCGACCCGTGTAGTCGAATCCTTTTCGAATCAACATCTTCTTCGTCGGCAAGTCCCAATCGTGGAGGATGTGCACCGAACATACGAAGGATAAACCATCTTTCCACGAAGTGCTCGCGACACCGGATTGCATTCGGCGCGGTGAAATCGATGAACTCTTCGGGCTCGAGCGAGGCTAGAGGATCTTGCATGGCGCCCCGGATGCTGCGGCGGCTTCCTCCGAAGTGGCTCGCGGGCGCATACGTTGCGTTTGCGCCCGCGGCCGGGGCCGCCGCTACAGTTCCGGCGGTGCAGCGCGATCACCCGTCGATGACCTCACATCCGCTAGGCGCGCTAGTCAACTGCCCCAACCGATTTATTGCGGCCGACCGCCGATCCGGACGAACCCTCTCTAGTCGGGAACGAACCGATCGACCCAGTCGATCATGCGCTGCGCCATATCCTTCAGGAAACTCGGACGCGTGAAAATGTGGTGCTGGCCGGGATACACGACGAGGCGCGCCGGTACGCCGAGCGTGCGCAAGGATTCGTACATCTGCTCGCCACCGTTGATCGGCACATTGAAGTCCTTGGTACCGCCGAGGAACAGCGTCGGAGTGTGAATCCGGTTGCTGTGAAAGAAGGGGTAGGACACTTTCATCCACAGCGCGGTGTTCTGCCAAGGGGGACCGAGCTCGTTGTTGTATTGCATGACGTACTCGTCGCTGCCGTACATCGCGATCTGATCCACGCTGCCCGCTCCGCTGATCGCAGCCTTGAAGCGCGGGTCGCTCGCGATCGTGTAGTCGGTCAGGATTCCGCCGTAGCTCCAGCCGCCGATCGCGAGCCGGGCGGGATCGGCGATGCCTCGCCGCTCGAGATAATCGACGCCGGAGAGCAGATCCTGAACCTCCTTGTCGCCCCAGTCCGCGAAGATCGCCTTGGCGAACGCGATTCCGCGGCCGCTGCTGCCCCGGTAGTTGAGGCGCAGCACGACGAATCCGCGATCCGCGAACATCTGCGGCTCGAATTGATAACCGTCGAGCACGAACGAGTGTTCGTCCTGGCCGTTCGGGCCACCGTGGATCCAGAGCAAAGTCGGATACTTGCGCCCCGGCACATAGCCCGGCGGCTCGACGAGCAGTCCGTGGATCTGGTGTCCGTGGCTCTCGAAGGCGACGTCCTCGACCGCGCCGAGCCGCAGTTCGGCGAGAAACGCATCGTTCTGCCGGCTGAGTTGACGCAGCCGCCCGCGGTCGAGCGCATACACTTCGGCGAGCGCATGGTCGTCGGTATAGAGCAGGGCCGTGTGTCCCGCCGCCTCGGACATCGAAGTCACGACGTACGGGCCGGGCGCCGCCAGATGGCGGAGCTTGCCGCTCGCGAGATCGATCACAGCAGGGTATTCGGTGCGGTCATCCTCGACCGTGATCTCGACACCCTTGCCGTCGGGCGTAAACGCATAGGACATCACGGCCCGATCGAGCTGCGCCGCGACGGGGCGAGCGCGGCCGCCCGTCACCGGAACCAGATACAGATGATCCTGCATGTACGCGTAGTATTTGAGCGCAAGCCCCTGCAGAAATGCGATTCGCGAGCCATCGGGACTCCAGGCGAGTGCCTGGTCGTTCGGTGCATACGCGCGGATCAGCTGACGCGGCGTCGCCCCGGGCCGCGCATCGATGACGTCGATCGCCTCGCGCCCGTCCCGATCCTCGCCGTGTTCGCGCGTGCGCACGAATGCAATCGTCCGGCTGTCCGGCGACCATGTGGGATCGGTGTCGTTGACATGGGCGCCTGCGGTCAGCGGCTCGAGACGCCGGTGATCGACGTTGAGGAGATACAGGTGCCAGGTGCGGCCTTCGCCCAGGTAGCCGAGGTGGTCGTCCTTGAAATGCAGCGCATCGATCACGATCGGCTTCGCGGCGTCGGCAGGGTCCGAGGGCTCCATCGACAGCACCAGGCGCTTGCCGTCCGGCGACCAGGAATAGCCGCCGATGTCCTGATCGACGTCGGTCAGCGCGGTCGCATTGCCGCCGCGGCGATCGAGCAACATGACCTGCGCCCTCTTCGCGCCCGGCGGCTTCGCCAGGTACGCGAGGTAGCGCCCGTCGGGGCTCCAGCGCGGCTGCGACGCAGCCGCGCCGGGCGCGGTCAAGGCCAAGCGCTCGCGTCCGTCCCAACTCGTCATCCAGACGGCGCTCAAGGGCTCGTCGCTCGCACGATCGTTCTTCGTCACGACGTAAGCGACCCAATGACCCTGCGGCGAGACCCGCGGATCGCTGACGTCGGCCGCGCGATAGAAGTCGTCCGGAACGAGCGCGCGACCGGAGGATGTCGCGGCCCGGCCGATGCCCGCCCCCGCGAGCAAGCCCAAGGCGGCGCCGAGGGTCAGCGCGCGACGCCGTTGTTTCGAGAAAGCCTGCATTGCGAACCCGGCATCGCTCACTTGCCGGCGGCAGCGCCCCAGCGGTAGCTCAAGCGAAGCCCGAACACCCGCGGCTCGTTACGCGTCTGACGCAGATCGAAGTTGCCTTCGTTCGTGTAGATGACCGCGTTCTTGTTGGCGAGATTGGTGATGTAGAACTCGGCGAGCCAGTGGGAACGCATCTGCTGGAGGCCCAGCCGCAAGTTCATGATCGAATAGCCCGGTTGCAGCACGCGCGGCAGGCCGTTGCTGCCCGAGGTCTGCAGGTCGTTCCACATGTCGCCTTTATGCGAGATGTCGTACTGCAGGTACCAGTGCAGCGGACCGGCGTTGGGAAGCGGCCGCTCGTAGCGCGCGTTGGCGCTGAAGCTCAGGTACGGGTCGTAGGGCAGCCGTTCTCCCGGCGAAACCGCGAAGCTCGAGTTCGCGAAGTTGTTGGTGAGCACGCGCGCATCGTTGTAGCTCGCCGAGACCCCGAAGTTGAAGAATCGCGTCACATTGTAGTTGACGGTCGATTCCACGCCGTAGATCCGGGCGTCGCCGACGTTGGCGTTGAAGCTGCTGGATGCGCAAATGTTCGGGTCGAAGACGAGCGTCTGCAGACCCTTCCACGGCATGTAGTACAGCGCGCCGTTCCAGAGCAGATGGTTGTCGATCCACTGGGTCTTCCAGCCGAGCTCGTAGTTCGTCACGGTATCGGGCGTGTATTGCGCGGGAACGCCGCGCGCCATGCAACCGCTCGGGATGCCGACGTTGGAACCGCCGTCGCGAAAGCCCTGCGCCGCGTCGGCATACAGAAATATGCTCGGCGTCGCCTGATAGCTGATACCGACCTTGCTGTCCCACTTGTGCGAGCCCGACCCCGTCGGCGGGCTCGGCGACTGCGGCGCGTACCAGAATCCACCGTAGGAAGAGCTCGAGAAGTTCGAGCGAAAGTGCACCGTTCCCGCCTCGACGTGCAGCTTAGGCGTGACGTCGAACCCGATGTTCACGAACTCGGTCATTTGCAGATAGTCGAAGCGGGAATCGTAGCTGTACCAGTCGTCCGGCTTCGGCGGCAACGCGCCCTGGTTGTAGTAATAGGCGGTCTCCGCCTGCCAGGCCTGGCCCGCGGTCTGCAAGCCCGGCATGTGGTAGTACTCCGAGATGGCTTGTTTGCTCTTCTCCCAATAGGCACCGACCAGCCACTGGAAGCGCCCGCCCTTTTTCGATTGCAGCCTAAGTTCGTCGGACCAGCGGGTGGTTTTCGGCCGGTAATCGTAGTACTGCACCGACGGATTGCAGCCGCTGAAGCCGCTGCCGTTGACCGGATCGGTCAAGCAGTTGTACGCCTGCTGCGTCGAGGCATTGAAGTACGGGTCCGGCGGGTTCGCGTACTGGTTCAGGTATTGCATGTACTCCGAGTACTCGTTGACCCAGCGGTCGTCCTGCGCCCAGTAGGTGCTCGCGAACACCAGATCGCCGATGCCGACGTCGCCGTCCAAGTGGAAATCGGCCATCTTGGCGTAGTACTGCTTGAACTCGGGTCCGAAACGCACGACCGTGTTCGGCGGCAGCGGCCGCTGCGGGCCGTCGACCAGAGCGCCCAGATAGTTGAGCGCCCCACCGATCGTCGGATCCTGATCCCAGGCGCCGTGCGTGAGCTGCTTCTGGTACCCATAGGTGAGCGTCGCATTCCAGCCTTCGGCGAACTTCTGTCCGATCGCGATCCGGCCGCCCGTGACCTTCTCGACGTTGTAATCCTTGCCGGCCCAGGCCGCGTTGTTGGATACCGCGCCGTTGACCCAGGTCCGCGTCGTGAGCTGGTTGTTGATGAAGCCGCCGTGGTAGTCGCTGAAGACCGAGAGCCGCAGCGCCGTCCAGCCGTCGACGAGCGGCAGGTTGATGAAGCCCTCGGCGGTACCGTTGTGGGTGCCGCCGTCGATCTTTCCCCCGTCGAAATCCACCCCGGCACTGAAGGCGTTCGGATCCGGTTTGTTGGTGACGAAGCGGATCGCGCCCGCCATCGCGCTCGCGCCGAAGGTCGTCCCTTGAGGCCCGTTCAGCACTTCGATGCGTTGGATGTCGTACAGATGCAGGTCCGGCGTCGTGCCGTCGAAGTTCATCGACATGTCGTCGACGAGATATGCCGTCGTCGCGGTGTTCGCGTAATTCGGGTTGCTGCCGTCAGAGACGCCGCGGATCACGAAGGTTTGCGTGCCGGGGCCGGCGCTCACGAACGAGATCGACGGCGTCCGGCTCGCGTAGTCCTCGAATTGCGAGATCGCGAGATTCTGCAAGTCCTTCTTCGTGAAGACGTTCATGCTGATCGGAACGCGCTGGAGATTCTCGGCACGCTTGGTCGCCGTGACGATGATCGCTTGCAGCGTCGAATCCGCGGGCGACGTGGCCGCGCGAGCGGCAGCGCCGTGCACGGCCGCGCTGCCGTAGAGCGCCGCTGCGACCGCGAGCGCGAGCTTCGGATAGGAATCACAGGTTTTCGCCGGCCGCGCGTGGCGTGTACTCATTGCGCAATCCCCCCACTGTCGCCAGTTATACCGTCATATAATGTCCCTATAGGCCAAAATAACACCGCGCTAGAGCAGGCGCAACCGCGCAGTTGCGCGGCAGGCGGCGCTCGCAACGACGCGGCACCCGAGACCGCCTCAATTGCGATTCTCGGAGCGCTCGAGGCAATCGCCGAGCGCGCGCCACAAGGGTTGCAGTTCCGATTCGAAATGCTTCCAGTAGCCGACGCCGGACGCGTACAGCGGCTGGCGCACCTGCTCGGCGCTCGCGGTGCGCACCGCGCGCTTGGTTTCGTGGAAGGCGAGACACGCCGGCTCGAAATTCAGCCGGCAGTGCGCCAACAGCCGGCGGATCTCGCTGTCCGGATTGCGCACCAGATGCTCGTATTGCAGGTGCAGCACCCTGCCCGGCAACACCTCGTCCCAATGGTCCATCAGCTCGAGGTAGCAGCGATAGTAGCGCCCGAGATCCTCGAGTTGGTAGCTGAACGACTGGCCCTCGGCGAAGTGCTGCTTGTAGGTGCTGAAACACGCGTCCATCGGGTGGCGGCGCACGTCGACGATCGTCGCATTCGGCAGCATGCAGTGGATGAAGCCGACGTGACTGAAGTTGTTCGGCATCTTGTCGATGAATCGCTGCTTGCCGGTTCGCAGCGGCGCCGTCTCCTCGAGGTAGCGGTGGCCGAGCGCCGCGAAGCGATCGGGCGGGACGCCGCGAACGACCTCGGGATACGCGTCGCGCGCATCGTCCGAGTGGTCGAATTCCCGCACCATCGTCAGCACATTCGGCAGCTCGAAAGTTCCTTCGACGCTCGTGTGGCTGGCGAGAATCTGCTCGACCAGCGTCGAACCGGAGCGCGGCAGGCCGACGATGAAGATCGGCGCCGCATCGGCGCAGCCGGCGCCGGCGCGCGCGGCGAAGAACGCGGCGTCGAAGCACTCCCGTACCCGGCGAGTCTTGCGCTCGAACACGCGGATGTCGAACGCAATCGTCTTGCGCCGCCGGCGATTGCCGGTGGCGTAGTGCTCGAACGCCGCCCGGTAGCTGCGGCGATGCTCGAACGCGCGGCCGAGGGCGAAGTGCAGGTGCGCCTGGTCGGTGTCGTCGCCGTCCTCGCCCTTCAACAGGGCCTGCATCGCGGCGACTTCGGCTTCGCTAAACGAGTAGGTCTTGAGATCGGCGAGACTCCAATAGACCTCGCCCATCGTCGGCGCCTGGGCGAGGCACGCGCGGTAGGCGAGCTCGCACTCACGGCGATTGCCGAGCGTCTTGTGCAGGTGCCCGATCGAAAGGCGCAGCCTCACCTCCGCCGGGTTCAGCCGCGCCGCCTCCTCGAAAGCGACCAGCGCATCGGACTGGCGCATCATCCGGGTGCATACGTTGCCGAGCAACACCCAGTTCTTGGGATTCTCCGGTTCGATCTTCAGCAGGCGGCGAACCGACTGCTCCGCTTCCGGGAAGCGGCCGAGATCGACCAGCGCCTGACACAGGCCGCGACTGGCGAGAGGCAGGTACGTGGATTGCTTCAACGCATGGCGCAGGAGCCGCATTGCGTCTTCCGGACGACCGGCCGCGAGCGCGACAGCCGCGAGGCCGCAGACGGCCCCCACGTGGCTCGCGTCCTCCTGAAGGATTTCGCGGAAGATCCGCTCCGCGGACTTGCGGTCCTCGGCGACGAGCGCGGCGCTCGCCTGCTCGAGCCGCCCTGCATGGGGATCGCACTGGCGCGCGCGCTCGTAAGCCGCGCGGGCCTCCGGATATTTTCCGAACTCGACCAGCACGTCGCCGTAGGCGCGCCATGCCGGTTCGAGCGCCGGCGCGGCGGCGACGACGCGCCGCAGCTCGTCGCGCGCGGCCTGCAGGCGTCTGTCCGCTCGATAGGCGCGCGCCAGATCGGCGCGGGCGCCCCAGAACTGCGGCGCCACGGCGGCGACCCGCTCTAGGATGCCGATCGAGTCAGCCACTCGCTCCTGGTCGAGCAGCGCAACGCCGAGCAGGCGCAGGCTGTTGATCTCGCCCGGCGCCGTAGCCTGGATCGCGCGGGCCTCGCGCTCGGCGGTCTGCGCCCTGCCCAAGCGCAATGCCGTCAACGCGCGCGCATACGCCGCGCGAAATGCTACGTCTGGCTGATTGTCCATGCCTCCCACGCCGCAACGTCGAGCCACGTGCTTTGATAAGTGGCCCCCTCGCCCATGTCTGTGTACCGGTCCGAACAGAGCAAGTTGATGGTTCCAGACACCGTCTCGTCATCGCGGCGCTGACCGGGAACGAACGCGACGCCGGCGGGAACCTCGGCGCTGATCCGCAGCACGAGACCCACCGCGGCGCGGTCGTTGAATACGCGCACGCGCTGACCGTCCCGCAGCCGGCGCGCGCGCGCGTCCTCTGGATGCAGGACGCACGCCGGCGGTCCCTCGCGACTTCGCAGCGAGGGAACGCCGCAGTACACGGAGTGCGGCTGAAAGAACCCCGGCCCGGTGAGCAGTCGCAGCGGCCAGCGGGCCGACAGCCGCTCTTCTTCCGGATCCGGTCGCCAATCCGGCATCGGTGGAAGGCCCGCCTCGGCGAGCGCTTGCGAGTAGAACTCGAGCTTTCCCGACGGCGTGCGGAACGTCTGCTCGCCGACCGGCGCCATGCGAATCGGCCCGAGCGTGGCAAAGGTCTCGGCATCGACGGTCGCGGCGCGACCGCAGGCGCCACGCAATAGCTCGCGTAACACCTCGCGCTCTGACATCCGGAACACCGGATCGGTCAAACCCATGCGCTGGCCCAGATCTTGCGCGACCCGGAAATTCGACCGTGCTTCAGCGCGCGGCGCGGCCGCTTGTAGCCCGTACTGCGCGTAGTACGCACCGTAGGCGCGGTAGACATCCTCGGTCTCGAGGTAGAGCGCCGCCGGCAGCACGATGTCCGCATAACGCGCCGTCACCGACATGAACGGGTCGTGCACCACGGTGAACAAGTCCTCGCGGGCGAGCCCTCGGCGGACCTTGCCCGCATCGGGACATGTCACCGCGGGATTGTTCGCAGCGACGAACAACGCTCTTAGCGGCGGGTCCGCGAGCTCGAGCAGCGCCTGTCCGAGCCGCAGGTGATTGACGGTGCGCGCTTGCGCGGGCCCCGACGGCTTGTTTACGAAGTCCGTATCCAGCGCGAGAAAGTCGCCCGTGTAGAGCAGCGCGCCGCCGCCCGGTCGCGCGTAGGCGCCGGTCACGCCCGGCAACAGCGCGACCGCGCGCAGCGCCTGACCGCCCTGTGCGAGCCGTGTCATGCCCTCGCCGAGCCGTATGAACGACGCCCGCGCACGGCCATAGAGCGATGCGAATCGCTCGACGTCCAGCGCCGCGAGACCGGTGATCGCGGCGACGCGCTCCGGTTCGAAGCGCGGCAGGATCTCGGCCTCGAGACGCTCGAATCCCAGCGTGCGCTCGGCGAGGTAGCGCCGGTCGCAAAGCCCATCGCGCACCAGTATGTGCATCACGCCGAGCGCGAGGGCCGCGTCGGTGCCGATGCGGATCGGGATGTGCCAGTCGGCGAGCTTCGCGGTTCGGCTGCGGCGCGGCTCTATCACGACGACCTGCAGGCCGCGCTGCCGCTGCGCGGCGATTTTCGCCCAGAAATGCACGTTGGTCGTGACGAGATCGCAGCCCCAGGAAATCAACAGGTCTGAATCGACGATCGACTCTGGGTCGGCGCCGCCCACCTCTCCGACGGTCGCGTTCCAGGCGGCGACCGAGCAGCTGTCGCAGACGGTGCCGGCGTCGAGTCGACTCGCGCCGAGCGCATGGAACAAGCCGTTGACGAGCCCGCGATTCATGAGGCCGCTGTGCGCGCTGTAGGCGTAGCCCAGCAGCGCGAGCGGGCCGGACTCCGCGATGACCGAGCGCCAGCGCGCCGCGATCTCCTCGAGCGCCGCGTCCCAGCCGATCGGCGCGAATTCACCCGCGCCTTTTCGTCCCGTTCGCCGCAGCGGCGTCGTCAGCCGTTCCGACGAGTTGACGAGCTCGGCATCCTGATTGGTCTTGCCGCAGGCGAAACCCGCTGTGAAGGGGTGATCGGGGTCACCGCGCACTTGCCTCACGCGGCCATCTTCGACGTCGACCAGCAGCGAACACCCATCGGGACAATCGTGGGCACAAACGCTTCGAATCGTCCTCATTTCGCGGCAGTGTACGCCGCGGTTGGAGCGCGCGCCAAGCCACCCGAACATGTCGCCGACCGGTGGGGCGCGAATTCGCAAATTATGGCGCGAGGCGCTGTATACGAGCAGTCTTGTGCTGAACGGTGTCCCTGGTAGCCTGCCTCGACGATGCGTGACTTGGCTTTTCTCGCGGTGCAATTGATCGTCACCCTGGCCAAGCTCGCGCGCCATCCCTGACCACAATTGATCGATTCGTGCTCGGACCGATGACGCTGTTCGTGCGTCCCCGCAGGCGCTCGAAGCGAGCCCGGCCCGAAGGGTCCGACACAGGAGATCATCCGGGCGCCTCGGGTCCTTCCTGGTTCACCCTCTTCGCGCAGGCCAAGGACAGTCTCTGGAGTGTGGACCTGTTTCGTGGCGAGTCGATTCTACTTGGCAGCCATTGGGTCCTTGTGGTCATCGATGTGTTCACCCGCCGCATCATCGGATTCGGCATCGGCGGCGAATACATTGGCGGTCCGCGCCTTTGCCGCATGTTCAATCAAGCCATAGCCGGCCATAAGCCGCCGGCGCGGCATGAGTCGCGATTGTGTTTGCGGCGCCCGCACGGCCGTGCGAAACTTGAGACGCTGGGGAGGGGAACGGACGAGCGCCCTTTTGCGCGCGACTGTGCAGATAGCACCCTCCCTTATAACAAGTTCGTGCCGTCCGGGGAGCCTGCATGAAACCGAACCTCAAGCTGTCGCACGCGATTGCGGTGATCCTGAGCGCACATGCCGCTTCAGCGGTCTACGCGGCCGATGTCGCATCGAGTCCTGCGGCTAACGGCTCCGAACTGCAGGAGATCGTCGTCACCGCCCAGCGCCGCACCGAGAACATCCAGAACGTGCCCATCACGATTCAGGCTCTGACGGGGCAAACCCTGAAGCAACTGAACGTGCAGACGTTTTCGGATTTCGTGAAGTACGTGCCGAACGTGACTTTCAGCAACCTCGGCCCGGGGCAGGGCGATATATTCATGCGGGGCTTGAGTGTCGGGTCGGAAGGCGCGCAGGCGTCGGGCTCGGTCTTCCTGTTTCCGAACGTCGCGGTCTATCTCGACAACGAGTCCGTGCAATTGCCGGGGCGAAATCTCGACATCTACGCCGTGGACATGCAGCGCATCGAGGTCGACGAGGGGCCGCAGGGCACGCTGTTCGGCGCCGGCGCCCAGGCGGGCATCATCCGCTACATCACCAACAAGCCGAAGCTCGACACGACAGAGGTGGATGTCAACGCCGGCTACGGCACGACCGCGCACGGCGGCCAGAACGGCAACGTCGATGCAACGCTCAACATTCCGTTGATCGAGGACAAGCTGGCGCTGCGCCTGGTGGCGTACAACGACCACCGCGGCGGCTACATCAAGAACCTGCCCGCAACGTTCTACCGCGCAAGCACGGATCTCGGTATCGCCGACTCAAACGGCGGCGTGGTGCCGACCAACAGCGTGTCGATCAACAATTTTCAGCTCACCGGCAACGACATCAATCCGGTCAACTACCAGGGCCTGCGCGCGTCGGCGCTCTGGAAGGTCAATGACGACTGGGACGTGCTGCTCGAACAGGCCTACCAGAGCATGCACTCGCAGGGCGTGTTCTACGAGATGCCCTTCGGCACCGAAGGGACCCAGCTCACTGCCGCGGGCGTGCCGTTCGGCGGCCAACCGCTACCGCCGCTCTCGGTGAACCTCTTCGATCCCACCTTCGACAACGACCGGTTCGAGAACACCGCACTCACGGTCGACGGCAAGGCGGGACCGCTGCAGCTCGTCTACGCCGGATCGTACCTGGTGCGCAACGTCGATCAGGCCGGCGACTACACGAACTACTCGCGAGGCCGTTACAGCTACTATTACCAGTGCACGGGCTTCACCTATTCATCCACCCCCGGCAACGGCAACCCCAACGCTACCTGCTACTCGCCGAACGCGACCTGGCGCGATACGGAGAGGAACACGCACTTGCAGCAGGAGTTTCGCGTCAGCACGCCGGATGACTGGCGGCTGCGGGGGCTCGTGGGTCTCTTCTATGAGGATGAAAAAGTCTACGACAACACCAACTGGCTATATACGACCGTGCCCGGGTGCTCCCCGACGGGACCCACCTCCAACTGCTTCCTGCCGATCCAGCCGCCACCGAACGAGACCTCCAACGACCCCAGTGTGCGCAACGCCACCACTTCCTTCACCGATGATTTCGTGACCACCTTCATCCAAAAGGCGGCGTTCGTATCGATGGATTACGACATCATCCCCAAGGTGCTGACCATCAGCGGCGGAATCCGCTATTTCGATATGTACAACGAGATGCTCGGCGGCAGCACGGGGGGCTTTTTCTGCAAGCAGTTCAGTCCCACGAGCTACTTCGGCGCCTGCCCGATTCCTCCTGGAGAAAACACCAACCTCAACACGCAGAACCCGCACAATCAGGTGGTGACCGGACATCTCGGCCGCGGCGACCTCGCCTGGCACGTGACGCCGGATATCCTCCTTTACTACACGTACTCGCAGGGCTACCGGCCGGGCGGATTCAATCGCAGCGCCAAACAGCTCCTGCCCGATGCGAACGGCGTGGCGCAATTCATCACGCCGGAAGTCTTCGGCTCGGACCTTCTCACCAACAACGAGGTCGGCTGGAAGACCCTGTGGTTCGACCATCGCGTACAGTTCAACGGCGCCGTCTACCAGGAGAACTGGAGCAATGTGCAGACTCCTTTCTTCTGCCCGTCTTGCGGGTTCGGCAACGTCACCTTCCACGCGAACGGGCCGTCTTACCGGGTGCACGGCGCCGAGGTTCAGCTCGCCGCCCAGCCGATGCGTGGGCTCACCGTTCAGGGCTCGGCCGCCTGGAACAGCAGCGAGCTGATCAACTCGCCGGCCCTCATCAACGATAATCCGGCGAGCACGGGCTTCGGCAAACCGGTCACCACGCGCTACGTCAACGGCGTCGCCGTACCCGTCGTGAACGTCTACGGCGTGCGTGGCAGCCCGCTCGCCTTCTCACCGCCTTTCGAGGCCAACATGCGGGTGAGGTACGACTGGGTGCTGGGCAGCTACCGGCCGTACCTCCAAATGGGCTTCCAGCACCAGGCGCATACGCAATCCGCGACGGGCTTTTTGACGAGGTACGACCAACCCGGATGGACCACCTATGACGCGTCGGTGGGCGTGTCGAAGGACGACTGGACGGTGTCGGTGGTCGGCACGAACCTCACCGACGTGAACAAGAGCCTGTTCACCAACGACCTGCAGTTCATCCTGGCCGAGACGCCAATGCGCCCGAGGGTGATCGAGCTGACCTTCAATTACCACTTCGCGCAGAAAGACTGAGGTTCCGCGGGCCTGCGCTGACTGCGCCGCATGGATACGGCCGATTCGCCTTCTTCGCTGCACACTTGTCCTGAAACCATCGACGATCATGAGCGTTCACCGCAATCTTGGAGATGAAGTCGCACAATCCGCGATGGAGCCTCTATCTTTCGTTGTGAATCGCCCTTGTTGCGTAGTCACTCGGTCATGGTCGTCATGGATCAGTACACGAGTCGCATCGTAGGCTTTGCGGTTAACGCCAGTGTCCTTGATGGTTTGGCGGTATGCCGCATGCTGAATCGAAAATATATGGCAACCTCACTGTCGAGGCCTAAAGCTGTCTCCTCGTGCTAATGCCGGCTCGCGAGGGGGCCG
>Ga0307372_10002685_pt1 | contig 29052 bp, 22 predicted proteins | sample OX1MG_FD_202533 | JGI IMG/M metagenome (GOLD analysis project Ga0307372, IMG submission 202533) | Soil microbial communities from Risofladan, Vaasa, Finland - OX-1 | ecosystem: Environmental > Terrestrial > Soil > Coastal area > Acid sulfate soil | place: Finland: Risofladan, Vaasa | collected... | reverse complement strand
GGGTGCCGATGCCCCCGGAACGGGGGCCCGGGCCGGGGGCGTGGTGGCGGTGCTGGCGCCCGGTGCGGGCCACGGCCACAGGAGAGCCGCATCGGCCCGAGTGGGGGAACGGTCGCACGTCCCCGCACGGGGTGGCGGCCGCCGATCCGCTCCGCCTTCAGCCCCTCCTATACTCCGGCGGGTGGGCCGGGTGCTGATCGTCGCCAACGACGTGGTCGGGCGGCAGATGGCGGGTCCCGGCATCCGCTGCTTCGAGTTCGCGCGCCAGCTGGCCGCCGCCGGTCACGAGGTGACGCTGGCCGCGCCGGGCCGGCCCGACCTCGACGAGGAGGCCTTCACGGTGGTGGAGGCGTCGGGCAGCGTCGTCCAGCAGCTCGCCGAGTCCCACGACGTCGCGATCGTGCAGGGGTTCGCCTTGGAGCAGTACCCCAGCCTGCGCCACGCCAACGTGCGCCTGGTGGTCGACCTCTACGACCCCTTCCCGCTGGCGCTGCTGGAGCAGTTCGCGGCGGAGCCGATGCCGCGCCGCCAGGGGGAGCACCAGAGCACCTTGGCCGCGGCGCACACCCAGCTGAAGGAGGGGGACTTCTTCCTGTGCGCCAGCGAGCAGCAGCGCGACTTCTGGCTGGGCGCCCTCACCCTGGTGGGGCGGGTGAACCCGGCCACCCACACCGATGATCGGCGCCTGCGGCGCCTGATCGACGTCGTCCCCTTCGGGCTCCCCGAGGCGCCGCCGGTGGCGACCGGGCCGGGTCCGCGCGAGCTGGTTCCCGGCATCGGCCCGGGCGATCTGCTGCTGCTCTGGGGGGGCGGGATCTACAACTGGTTCGACCCCCTCACCCTGATCCGGGCGGTGGGCCGGCTGGCCCCCACCTGGCCGCATCTGCGGCTGCTCTTCCTCTCCACCACCCACCCCAACCCCAACGTCCCCGCCATGTGGATGCTGGCAGCCGCCCGCCGTCTCAGCGAGGAGCTCCGGCTGACCGACCGGCACGTCTTCTTCAACGAGCGCTGGGTCCCCTATCACGAGCGCGCCAACTGGCTGCTCCAGGCCGATGTCGGGGTCTCCACCCACTTCGACCACATCGAGACCCGCTTCGCCTTCCGCACCCGCATCCTCGACTACTTGTGGGCGGGGCTGCCGATCCTGTGCACCGCCGGGGACACGCTGGCGGAGATGGTCAGCCGCTTCGGCCTGGGTCTGACGATGCCGCCCGAGGACATCGACGGCGCCGCGCTGGCGCTGGAGCGGCTCTGCAGCGACCTGGACCTGCGCCAGACCTGCGCCGAGCGGGTCAGGGCGGAGGCCACCCGGCTCACCTGGGACCGCTGCACCACCCCCCTGCTGCGCTACTGCGGCGAGCCGCGGCGGGCGGCCGACCGGCCGGCTCCCTCGACCGCGCTGGCGCTCGCCGAGGCCGCCGGCAGCCTGGTGGTGGCACCCAGCCACCTGCCGGCCCGAATCGCCACCAGCTGGCGCCGCGGACGACCGCGACGACTCTGGCTGGAGGGACGGCGGCTGGGCGCCCGGGCCTGGGTGATCCTGCGCACCGAGGGCATCGGCGGGATCAGCCGGGGCGCCCGCCGCTGGCGGGCCAAGCGCCGCCCCCAGACGCCGCCGCCGAGCTGACCCCTCTCCCCCGCCGTCACCCCCTCGCCACCGGGGTGTGACCGCTTGGACCGACTGCCCACGGGGAGCGCTTGCTAGGCTCGTGGGGTCGGTGCGCCGCCGGCCACCCCGCCATGGACCCCTCCACCACCTCCGGCCTGTCCGAGTCCCGCCTGGCTCTCAGCCCGCCGATCCCGCGGCGGGCGCGGATCCAGCCGGGCAGCCATCCCGCGAGGTTCGCGGCGTTCATCGTGGCCGGGCTGCTGGGCCTGGCGACCCAGCTGGGGATGACCGCGCTCCTCTACGGCCGGCTGCACCTGCCGCTGGGGGCGGCCACCGCGCTCGCGATCCAGACCGCCATCCTGGTCACGTTCACGGTGAACTCCAAGGTCACCTGGCGCGACCGCGCCGCCGGTCGACCGCTGCGGCGCTCTCTGATCACCTTCGAGCTGGTCAGCCTGGTCGGCCTCGGCCTCAACCTGGCGGTGGTGCTCACCGCCGCCGACGTGATCGGCCTCCACTACCTGGTCGCCACCCTCTGCGGGGCGGCGTCGGCGAGCTGCTGGAACTACCTCGCCAATCACCTGGTGACGTTCCGCTCCCCGCGGCCGGGAGGCGCCGGGCAGATCAGGTGAGGCCGGGGCACCCCGGTCGCGTGGGGGCGTGAGGCCGTAGCCGGCGGCGGGTCGGGCCCGGCCGGGCGACAGGCCAGATCCCGACCCCGCGGTCCCAGGCGGCGGCGGGCGGCCGATCTCGCCCCGGGGCCCCAGCTGGGGCTCAACCGGGGTGGGCTGTGGGGGGGGATCGAGCGGGTCCCCGACGTCCCCGGCTAGGGCGGGCTGTCCCAGAAGATCCCGAGCCGGTGGGCCACCAGGAAGGCCGCGTCGGCGCGCAGCGTGGACACCCGCGGGTACAGCGTCTCCACGATCTGGCGGGGGGACGCGGCCGCGTAGCCGGCCAGGACCTGCGCCGACCGCAGCCGCTGCCGCTGTACCTGGGGGCCGGTGCGCAGGCCGCTGGGAATCGCCAGGCCGGCCACCGCCAGGAGCACGGCCGCCGCCGCCAGGGTGGCGATCCCACGGGCGCCGCGGCCCAGCCTGGCCGACGGCGGCGGAGCGGGGCCCGCGGTCGCCCGCGGCGGCGGCGAGGTCGCGGGGCGCAGGAGCGTCACCCCGCCCAGGTAGACGGCGGCCAGCAGCAGCAAGTTGACCAGGCCATAGCGCGAGATTGACGCGCTGGCAATCCCGAGCTGGACGTGGCCGGCGGCCTCGGCGATGTCCACCAGAACGCTGAAGGCGATCACAGCGGCCATTCCGGCGAGGCGCCGGTCGGCGGGCCGGCGCAGGCCCCAGAGCACGATCACCAGCGCCGCCGCGAGCAGGATCGCCCCGCCCAAGATCTCCGCCGCGGCCACCCCGATGCCGCCGCCGCCCGGCGCCGGCAGCACCGACCCCACCGACACCAAAAGAAAACCGATCGCCCGGCCGGGATCCTGCCAGAAGGTCGCCAGCCCGGGACCCCCGAGCCCGCCAACGTCCACGTGCCAGAGCGCGGCCACGATCGCGCCGGCGCCGCAGAGCAGCCAGCTGGTCCGCGCCAGCCAGCTGCCCGGACGTCCCGCCAGCACCACCAGGCCGGCGGGCCAGACGAACAGGCCCTCGAACGACGAGCAGGTAGCGATCCCGGCCGCCAGCACCGCGAACACGAAGGCTCCGAGCTCGAGCTGGTCGCGGTTGAGCATCGCCAGGGCGGCCACCACCCCGGCGACGGCGAGAGCATCGCTGAAGCGGAATCCCAACAGCAGGGTGGGGAGCTGGACCCAGCTGAGGGTGACCAGCACCGCGGGGAGCACCCACCACCAGCGCCAGGGGCCGGTCTCCCCCCAGAGCGCGACCAGCGCCCCCGCGACGCAGGCCAGCAGGATCACCGAGAACAGCATCTCGGCTCTGGTGTCCAGATGCACCACCGGCACCAGCCCGAAGACGACCAGCTCCGGCGCCAGCAGGCGGCTGCCCGCGACCGGATGCCAGAGCGCCGCGAGGGTGAGGCGGCCCGCGTCCTGGAGCCGGAGCACCGGCACGAAGCTGAAATCCCGGCCCACGGTCACGTTCACCCAGACCCGCTCCACCGCCCACAGCAGGGCCGCCACCGCGGCGAGCGCGAGCAGGGACGGGACCGCAACCCGGAGCGTCGGGCCGCGGGTGGCCGGGACTGCCGGCGGCAGGACGGGCCGGGACGGCAGGGCACCCGGGGCGACCGGCGCCCCGCCATGGGGTCGCAGCCGCGGCGGGGGCGCCACCGCGGGAGCGAGCCGGGCGGCCGCCGCGGCCGGCGCGGGCGTGAAGGGGCCGGCCGGAGGCACCCCCGGGACCGCCGCGGGGGACGGCGGGGGAGCGGGGGCCGCCGCCGGCGCGGGGGTCCCGGCCCGGGTCCGCACGCCCCACCCAGCCCCGCCGGTTCGGGAGTCGAGCGGGATCGCCGGGGGCACCCCCACGACGGGCGACGGGGGGGCGACCGGGTCGGGCGACGGGACCGCGGGGAGGGGCGGGAGAGCCGGGGGCGGCGGCGGGGGGGGATCCTCGGGGGCCATCGGCTCCGGGGCGGCCCCGGAGGACTGCGGGAAGGGGGCGAACAGCGGGACCGCCGGCTGGGCCGGCTGGGGCCACAGCGGGGGGACGATCGGCTGCTCCTCGTCGGGCACGGCCTAGCCCCTCGCCGGGGGCGGGGCGAGCGGCGCGGGGCCGGTGATCACGCCGCAGAATCCGGCGCGGTGCCCGGCACCGACGGGGCCGGCGGTCCCCCCATCTCGTCCAGGAACCGCGCCAGCGCCGGCGGCAGAGGGCCGGCGATCGCCTCCAGGCGCAGCCGGAGCAGGCGCGGGTCGCGGCGCACACTGGTCGCGCCGGCAACCTCGACGTAGGTGTGGGCGCGCTCCCAGCGGGGCTCGCCGGTGAGGACGTAGAGGCGCCGAACCATGTCGCGCAGGGTCTCCCAGGTGTGCACCGGCTGGTAGATCGAGGCGTCGAAGTGGGTGCGCTCGCCGAGGTTGTACTGGAAGACCTCCTGGTCGGAGCGCCGCCGCCGCCGCTGCTGCTCGCGCCGGCTGCCCCAGGCCCGGCCGAACCCGACCCCCGCCTCGGCCAGCACCCGCAGCGAGGCGGCCCGGTGCTGACCGCGGAGCGCGTTGCGGAGCAGGAAGGCGGCCCGCTGCGTCAGCACCGGGCGCACCCGCTGCCGCTCGAAGTTCTTGAAGACGGTGAGCAGCAGGTTGCGCTGGATCAGGTGGTACTTGTAGGCGTCGGGCCGATGGCGCGTGGAGGCCGAATGGACGTGGTAGATCCGAGCCGTCGGCACCGAGGTGAACGACTCCCCGCGCTGGAACCCGCGCAGGCTCCAGTCCACGTCCTCGTAGAACATGAAGTAGCGGCTGTCGAGCCAGCCCACCCGGTCGGCCTGGAACGCCTCGCGGCGGATCAGGGCGGCGCCGAAGCACACCCCCGAGACCGGCTCCTCCTGGTCGTACTGGCCGACGTCGTAGCTGCCCAGGCCGCGCTGGGCGGCGCCCCCGTTGTCGTGGAAGACCATGCCGATGCTGTCGATCAGCTGGTGGTCGTGGACGAACAGGATCTTGGGGGCGAACCCCAGCGACTGCGGGTGGCGGGCCGCCGCCGCCACCAGCTCGGCGATCGCCGCAGGCTCGACCTCGGTATCGGGGTTGAGCAGCAGGCAGAGCTCGCCGTCGCCGGCCTCGATGCCGCGGTTGGTCCCCTCCGCGAACCCCAAGTTTTGCGGCAGCGGCACAAAGCGCAGCGTCACCCGGTCGCGCCCGGGCGCGGGTCCGTCCGCGAAGGCCGCGGCCGCGGCCGCGGCGACCTGGTTGCGGGAGCCGTTGTCGACCAGCACCAGCTGCAGCGGACGGTGCTGGGAGGCCACCACGCTGTCCAGGCAGCGCTGCAGCATCGCCGGGTCGGGCTCATACGTGAGCACGACCACGCTCACCGTGGGCGCCCCCGGAGCCACCGCCGCGCTCACGCCGAGAGCCAGCTGTCGACCGGCTCGGGCAGCGACCAGCGCTGGCCCAGCAGCGCCACCCCGCGCTCCTCGCGATCGCGGGTGTGGACCCGGAACGGGGCGATCCGATCGAGCAGCGTGTACCACTCGCCGGTGCCGATCTCGGCGATCCCGATCGTGAGCCGGAACAGTCCCTCCAGCAGCGGCAGCGCCGGGATGCTGAGCCGGACCGTGCCCCGGGGCGGCAGCACCCGGTCCCGGAGCCGGCTGTCATCGGTGGGCACCGACAGGGCGACCACCCCGTCCTCGCGCACGACGCTGACGTAGAAGCGGGCGCCGCGCAGCGGGCCGGGTGCGCTGTAGGCGATCCGCAGCTCGAAGGGGTCACCGGTCTCGAAGAGCGCGGTGGGCCCGTCGCGGCCGACCAGCGCGATCTCGGTGATCCCGACCCCGGCCCGACCGCCGGGCAGGACCGGGCGGGCCGCCATCTCCTGCTCCAGCCGGACCGCCTCGTGGGCGTTGACCGCGGCCACGTACTCCCCCACCACCCGCTCGGTGGGCCCCAGCGCCAGGGCATCGCCATGGTCCATCCAGAGCGCAGTGTCGCAGAGATCCTTGACGGCGCCCAGCCCGTGGGAGACGAACACGATCGTGCGTCCCTGCGCCTTCAGCTGATCGATGCGGTCGAGGCAGCGCTGCTGGAAGGACTGGTCGCCCACCGCCAGCACCTCGTCGATCAAGAGGACATCGGGGTCGAGGTGAACCGCGATCGAGAAGCCGAGCCGCATGTACTGCCCTGAGGAGTAGGTCTTGACCGGGTTGTCGATGAAGCGGTCGAGCTCGGAGAAGGCGACGATCTCGTCGAACACGGATCGGATGTAGCGGCGCGGAAGTCCCAGCAGGGCGCCATTGAGGAAGATGTTCTCCCGCCCGCTGTACTCGGGGTGGAACCCCGAGCCGATCTCCAGCAAGGCCGCCAGCCGGCCCCGCACCTTGACCGAGCCGGCGTCGGGGATGAGGATCCCGGCGACGCACTTCAGCAGGGTCGACTTGCCCGAGCCGTTGGCGCCGATGATGCCCAAGGTGGAGCCGGGCTCCACCCGGAAGGTGACGTCCCGCACCGCCCAGAACTCCTCATACATGCCCCGGCCGCGATGCACCAGGGTCTGCTTTAGGGTCTGGTTGCGCTGGTGGTAGATGCGAAACCGCTTGCGCAGGCTGCGCACCTCGATCGCGGCGGCCGGCATCAGACCTCCTCGGCGAAGCGCCGCCGGGCGCGGTGGAAGACCACCACCCCGCAGCCGAGCAGGGTCACCGCCGCGACCCCGGCATAGACCAGGCCGTGCCAGTGGAGCGGCCAGAGGCCGCGGGTGATGACGTCCTCCATCGCCCGGACCACCCAGGTCATGGGGTTGAACCGGAAGAAGAAGGAGAAGATGTGGCCACCCAGCCCATGGTCGTGGGCGGCGACCAGGTTGGGCGGGTACACGATCGGGGTCAGGTAGAGCCACACCAAAAGGCCCACCTGGACCAGGTGCTCCAGGTCGCGGAAGTACACGTTGCCGGCCGCCAGCAGCAGCCCCACCCCGAGCGCGAGCACGTAGGGGATCACCACCAGCACCGGCAGCATCACCAAGGCGAGGCTGAGCGGGAGCTTGAAGATGATGAAGATCGGGACCAGCAGCACCAGGCTGATCAGGTAGTTGACCAGGGCGGCGGTCACCGCCGAGACGGTCAGCAGGACCCAGGGGAACGCCACCTTGCGGACCAGCCCGGAGTTGCTGAGCACGCTCGAGGTGGCGAAGCTGACCGCCTGGCTGAAGAAGTTCCAGACCAGAAGGCCGGTCAGGATGTAGGCGGCGGCGGGCACCCCGCCGGGGTAGGTGGCGCCCAGCAGCACCGAGAAGACCACCGTGTAGACGGTCATGAACAGGATCGGGTTGAGCAGCGTCCAGAGCACCCCCAGGGCGGAGCCGCGATAGCGCGCCCGGACATCGCGCCGGACCAGCTCCGCCAGCAACTCGCGATTGCGGGCGAAGGCGCCGCTCGGAGGGACGCGCGCCGGTCCGGCGGCGGACGGCACGGCCAGGAATTCCTTCGTGGCCACGATCCCGCGAGTCTAACAGGGGCCGGTGGTCGGGTCCGGCCCCTTCCAGATCGGCGCCGTGGCTTTCAGCGTGTCGATCACGTGCGAGCAGGCGTCGAAGGCGGCCTGGCGGTGGGGCGCCACCGCCACCACCGCCACCGACGGCTCGCCCGCCCGGACCCGTCCGGTGCGGTGGTGGACGGCGACCGCCAGGGCCCCGAACCGCGAGCAGGCGGCCTGGGCGATCCGGCCGAGCTCGGCCACCGCCATCTCCTGGTACGCCTCGTAGTCGAGATGCGGGACCGGGCGACCCTGGTCCGGGTCGCGGACGATCCCCACGAAGGTGACCCGCGCCCCCACCGCGCGGGTGGGCAGGCTGGCGGCGAGCCGAGCGACGTCGATCGGCTCGGGGCCGACCTGGATCGCCGGCGGAGGCGGCTGGGCGGACCCGGGCGCCCCCCCCGAGACCGGGGGCAGGAAGGCCAGCTCGTCCCCCGGGTGGACGGCAGCGTCCCAGCCGACCAGCTCGCGGTTGCGCGCGACTCGCAGGGTCGCGCGCGCGGCCTCGGCGGCGGCGAGGCCGGGGGCCAGCTGGCAGCAGCGGTCCCAGCACGCGGCCACGTCCTCGGCCTCCGAGGGCGCCACCGCGATCCGGTCGATCCCGGCGGCCACCCGCAGGCCGGCGAAGAGCAGCACGGTGACGGGCGCGGGCGGGTCGCTCACGCGCTCACCACCGGAACACGTCACGCCCCGGGTCGCGCTGGAGGCGGCTCGCGCCGCTCCTCGCCTCCGGGTGGCTGTCGTCCCAGCGGAGCCCGCGGATCACGGCCAGGGGCCGGCCGTCGACCTTGCCCATCACCAGCTCCCCCATCCCGGCGATCTCATCGGCGGTCGCCAGGGTCGAGACCCGCAGCTGGTAGCCGTAGGGGTCCTCGATCCCGCGGTGGTCGCTCACGGCGGGCATCCCGGCCACCCCGATCGCGACGTTGACCCCGCCCTCGCGGAAGGGGCGCCCGAAGGTGTCGGTGACCACCACCCCGAGCGGGCCGCCGGCGGCGAGCTCGAGCCACCCCTGGCGCAGCCGCCGGGCGCTGAGGTCGGGGTCGAGGGGGAGCAGGGTGGCGAGCCCGCCCCCGCCCACGTTGCTCCGGTCCACCCCGGCGTTGGCGCACACCAGCCCCTGGTGGGTCTCCGCCACCAGCAGCCCCGGCACCGCCCGCACCACCCGCCGGGTCTCGGCCAGGATGACCTCGACCAGGCGCGGGTCCGCGCCCACCCGCTCGGCAACCCCCAGCGCCTCGGGCGAGGGCTCGACCGGGCCCAGCTCGACCAGCCGCCCCTCGGACTTGGAGACGATCTTGTGGGTGACCACCACCACGTCGTAGGGCCGCAGACCGCCGGCCGCCTGGAGCGGGCCCACCAGCTGGGCGGCGAGGTCCCCCTCCGCGGCGACCTCGCCCACCCCGCCGACGGCCCAGCACTCCAGCCGCTGGGCGGTGACGGTGGCGCTCACCGTCCCCGGCCGTGCGCGCGGCCCTGGGGCCCAGTCGGCATCCCCGCGAGTGTACCCGTCCCCGGCGCCCGGCCGAGCGGGTCGGCTCAGCCGCCCAGGGTCCAGTCCTGCGGGTAGAGGTTGAGATTGGGATCCTGGGGGACGGCGCCGTGGAGACGGTCGCGGATCACCGACACCTGGTAGTAGTAGCTCGGCTGCCAGAGCTCCGGCAGGTGGGTGGCGGCGTAGTTCTCGTAGGCGTCGAAGACCCCGAGCGACGAGCTGGTGTGGGTGGCGGCGACCAGAGCGTTCATGGTGGCGCTGTGGTAGCCGCTGATGTTGTTGTTGCCGCCGGTCGCGAACCAGACCCCGCCGGTGGGCAGGTAGCCCGGGGAGTAGGTGGGCGTCGACCCGGGCGCGCCGATGTCCGAGATCTCCCACTGGCACCCGGCCCCGGTCTTGGGAACACAGGGCGAGGAGGTCGAGATGATCTCCGACGGCGGACCGGTGGTGAGGCTGACGTGGATCCCGGCCAGCGACCAGTCCGACTGCATGGTCTGGGTCTCCGCGTCGAACGGCTCCGACCCGTTGCTGGCCCGCATCGTGAAGGCCAGCGCGGTCCCGCGCGAGATCCCCGCCCCGCACTCGGACGCCCCCGCTCCCGGCCGCTGGCAGGTGTCGGTGCCGCCCGAGCTCACCGTCCAGCCGTGCCGGCTGAGCAGCGACCGGGCCGCGCTGACGCTGTAGGGATAGGGGTTGTGGCGCTCCGCCGAGCTGACGTACGGGTTGGTCGGCAGCACCGGCACCGGCCCGTAGGTGGGGAAGGCGGCGCCGTGATAGATGTCGCGCGCGATCGCCGCCTGGTCGATCAGGTGCTGCATCGCCTGGCGGACGTACAGCTGGCGGAAGATCACGCCCACCTTGGGGTTGGTGTAGTTGAGGAAGAGGGAGTTGAAGCCCCAGTCAACCCAGGGGACGACGCGGTAGCCGCGGGCGACGAACGAGGCCTTGAGCGGCAGGTCCTGGGCCGGAAGGTAGCCGTAGTCGAGCTCTCCCGCGCGCAGGGCATCGAACTCCGCCGTGTCACTGGTGAAGGGGATCTCCTCGATCCGCGCGACATGGGGAGTCCCCAGCCCGCTCGCGTGAGGTTGCGGGGTGAAGGCGGTGTACCCAGTCGCGGGGTCGAAGGCCGCCACCTGCCAGGCGCCGTCCACCACCTTCCAGAGCGGGTTGGTGGGATAGGTGCCCTCGTCGCGAGCCTGCCCGTTGAGGAAGCGGTAGACCGAAGAGGCCCCCGACCGGGTGCGGTCGTAGTTGCCGATCGGCCCCCGCGCCGAGGTCTTGTCCCAGGCGTGCTGGGGCATCGGGATGATCTGGCTCAGCTGGTTGTAGAGCAGCCACAGATGGCTGTAGGCACGGTTGAAGGTGAGGCTGAACTGATAGGGCCGGGAGGCGGGAAAGCTCATCCCGGTCAGGTTGTCGGGAATCGATCCGGGCACGTACCCCAGCCAGTCGGACGGGTTGGCGACCAGCATCCTCATCCAGAACTCGATGTCGCGGTTGGTCACGGGCCGGCCGTCCGACCAGCTGCGGTGGCGGAGCGCGATCGTGACCGTGCGGCCGTGGTTGGAGAACACTGGGGGCCGGCCGAGACTTAGCCCGTAGTTGATGGTGGGCTCCCCGTGGGTGCCGAACCAGTACAGCGGCGGGTACAGCAGCGCGTCCAGTTGGAAGATGTTGACGTTGTTGGAGTACGCCCCGCTCATGAACGGAAAGATGTAGCTCGGGGTCTGCCCCGGGGGCAGCGCGAAGGTCACCACCCCGCTGCGACGCAGGTGGCTGGCGGGGGTGGCGGCCGCGCCGCATCCACCCAGCAGCAGCCCCGCCAGCATTGCCGATCCGACCAGATGGCGTCGACGCATCCTAGCCCCTCCCTCTCGCCCAGCTGTGCCGGTTGCTTCCGGCCCCCCGACCGCCCGAAGTATAGGCGGGCCACGGGTCGTTGCGGTCGCCCCGCCGCGGACAGCGCGCCGACACCCCAGCGGGGCACTGTCATTGGACTCGGCCCCAGCACCCCGCCGAGGCGCCGCTCAGATAGGGCCCGGTCCCGGTCGAGCCGGCCCCGAGGGCGGTCGCCGCAGGGCGGCCGCGCCCTCCTGCACGAGCAGGGCGGCGAGGTCCTCAGGCCGGTCGCAGTCGCGTGCGATCCGGGCCCGGGGCTGGCAGCGAAAGGGCAGGCCGAGCAGGCCGGCGCGCTGCCGGTGACGCCGCAGCGAGTCGGGTCCGAAGGCGAGCACGTCCGCGGTCGGCGGCGAGACCACCAGCGCATTGGTGCCGGTCCCGCCCGCATCCGGCACCGCGACCACGCCGGGTCCCGCAAGCCCCTCGGCAAGCTCCCGCAGCCAGGCCAGGTCGGCCACCTCGACCTCGGGCAGATCCCCCGCCACCGTGACCAGGCAGGTGAACCCCTGGGCGGCGACCCAGCCTGCGCCCAGGGCGACGGCCGCGCTCTGGCCAGCGCCCCGGTCCGCCAGCACCGTGCCCACCCGATGGCGCGCCGCCAGGCGTGCGATCTCCTCCCCCGCGCCGACCACGACCACCCGGTCGGCGGGCCATGTGGCCATCGCGCACCGCAGGCAGCGGGCCGCCATCGCCTGGGCCACCAGGCGCCGCTCCGGGTGACTGAGGACACCCGCCAGCCGCTGCTTGCCTCCGACCACCGCCTTCAGGGCGAGGACGAGACCGGGACCGCCGCGAGCCTCAGCTGTGGTCGCCGTCCGACTCCGGTGGCCGCCCGACGGCGGGATCGGGCAGGAGCGCGGGACCCGGGCCGAGGCGCCTCAGCTCGACCTCCGCCACCAGCCGCTCGGCCGCCCGCCGGGCCCGCAGCAGCTCGCGTTCGACGCGCTCCAGGTGGGTCACGAGGTCATCGAGCCGGTCGACCCGGCTGGCCAGCCGATCGTGGCGGATGAGGATGCGCCCCTGCCGGCCGTCGAGCTCGTCGGAGCGCCCGTTGAGCCGATCGACCAGCTCGGTGAGACCCTGCACGTGCCGGGTGAGGCGATCCAGGTGGTCGGTCATCCGGGTCAGCCCGGTGGCGACCCCGCCCACCCGGTCGTCGAGCCCCCGGAGGTGGTCATCGAGCCCCCGGACATGGCCATCGAGTCCCTGGAGGTGGCCGTCGAGCGCCTGGACGTGGTCGGTGAGAGCACCGACGTGCTCACCCAGTCCCTCGACGTGAAGGCGCAGCCCCCCCTGGATCCCGTCGAGCTCTTGGACGTGCCGCGTCAGCCGGTCGACGTGGTCGGTGAGCCCCTCGACCCGGTCGCCCAGCCGGGCCCGGCGCGCCTCGGCGCCGTCGACCCGGCGGTGCACCAAGTCGGTCGCGGCCGGGACCGTGCCCGCGACCTCGCGGATCGCCGCCACCAGCGCCAGCGCGACCTCGCGCTGGCGTCGCTCGTGGGGCAGGAGCAGGCGGTCAACGGCGCGGCGCACGACCCCGCCGGCCCACCCGCGCGCTCCCGTCCTCCCACCCCCGGTGCCGGCGGCCTCGACCAGCTGCACCGCGGCGTCGGTGACCGGCAGCGGCGGCACCGGGGTGGGGTCCCGCTCCCCCACCGGTTCCGGCTCCGCCGCCACCCGGTCCGGCTCCCCGGTCAGCTCCGGGTCCGCCCCCAGCTCCGGCTCGGCCCCCGCCTCGGGCTCTGCCCCCGGCGGCGTCGGCTCCGCCCCCGGCGGAGGCGCCGGCGCCGCCACCAGGTCCGGATCCGCTGCGGGCTCGGGCTCGGGCTCCGCCACGGGATGAGGATCCCCGGCGGGCGCCTCGGGAGGGGGCTCTGGCTCAGGGCCGCCCACCAGCTCCGGCTCGGAGCTCTCCTCAGGCTCCGCCGCCGGCGGGACCGCGGCGCCCGCGTCCTGGGGCGCGAGCTCGGCGTCGCCCGCGGCATCGGCGATCTCCGCGCCCGGCGGCGGATCCTGGTCCAGCTGGCGCTCCAGCGCCCAGCTGGGAGCTGGGGCCGGCTCGCGGAGGGCGCGGATGGCGGCGAGCCGCTCGGCGACGAACTGGGCGCAGGCGGCCGTCGAGAACCGCTCGCGCAGCCGCTGTTGGCCCCGTGCCGCCCGCGCCCGGGCGCCGTCGGGGTCCGCCACCACCTGCCGCATCAGGTCGGCCGCGTGGTCCAGATCCGGGTCGGCCCAGCGATGAGTCGGGGGATAGGGGGCGCCCGCGGCACCCACCGGCACCAGCGTGAAGTCGACCAGATAGCCGGTGTCGTCGGTCATGAACTCGAGGTTTCCCGAGTAGCGGGTGGCGATCACGGGACGGCCCACCGCCATCGCGTCGGCGAGGGTGAGGCCGAAGCCCTCGGCGCGATGCAGCGAGACATACGCGTCGCAGGCGGCGGTCAGCGCCTGCACCTCGGAGCCCGTGAGGTACCCCTCCATCAGGTGGACGTCGGGATGGGCCTGGGCGGCCAGCCGCAACCGCTCCCGCTCGTTGGGGCGCCGCTCCCCGTTGATGCTCTTGATGACGAGGTGCACGCCGCCCCCGGGCGGGAACGCCCGGGTGAATGCCTCCACCAGTCCCACCGGGTTCTTGCGCTCCATCACGCTGAGGTAGTCGAAGCAGAACAGGAAGCAGAAACCCTGGGGCAGCCCCAAAGCGTCGCGCGGGAGGCTGAGCGGCACCACCTCGGCGTCGTGCACCACCGGCATCGGGAAGACCAGCACCGGCTTGGAGGTCTCGCGCTGGATCGCCCGCTGTTCGTACCCGCTCGCAACCCAGACCTCGTCGACCCATCCCAGCCCGACCCGCATCGACTCCGGGAAGGTGTCGGTCTCCCAGTGCCACTGGGCGATGGTGTAGCGATCCTGGAAGACGTCCGCGCCGGCGTCGCGAGCGAAGTTGCCGATCAGATCGCCGTTGATGCACACCAGAGTGCAGTCGTAGGGAGCCTCACCCTCCACCACCGGAGCGAACGGGCGGGTCTGCCGGCTCTGGGTATCCCGATACACCAGGGTCGAGACCGCCGCCCCGCTGCGCTCGATCGCCTGCAGCACCGCCCGCGCGGCGGTGCCGAGGCCGAGCTCGGCCTCGAGGTAGCCGGCGACGTTGACCCCGAGCGGGCGCCGAGCGACCCCGAGCGAGCCGGCTGCCTGCGGGCCTGCGCCCGGCGCCGCCTCCCGGCCCGGGGCGGGCGGGTCCTCGGGGGGGCGATCCGGCCCGCTGGCGCCGCCCCCCACGTCGGTGGGAGGGCGACGCCGCCGGGCGGCGCGGCGAGCGGGCGGGGCAAACTCCCGCCAGGTGGCCACCGCGTCCACGGCCGCGCGCCCGGGGCTGCGCGGCAGCGGTCGCAGCCGCCTTGGATCGAGGTCGGGATCCTCCCGCTCGCCGCCCAGGGGCGGGGGCACCAGCTCCACCGGCAGATCCTCCTCGCTCACCCCATGCTCGCGCGCCCAGCCGATGAACCCCTCGGCACCGGGTCCGGGGACCTCATTGAACGCGACCTGCAGGTCGATCCGATCGTGGTACAGGAAGTCAAGGTAGCGGGTGAGGCGCGAGCCGGGTCCGCCCACCGGCTCCATCAGCCAGCCCAAAAATCGGGCGGCCTCGTCGGCGCGAAAGGGATTGGGCGGCTCCGGACGCCCCTCCGCCTCGCTGTCAAGCAACGCTCGGCGGTAGCAGCGCCGCATCAGGCGGTCGATCACCGGACCCCCCGGGACCCGCCCGTAGCCATAGGCGGGAAGGTCGGGATCCCCCCAGCCAGCCACCAGCAGACGGCGCCGGTAGTCATCGCAGAGCGACCGCAGGATCGGTCGCTCGGACAAAAGCACCCGGGGTCGGTCTCCCTGGTGGCGACTCAGCAGGTGCGGGCGGTCGGGGTCGTAGCCGCTGAAGTGCAGGAACCGGAGCGGGCGGCCATTGACCAAGAATCCCGGGCCTGCCGGCTCGAGCCGGCGGGTGCCGAGGTTCCAGTAGGCGAGGTTGCATCCCGGGTCGCGCCACACATGCACCGAGAAGTAGCCGGGAGCGAGGTCCACCCAGCGCTGGTCGGTAAAGAGCATCGCCATGGGGTCGACGATGGCGTCCCGCCGCAGCCGCACCTGCCACCAGTCGAGGAACGGGATCGCGGCCTGCGAGACGGCGATGAAGCCGAGGTTGTAGGTGCCGGTCTCCATCAGGTCGCGCTCAGTGGGCTTGCATCCGTCGCGCGGGACCGGCTCGGTGGTGTGAGGAGTCAGCACGATCCCGTGGGCCCGGGCGAGCGCGCCGGCGTCGTCGAGGCGGGCGAAGCAGGCGATGTCGGGGTCGAGATGGACCGCGACCGGGGCGCCGCGGTCGAGCAGGTGGCGCAGCACCCACGGCTTGACCGCGGTCGCCAGCTCCATCACGTCGTAGCACATCGCCATCCGCTCCAGCTCCCGTGGCTCCCGCACCAGATCCTGGAGGTGGACGATGTCGAAGCCCAGACCCGCATCGTCGTCGACGGTGGGCCCGAGCCGGCGCTCGCGATCGTCGATCACGCAGCAGGTGAGCCGCGTCTCGGGGTGCCAGCTGGCCAGCGACCTCGCCAGCACGCGGGCGTAGGCCAGGTAGTTGCGGGCGATGATGGTGCTGAACTGGATCGCCGCTCGCCGCTCCTGGACCACCTGCCCGCCTCTGGATCGGAAGCCCCCGCGGGCCCCGCGGACCCGTCCTCCGCTTTGGACCCGGTCATGATACCCGCCGGTCGGCGCGGGGCCGAGCGGCGGGATCAGCTCCCCGGCCCTCACCTGATCTCGCCGACCCGGGCGGGCAGGCCATCGGCCAGCAGCTGCGCCAGGAGGTCGCGGTCGACGTGGCCGCGGCCGCGGAGACGATGGTCGCGCCGAGTGACCATGACCGCCCCGTCGAGGGTCGGGACACCCGCGCGGCACTCGCGGCGAACACCGTGCGCGGCGATCTCCCCCACCTCCCCCACCGCCGCGACCCGGGTGACGATGGCGTCGGGGACCCGCTGGTCGGCGGGCCGGTCGGGCTGCCGGACCTGGTATCCGAAAGCCGCCGTCGCAGGCGCCACCAGCGGGAGCAGGGTAGGGCGGACCCGGTCGCTCACAGCCGCGAGACCCCGTCGATCTCCACCGACCGGGGAGCCGCGGGTGCGCTCCACACCACGGGGCCGCCCGGCCGGCTCACCGCGGCGCCCCAGCGCCCTCAGGATGCCGCTCGCGGCACCACCATCACCGTCCCGCCCGAACCCCGCCACCCGCTGGCGCCCGCCCGACGGGCAGCCGCGGCCGGTGGCCGCCAGCGGGACGTCGCGAGGGACCGTGGCCCGCCTCAGGCAGAGCCGGGGCGAGGCGGCCGGACCGGGGTGGCGCGCATCCGGACGCAGTCGCCCCCTGCTGGTCGAGCGGATGGCACATCGACGAGGAGCCGGAGGAGGGCGGGCTGGACCGAGCTCACTGGAGTCGCGCTCGCCCGAACGATCGCCGCCAGCGGGGGGGCGGGCCTCCGGCTCGAGCGAGCCTCACCCGCCCTGCCTCAGGACTGGGCGCGACACTATCGTCCGCACCATGCGCAGGATCGTCAGACGGCGCGGCCCGGCTCACCCCCACCCAGTCGTCGCCCCGCCCCAGCCCCGCCCGCTCGCCGGCGGCGGCCGCGGCGCCGGGCGACAGCGGGCACGAGCGGGGCGCTGTCGGAGGTGAGCGCCCCCCCCATCGGGGTGCCGCGCCGCGCCACGGCGGGGGCCAGTGTCCTGCTCGGGTACCTGGCGCTCGCCGCCCTGCTGGGGGCGCGGGCCTGGAGCGATCCCCGGGCCACCCTGCTGGGATCGCCCCAGGACGCGATCCAGCACATCTGGTTCCTGCGCTGGCTCCCCTTCGCCCTCGCCCACGGCCACGACCCCTTGCTGACCCGGTTCCTCGACCACCCCGGCCCCGTCAATCTCATGTGGAACAACGCCACCCCGCTGCTGGCCGCGGTGGCCGCGCCGATCACGCTCACCCTGGGACCGGTGGCGGCGTACCTTGTCCTCCTCATCGGCGCGGTGACCGTGTCCGCGTGGACCGCCTATCTGCTGGCCGCGCGGCTGGTGGCGCACCGGGCGGCGGCCTGGGTGGCCGGGCTGGCCTACGGCTTCTCCCCCTACGTCCTCACCCAGGCGACCGGCTCCCACCTCCCGCTGGTGACCATCCCCGGTCCCCCGCTGCTTTTGCTGTGCCTGCACGAGCTGGTGGGACGACGGCGGGTGCGGCCGGTGGCGGTCGGGGTGGGCGTCGGCTGTGTGCTGGCGGCCCAGCTCCTCACCAACGAGGAGCTGCTGCTCACCGAGCTGCTGATGGGAGCAGTGACCCTGGTGGTGCTCGCGGGCCTGCGCCCCAGCCGGGTCCGCGAGCACCTGGCCCGGCTCTCCGCCGCGGCGGGGTCCGCGCTGGTGTGCTTCGCCGTGGTGGCGGCCGCGCCCCTGGCGGTGCAGCTCGCCGGACCGGCGCGGCTCGGAGGCGGGCCGGTCCAACCTCAGGGCCGCTACGTCGCCGACCTTCTGGGGTTCATCGTGCCCACCCAGGTGCTCCACTTCGCCCCCGCCGGAGCGGTGGCGCTCACCCACCGGTTCAGCGCCAACCTCTCCGAGTGGGACGCCTACTTGGGGCTGCCGCTGCTCGGGGTGATGCTCGTCGCGCCGGTGGTGGTCCGCCGCCGCTGGGCGGTGGCCGCCCTGCTGGTGGGCCTGGTGGCGGGGCTGCTGGCGCTCGGCCCCGAGCTCCACGTGGGCGGACGCGCCCTCGCGGGGCCGCTGCCCTGGTCGGGGCTCGCCCACCTGCCGGGGTTCAAAGACGTGCTCCCCGACCGGCTCACCGTCTACGTGTTCCTGGCGGCGGCGCTGCTGCTCGCTGGGGTGCTCGACCGCTGCCGGGCGGGTCCCACCGCCCGCTCCTGGGCACGGTTCACGGGGGTGGCGCTGGCGGCGCTGCTGCCGCTGCTGCCCGCGGGACCCCTGCCCGCGCGCTCGGCCATGGTCCCGGCCTTCTTCACCACCCGCGCGGTCGACCGGCTCCCGACGGGGCGGGTGGCGCTGGTGGTGCCGGTGGCCTGGGGGCCGGACGACGCCGCCATGCTCTGGCAGGCGGTCAGCGGGATGCGCTTCGCCCTCCCGTTCGGGTACGTGCTCCACCCCGGCCCGGGGGGCGCCGCGGTGGCGGACCCCCGCTCCACCCCCCTCACCGCCACCCTCCACGCGCTCCAGTCGGGCCGCCGGGTCCGCCTCCCCCCACTCGCCCTGCGGACCCTGCGTCGGCGGATCGCCGCCCTGGGAGCGGCCACGGTGGTGGTCGGGCCGATGCCGAACCAGGACCGCGTGGTGGGGCTGCTGACCCGGCTTCTGGGCCGGCCGCCGGCCCGCGACCAGGGGGTCGAGCTGTGGGAGACCGGCCCCGGGCAGGCGGGGACCGGCTGACCCGATCCGGCTCAGCCCCCGCCGGGGCGGGACGACGGGGTGGGCGCGGCCCGGATCAGGGGGTTGGAGGGGATCGGGGCGGGGGTCGGCGGGCCACCCGCGGTCGGACTGGGGGACGGGGTCGGCGCGGCGGAATGAGCCGGGGTCGGAGTCGGCCGCGGCGGGGAGGCGGCCAGCGGCACCACCCCCACCAGGGCCAGCAGCACCCGGGTCCTGGTGGTGGTCGTCGCGACCACCAGCGACCCGCCCGGATCCAGCGGCACCAGCACGAGGTCGCTGCCGGAGCCGCCCACACCCCAGGCCAGGTCGGCCAGCACCGGGCGCGGGGCCCCGGCCGGCCAGATGGTGAGGGCCCCGGCCCCGGCCCGGCTCCCCGCCGTCACCTGCAGCAGCGCCACCACGCGGCCCCCGCGCGGGTCCGCTGAGCTGAGACCGGGGAGCGGGATCCGGGCGGGGCGCAGCGGCCCGACCTCGATCCCCGCCGGCCCGGCCTGGCCACGCCCGCCCAGCTCGCCGGCGACGCCACGGGACACCAGCGGCTGGAGCAGCCCCGCTCCGCTCCGCCCCGCCGACACGGCGATCGCCGCCGGGGGCACGAAGGGCGGGGTGAAGACCGCGGACGGCGACGGGCGCGGGCTGGGGGAGGCGGTCGGGGTCGCGGTCGGGCTCGCGGTCGGTGAGGCCGACGGGGTGGCGGTCGCGGTGGCGGTCGCCGTGGCAGTGGCGGTGGGGCTCGGGGTCGGGCCGACTCCCGGGGTCGGGCCCCCGACCCAGCCGGTGATGCCGAGCGTGACCGTGATCGGGCCGCCGCGGTCGGTGAGGGTGACCGACCCATCGGGGGCAAGCGGAGCGAGCACGCGGGTCACGACCGCGCCCCGGGGGGGGATCGGGATCGCGCCCGCGGGCGGGCGCCGCGATCCGCCCGCGGCCACCGTCAGCGAGCCGGCGCGAGCCGTCCCCAGCGCCTGCAGCTCCAGCACGGCCGCCTCGGCCCCGGCGGGGACGCCGTCGTGGCCGGCCACGGACAGGGTCAGCGGGGCGGCCGCCGTCACCCGCTCCCCGCTGGCGACCGGCGGACCGGCGGGGGCGGGCGCGTACCGGCCGCTGCCGTCCCGGCTGGGCGCGCTCGCGACCCACCCCGCCACCGCCAGGTCGACGACCGCCGGCGCCGCCGAGCTCGCCACCTGCACCCGTCCGTGAGCCACCGGAACCACCACCAGGTCGCTGACGGTGGCGTGCGCCCCCAGCGCCAGGGTCGGCACCGGCGGCGCCGGGACCCCCTGGGGGAACAGGGTGAGGCGAGTGGCACGGCGCGCGGTCGCGGTCACCTGGAGCACCACCGCCGCCACCCCGGAGGGCGGCAGCCGACCGATCCCGATGGCGCGCACCCAGCGCGCCTGGCCCGCCCCGACCGTGAAGTCGCGGGCGATCGCGATCGCCGGCAGGGGATGAAGACTGCCGGCGGCCACGGCGAGATAGCGGTCGGCCAGCGAGGCCTGGGTGGCCCCGACCGCGGTGCTGACGCGCACGTCCACCAGCCCCGGAGGCAGCCGCGGGACGGTCGCCACGATCTCGGTGCGGGAGCGGACGGTGATGTGGGTAGAGCGCACGTCCCCGAAGCGAACCCCGGCGACCTGGACGAAGTCGGCGCCTGTGATCGTCACCTCCCCGCCGCCGGCCGCCGACCCCGAGTCGGGGGTCACCGCCGTCACCAGCGGGCTGGGCAGGACCAGCCCGCTGGCGATGGTGGTGAGGAAGGGGATCGGCGGCCGCTGTAGGGTGGCCGCCTCCAGCGCCGACCAGGCGGCCTCGGGGGTGAGTCCGGCGCCCGGCTCGGCCATCACCCCGGTGACCGCGATCGCCCCGTGGTGGTGCGCCCGGGCCCAGGCTCCCAGCTGCGCCCACTCGGCCGCCATCGGCTGGTAGTAGATCTCGGGGAGCGGGCAGGCGACCGGGATCCCCCAGGCCACGGCATAGACCTGGGCCACCCCCCAGCCGTCGACCTGACCGCTCCCGCCCCCGACCACGTCATCGCCGTAGTCGGCGAGGAATCCCCCGATCCCAGGACTGCAGCTGCGGCGCGCCCGGGTGCCCGCCTGATACCCGCGCACGAAGGCGATGGTGGGCCCGGCCGCGTACCAGTTGCCGTCGCCCGCCTGCTCCATGTCGCTGGCGCCCCAGATCGTGACCGGCGCCGCCCCGGCGGGACGGAGCTGCCCCACCAGCTGGCGGGCGAAGGCGAGGCCGGCGGCCCGCAGCTGGGCCGGGCTCAGGCTGAAGTGGGGGTCGACCCCGTTGAGGCTGTTGCTGGTCCCGACCGCGAGGACCATTCGGGGGGTGCCGGCGCCGTGGCGGGCGGCGTAGCCATCGAGCCAGGCGCGGGCCAGGCTGGCCAGCTGGGCGAGCGGGGTGCAGACGCTGGACGCGAACAGCTGGGTGCCGTATCCGGTGGGCCGGGTCCCGGGGACGAAGCAGGGTGCCCCGAAGTCGAGCACCACCAGACCCCCGCCCCCCGGCGTGTGGGCGCGCACCCCCGCGGTGTACAGCGGACACCCGCGCACGGGCGCCCCTGAGCAGGCGAGAGCGTCAGCCGCGTAGACGTAGTCCGAGGAGGTGGAGAGCGGGGACGCCGCCACCAGCCGGGAGCGACCCGCGCCCCCGACCCCGGTTCGACCCCAGCCCCAGCGGGGGCTGGTCAAAGGACGGCCCGGGCACGGGGTCCGCATCGTCGGCGAGCGCCAGGGGGCCGGCAGCGCCACCGAGCCGGCCCAGCCGGATCGCCCCCCAAGGCAGGCCCAGCCCGACTCGACCCCGGTCACACGCAGCGGGCCGCCTGCGGCCGCGACCAGGCGGCGCAGGTGGTGGCCCAGGACCACCGCGACCGCCCCGGTGCCGGGGCGCCCGGGGACCGTCCCGGCCGCGAGCGTCAGCTCCGGGCCGGCCAGCCAGCAGCTGGAGGCGCTGACGACCGCGGAGCTGACCGGGAGGTTGCGACACGGCTCGCGACCGGCGGGGCGGGTCCGGGCGGCGATCCCGGGCAGGCGCAGCCCGGTGGTGGCCAGCGCCCCCCATGCCCCCGCCGCCCACGCCGCCGGCAGGGTCGCGGCCACCACCAAAGGCAGCAGTCCCAAAAGGACCGGGCGCGGGGTGCGGCGGAGCCAGAAGCTGATGGTGACAGGGGGAAGAGCGCGGCCACGACGGGACCGCCCCCAGCCTGACAGAGCGGGACCGGGCGCGTAAAGGCCCGGGCGACTGAGGCACCGACGCCGCCATGAGGTCGGGAGCCACACGGGTGGCCCCTTCGGGCACGGGCCAGCCTGCTGGGGTCGGTCCACCCGGAGCTCGACCACCACCGCGCCCGGGAGCGGCGTGACCGCCGCCAGATCATGGGCAGCGCGCGGGGTGTGCGGGGACTGGCGGAGCATCGCGGCGCGAGCGCCGGGGCGGACCGCGTCCCCAGCCTGAGACGGCCCCCGCCGCCCTCCCGTCCGCGATCGTCGCACCGGCCACCGCGGGGCAGCTCGCCGGGATCGCCGTCGTCACCCAGGCCCGCGGGACCGCCCTGAGACCGTGTTAGAGAACAAGATGAGCCGGGCGCCTGGACGCGATGGCCAGGGCGGGGCATCCTGGGGGCATGGCATCTTGTCCACGTCCTCGCCGCTACCCGACCGACCTGACCGACGCCCAGTGAACCCTGCTCGCGCCGCTCCTCTCCCTGTCGAAGAGCGGACCGGCTGGGGACCGGCCCCCAACGCACCCGATGCGGGGGATCGTCACCGCCATCTTCGACCGGGTCCACGACACGTTCTGGGTGCGGGTACGGACCGCCCCGCAGGCCGGGCGCCCGAGCCCAGTGCCGCGGGGGTGGATGCCCAGTTCTTGCGCGCCGCCGACAGCGTCGGCACCGCGACCCGCGGCGATGACGCGGGCAAGCGGGTGAATGGCCGGAAGCGCCACATCGTCGTCGACACCATCGGGCTGCTGCTCGCGGTCTGGGTCACGGCGGCCAGCGTGCAGACCGGGACGGTGGCTGCGGGCTCCTCAAGACCCTGCACGCGGTGCTACCGGACCTAGGCCTGGTGTGGGCCGACGGGGGCTGCCCCGGGCGCCTGGTCAGGGTCGCCAAGGCGGCGTGGCGGATCACCCTCGCCATCGTGCACAAACTCCCGGAGCACCCAGGCTTCGCGGCCCTCCCACGGCGCTGGGTGGTGGGGCGCACCTTCGCCTGGACGATGCGCTGCCGTCGCCTGGTGCGGGATTTCGAGCGCACCCCTCGCTACCAGGAGGCGCTGGTCCGGTGGGCCATGGTCGGCCTGATGCTCCGACGGTTGGCCCCGGCTCCGGGACGGCGACCCGGGGCAGACACACGACTCTGATGGGATCTCACGCACGTTCTACGACCGTGACAGCCACCGCAATCCCGGTCCGCCCAGCCTCCCCCGCGAACAACTTGGCCACCGTCAGCGTGGGGTGGGTGTGCCGGCTTGGGGCCCAGATGATGTCCGGCGCGGCCGCAGTCCACCCACGAGATCAGAAACTGGCACAGGCCGGGGACGACCCGTGCCCGCGCCGGCTTGCGGGAGCTAGGTGCGCTCCAGGTGGACCCGCCGCTCGCCTCAGGGGACGACCCGGATGCCAGCGTCCGCGGCCACCACGTCGAAGTCACGCCGGTCGAGGGTCAGAACGACACCGCCATGCCGCTGGGCACAGGCGATCACGGCCGCATCGGCGAACCCGAGGGGCAGATCGTCGTAGCGAGCAACCAGCGCCCGGATCCGGGCCCAATCGCTGGTGCCGCAGTCCGGCGTGTAGGCCCCGTGCTCCAGGTCGGCGAGCAGGGCATCGACCGCGGTCGCGCCGCCGCGGCGCTCGGTGACGAAAGTCGTCTCCGCCAGGATCGCGACCGGGACCATGTACGGACCGGGGTCCCGCCGGAGCATCGCCACCGCTGCTCGGTGGTGGCGGTCGCCGGACACGAGGAGCGCGACCAGCCCGGACGTGTCACACGTCAGCATGCCCGGCGGCCTGATCGTCCCTGGCTGCCCACTCGCCGCGCACCCACCCCTTCACGTTGGTGGCATCCACTCCCGGGGGCAAGGAGGCGAGGACGCCGATCGACGCGGGCCGCGGACGCTGATGGCGAGCCAGGTAATCGGTGATGGCCTCACGGATCAGCTCGGCGGCGGGTCGACCGTCGCGGCGCGCCGTCTCGCGCAGCTCATGGTCCATCGCCTCGGGCACGTACACCGTGGTCTTGTGCATGAATATATGGTAGCCATATATCAGCTGCAATACAATGGCGAGCGACCTTCCCCTGTGTCACCTGGGCCGCCGTTCCGGCGCCAGCCGCCAGATCTCGACCGCGCCGGCTGGCGCCGGGGCCCGCCCGAGAAGCCGGGTCAGATACCCCAGCGCCGCCTGCTCGTGGAGCATCGGCCCGACCACGATCCAGTCGACCCCCTCGACCCGCAGCTCGCGGCGCACCGCCGCCGCCAGCACCGACGGGGGGGTTGGGCGCCCCCCGAACTCGATCGTGACCAGGGCCCGGGCCAGAGGGGGGGACAGCCGGTTCTCCGAGGCGATCCCCCCCGGCCCGCGGTGGATCACGTACCCGAAGGGCATCTGGAAGCGCATCGCCGCCGCCTGCCACAGCATCGCCCGGGCGTCCCCGATCGTCGGGATGGGGACCACCACGACGACGCTGGCGGCGGCGATGCGGTCGACCGCCGGCGACCGGAAGAAGGCGGGGACCGCGGCCGGGATTCGGGGCAGCGGAATTGGGACGAGCGGGATCAGCGTGGTCGCCGCCACGACCCCGGCCAGGGTGGCGCCGCGCGGGCCCGGCCACCGGGTCGCCAGGCGGTCGAGCGCCTGCGCGAGCAGGAGCGAGGCGGCGAGGAAGCAGTAGAGCATGAGCCGGGCCGGGAGCACGTTCGAGACCAGCGGCCACCCCTGCACCAGGCGCCACGGCAGGGGAACCCCGGTCGAGCGGCCCGCGACGTGCAGGGTCGGCCCCAGCGACGCCACCGCCACCACGAGGAGGGCCAGCAGGAGCGCCCGGGCCCAGGGATCGCGGCGGCGGACCACCCCCCCCCACAGCAGCAGCACGATCAGCGGCAGGCCGAGGTAGCCGCCCGACTCGGCCAGGCCGGCGGTGAGGTGCGCGGTGAGCCGGGTCGCGACGGAGGGAGCGAGCAGCAGCAGGCGGGTCGGCACGACCAGGTTCACCAGGTCGGTGACGAAGCGGCCGGGAGGCTGCAGGGCGGCGCCCGCGAGGCTCCCGGGCCCGTGGAGCTGGATCAGCAACGGCCAGGCCGCACCGAGGGCGAACGTGACCGCCGCCGCGGTCAGAGGGCGCGCGATCCCGGGCGGGGGCCGCAGCACCTGGCGCGGGCCGACCAGCGCGATCGCCACAACGCTCAGCCCTGCCACCAGCACCAGGGTCGTCAGCAGCTCCTCGCTGGTGAGCAGCTGCACCGCCAGCACCAGGCCGAGAGCGATCCCGAGACCGATCGAGGTGCGACCCCTCACCCAGATCAGCTCGGCCAGCGCGATCAGCACGGGAGGGGTGACGGCCACGACTAGCGGCAGGTGGCCCCCCGCCGCCTCCCCGACCATGTAGGGGGAGAAGCCGTAGAGAAGGCCAGCGGCGCCCGCCGCCAGGGCGCTGCGGACGTAGCGGCGGGCGACCAGCGCCGTCACCCATGCCGAGCCGGCGAGGGCCGCCACCATCAGGGCGTCGAAGGCGACCGCTGCCCCGGCGGCAGCCGTCAGCGGCCAGGCGAGCAGGCCCAGCACCGGGGTGGCGTTGTTCCACATGAGGTTCACCCGCAGCGGGTGGTCCAGATAGCTGGTCACAAGAGGATCCAGGCGATGCGACACCGCGAACGGGACCCAGGTGAGGAACCAGAGTCGCTGGATCGAATCGGCGCCGCTGCCCACCAGGCGCCCGCGCGGGTCCGCGAGCGCGGCGCTGCAGAGCAGGGCCGCCAGCAGGATGTAGAGCGCCGCCGGGACGAGCAGCGGGCCGGGGCCGCGTGCGCCGGCGCCCCGATCCGTCGGCAGAGCCGGCGGACTCATCGTCCCCTCCCCCGGACATGCGCGCCCTGGCTCTCGTCCGGCATGGTCAGACTTCGACGTAGTCGAGGACTTAGTCTGTGCTATCGGCGTAAGCGAGGTGGGGGTGCACGAGGCCACGACCCACCTCTCGCAGCGGCTCCGCCGGGTCTCAGCCGGCGAGGAGGTCGTGATCCTACGAGGCCGGCAGCCGGTCGCGCGCCTGGTCCCGGTGCGGCCGTGGCCCCGCGCCCTCGGCCTCGACCGGGGTCTGCTCCACGTGCCCTGTGACGTCGACGATCCCCTGCCCGAGCGCGCCCGCGCCGACGTCGAGCGGTGAAGATCCTACTCGACACCAAAGTGTGGCTGTGGATGGTTGGAGAGCCGGACGGGTTGGGCGAGGCCGCGCGCGAGCTCGTGCGGAACCCCGACACCCTCCTCTACGTCTCCGCCGCCAGCGCGTGGGAGATTGCGGTGAATCACGCGATCGGCCGACTCGCCCTGCCGGGACCGCCGGACGCGTGGGCCCCGCGCCGGGTGACGGACACCGGGGTGGAGGGCGTGCCGATCCTGCACCGGCACGCCCTCGCCGTGGGAGGCCTGGAGTCCCTGCATTGCGATCCCGTCGACCGTCCGCTGGTGGCGCAGGCGCTGCAGGATGGGCTCACCATCCTCACCGCGGATCCGATGATCCGCCAGTCCCCGGTGGCGACGCTCCCGGCCGACTGAGCGAGCTCAGGCGGGCTGTGGCCGGCCCACAACGATGGGGCGAAGGCGTCACCACCGGTCACCCCATCGAAGCCGCCCGCCCAGCCGGGGACCCGGGGGCCGCGGCCTCATCTAGGCTGGCGCAGTGCCCGCGTCCCTGGAGTGCGGGCCACGGCCGCACACGGGGCCCGATGGGCGAGAGCCGGCGGGCTCGGCCCCCCGCCAGCTCGCCCGCTACCGGACCACCACCACCGCAAGCAACAGGAGCGCGCCGGTCAATCCCGCGGCCAAGTCCGACAGCGGCTCAGCCCCAGCAGCGCGGGAGGGCTCGCGGAGCGTCCCACGCGGGCGGGCGCAGACCTGCAGCAGGCGGGGCGCCCGCCCAGCCGGCCGCGACCCCGCTCGGAAGCGCCAGCCCGCGTCGACGGCGTCGGCGACCGCCTGGAGCCAGCTGGCCACCTCGTGGGTCAAAGGAGGCGCGACGGCCGGCACGGGTGAGGACGCTTAGGTGGGTTCGGCAGCCAGCTCGCCGCCCACGGGATGCCCTCGAAGTCGGCCGGCGTTCCCGCGGGGACCGGCGACGACGCGAAGACCAAGCTCACAGCCGAGGATGCCCCGCGCGGACGCCCGCTCCCCCGCGGGGACCGTTCCGGCCCGCCTCCGCCCGACCCGCCCCTCGGGCCGGGGGCCCCGCGTCATCGTGCTCACCGCGGAGCAGGTCCGACGGGACCGCGTCGAGCCGCGGATGCAGGTTCAGCTCGTCGGCGGTCCCGGCGTCGAGGGCGAAGTCTCAGATGATCTCCTTGGTCGTCGGCGAGAGACCGCCCGGTCGCCGTGCCTCGTGGATCGCGACCAGCAGCCTGAAGTTGAGGGCCGCCGAGTAGGTCGCCGCGACCGGCGGCTCCGCCTGGACCAGGATGGCCTGGGTCTGGCGGATGAAGCGCTCGATCCGGTCGTCGAGCACCACGGTCTTCGTGATCGCACCCATCGGGCTCCTCCTGAGAGCAGATAGTCTGGGCATACTGGAGGACAGGACGCTAAGACGATCTTGTCAACCCGGTCGAGCCGAGCCTGTCCCGCTTCGACGGGCGCGATGGCAGCGGAAGGGGGCTGACCGTCACCGGCCCGCGCGGCGACCGGGATCATCCGCCTCCGCCCCGAGCACGAGGACGCGGGATGGCGGTGATCGGGACGGCCAGTCCGACCCACGGCCGACCGGGGGGCAACGGGGAGGGAGCCGTGGAACGCGGACCCCCGGAGGACGTGCCGAGCGCGCGATCCGATCTCCGCACCGGGTCGCTCTGCGCATCCGCCCTGCGGGAGCGCCGTAGACTGCGGCGCATGGCGGAGTCCGACCCGGAGCCCGCCCTTCAGGCTGTCGTCGTGAGCCCGGTCCCCGACCCCAGCCACGGTGGGGCCGGCGCGTACGACTTCCCGGTCGACCTGCGTGATCTCGCGTCCGCCCCCGGCCTGATCGCCCGTCACGTGCCCGCCGGCGCCACCGTGCTCGACATCGGCTGCGCCAGCGCCAACCTGCTGGCAGCGCTCCGCGACGACCGCGGCTGCCAGGGGGTCGGGCTGGAGATCGATCCCGACGCCGTCGCCGCCGGTCGCGCGCGAGGCCTCGAGGTCCACCGCACCGATTGCAGTCGCGAGCCGCTGTCTCAACACCTGGATGGGCGCCGGTTCGCCCGGATCGTGCTCGCGGATGTGCTGGAGCACCTGGTGGACCCCGCGGCGCTGCTAGCCCAGGTCCCGGCGCTGCTCGAGCCCGGAGGCCGGGTGCTGGTCTCGGTGCCCAACATCACCCACTTCGACGTGATCCTCGCCATGGCCCAGGACCGATTCACCTACACCCCGACCGGCCTGCTCGACCGCACCCACCTGCGCTTCTTCACCCTGGCCACGTTCGCGGAGCTGGCCCAAGCCTGCGGGCTCACCGCCGTCGGCGTGGAGCGCCACATCGCGCCCCCGCTGCAGACCGAGCTGTGGGGCGGCCGCGCCGACCTGCCCCCGCGGTACGTCGCGATGCTGGAGCAGGCGGTGCGCGCGGGCAACCCGAACGCCGATGTCTACCAGTTCATCGTGGTGCTGGAGCCGCGTCCCGACACCGGCCCCCCATCGGCGAGGATGGTGGCGCTCCCGGGCCGGCGACACGCCTCGACCCCGGAGCTGACCCTGCTCATTCGCCCGGCCGCACAGGCAGCGGAACCGGACCTGCCGGACAGCATCGGCGGGGAGCCGACCGCACCTGATGGCGCCCCGCCGATCGCGTGGATCCGGCTCGACCCGACCGCCCCCTTCGGAGCCGCCCTGATGGCGGCGCTGGGCGGGGTGCACAGCCCCGCCTGCGCCGTCCTGGACGCGCCCGCTGCGACCGATCCGGCGCTTCTCCGCCGGCTGCACCGAGCGCTCGAGTCGGATCCCGAGCTGGTCGCCGCCTGCGTGGGGCCGGTGGCACCGGCCGATCTCGCTGGCCAGGCGGCCCACGTCCCCGGGCGCGGGGGCGCCGGAGCCCTTCCGAGATGGGACCGCACTCGCCTCCTGACAGGGGACCGGTTGCGGCTCAGGCAGCTCGTGCTCCGGACCAGCGCCCTCCGCCTCGCCATCCAGAGCGTCGCGGCCCTGGGGCCCCCGTTCCTGGCGGCATTGG
>Ga0307372_10002684_pt1 | contig 29053 bp, 19 predicted proteins | sample OX1MG_FD_202533 | JGI IMG/M metagenome (GOLD analysis project Ga0307372, IMG submission 202533) | Soil microbial communities from Risofladan, Vaasa, Finland - OX-1 | ecosystem: Environmental > Terrestrial > Soil > Coastal area > Acid sulfate soil | place: Finland: Risofladan, Vaasa | collected... | reverse complement strand
GGCCGCCACGGCCGCTTCCATGGAGCCCGGCACGAGCTTGAGCAGCTGGTAGAACGGCAGGAAGTACCACTCGGGACGCGGCACGTACGCCGTGTCGGCGGGATCGGCCGGCGGCTCGAGCCCCGCGCCCTTGAAGTGCGCCAGCAGCACGAGCACCAGGATCACCGCGGTGGCGACGATGATGTCCTTGGCGATGATGTTCGGCCAGAACGGCACGCCCGCGCCTTTCGACTTCGCGTACTGCTCATGGTAGTACGCCGGGTACGCGGGATCATCGGTGCGCGCCGGGGCGCCCTCCTCGAGCACCCGCGTCCGCGGCGCGATGCCCTGCCGCACAACGAGCGAGAGGTGCAGCAGCACGATCCCCACCAGCAGCACCGGAAGCACCAGCACGTGGATCGCGTAGAACCGGGCCAGCGTGGCCGCCCCCAACTGCGCCCCGCCCCGCAGCAACTTCACCAGCGTCCCGCCGATGATCGGCGTGGTGCCGGCGATGTTCGTGCCCACCTGCGTGGCCCAGTAGGCCTTCTGGTCCCACGGCAGCAGGTAGCCCGTGAATCCGAATCCCATCACCACGAAGAACAGGCCCACGCCGAGCACCCAGTTGATCTCGCGCGGGTACTTGTACGAGCCCATCGTGAACACGCGGATCATGTGCGCCATGACGAGAACCACCATGGCCGAGGCGCCCCAGTGGTGGAGTCCGCGCACCATCGCGCCGCTGAGCACGTGATTCTGGATGAACTGGATGCTGTCGTACGCGTGGTCGGGCGACGGCGAATAGGACATCGCGAGCACGATGCCCGTGACCACCTGCACGGTGAACACGGCGAGCGTGGCGCTGCCCAGCGTGTGCCACCAGGTGAGCCCGCCCGGCATCTTGCGGTCGAGCAGCGTGCGCCGGATGCCGGCGATGTCCACGCGCTCGTCGAGCCAATGAAGCATGCGCTGCATGGCGTCAGGCCTCGATCTTGTCGGGGACGCCAAGCCGGAAGTCGGAGTACTGCACGTACACCGCGCTGTCCCGGATCTGCACCGGCAGCTCGTCGAGCGGGCGCGGCGGCGGCCCCGCCAGTACCGCCCCCGTCTTCACGTCGAACTGCCCGTGATGGCAGGGACAGAAGAAGGCCGTCCGCTCCTTGTCGTACACGTAGCTGCACCCGAGATGCGTGCAGTGCCCGTTGTAGGCCTTGAACTTCTCCCCGTCGTCGGTATACAGCCACACGCCGTTGAGGGCGCGCGTCTCCACCCACGCATCCTGCAGCGTCTGCACGAAGTTCACGCGCACCGGCACCCCGACGTCGAGCAGCGCGATGTCGTCGGCCACCTTCACCCACGCATCGTTCTTCCGGCGGGCAAGCGTGGGCGACGCGAACGCGCGGAGCACGGGAAACCCTACCATGACGGCGCTGATCGCGGCGCCAAAGCCGCTCACGCGCCGCAGAAACTTGCGGCGCCCCAGCGGCGCGCCTTCGACTGGTTCGTCTGAAGAGTCTTTCGAATTCGCGGACAAGATGACCACCCCATCGAGTTGGAAAACGGACGCATCAGGGCCACGTCCCACCCGGGTGCATGGGCAAGACTGGTTCCGCAAATCACGTAGGCGACCAACCCATTGCCGTGTGAGGAGTTATGGCAGGGATCTTCCCGGAAACCCCCGACACGACTTGGGGGAATTGCCCCTCCATCGCCGGTTTGCTCGCCTCTAGCATGGGGCAACTGCCCCAGCCGCCGGGATGCGCATTTTCGCCAACCCGTTGTGGGCCAGCGCCTTGGCGTGGTCGCGGGGCGCGGCGCTGCTCTTGCCTAGAGGGGTGGCAGCGAAGCACGGCGCAATTTCCGGAGTGGGCATGGCGGTGTGGCGGCAGTTGGCGGCAAAAACACGGGAGCTCGGGCGCCAACGCGGCGGCCGGCTGAGTCGGCGCCTGCTCGTGTGGTTCCTCCTGTTCTCGCTGGTGCCACTCCTGGCCACGAACGCCGTCGGTTATCAGCGATCGAAAGCGATTCTCGAGCAGTTGGTGGACCGATACCTCTCCGCGGTGGCTCAGGTGCAGGTCCAGCACGTGCGCGATCGCATCGACCATCACCTCCTGCTCCTGCAGGCGATCGTGGCCGGCAATCAGTTCCTGGCGGCCGGCGCCCTGCGTTTCGAGGGCCGGCCCGCCGGCGAGATGGGATCGGTGGCCACGCCCGCCGCCCTCCAGGAATTCCTGCGGCGCAAACACGAGGAACTGCTGGCGTTCGACGCCATCGATCTGTTCACGCCCGACGGCCGCGTGATCGCTGCAGCGGGCGATCCGCAACTGATCATCACGAAGCCGCCCGCCGACGAGCGCCGGGGCTCGCTCTGGACCTCCCTGCGCCGCGGCGTGCACGGATCCGAGCCGGAGTTCGAACTGGCGGTGCCGGTGACGACGCACGACGGCCAGATGGTGGCGTTCCTCGGCGCCTCGGTATCCCTTGCCGAGGCCAGGGAGTTCCTGCAGGTGCCCGAGCACGTGGCCGGCCATGTGGAGAGCTTCATCGTGGACTCGGCGGGACGTCCGCTGTTCGTGTCGCATCCGCATGCGCCGGTGAACTACGCGGTGCCGCTGGCCACGCCGCTGCTCGGCGAGGCGCCGGCCTCGATCATGATGTATCCCGACCGCCAGGGCGTGCAGGTGATCGGCACCATTCTCGAGATCCCCGGCTACCCCTGGCGCTATGTGGCCGAGGTGCCGGAGGCGGAGGCGTTCGGCGATCTGCGCAAGCTGGGGTGGCTGTCGTTGATTCTCGAGACGGTGTTCGTGGCCGTGCTGGTGGCCGCGGCTTGGGTGGTGGCGTGGGACATCGTGGCGCCGCTGGGACGCCTGGTGAGCGCCACGCGACGCGTGGGGCAGGGCGATCTCGGCGTGCGCGTGGCGATTCCGCAGCGCAACGAGCTCGGCGAGCTGGGCCACGCGTTCAACGACATGACGGCGGCGCTGGCCGATACGACGGCGCGCGTAGAGGAGTTGCACCGGCGCGAGATCGAACGAGCCTCACAGCTGGCCACCGTGGGCGAACTGGCCAGCGGGGTGGCGCACGAGATCCGCAACCCGGTGGTGGGCGTGTCGAACGGGCTCGACCTGGTGCGGCGGCGCGTGGGCGCCGATCCCGTGCTCGAACCGATCATCGACGAGATGGGACGCCAGCTCACGCGCATTCAACAGACGCTGCAGGAGCTGCTGGCGTTCGCGCGCCCGGCCACGCCCATGCTGGCGCCGCTCAACGCCAACGATCTCGTGGAGCGCGCCATCCGGCTGGCCCAGCCGGCGGCGGCGCGGTCGTCCGTGCACTTCGAGCGCCATCTCGATCCGGCGCTCCCGCGGATGCTGGCCGACGAGGAGATGCTGCACCAGGCGTTGGTGAACGTGATCATGAACGCCCTGCAGGCCACCCCCGCCGGCGGCACGGTGACCGTGACCACGCGGCATACCGACGAGGCGATCGAGATCGAGATCGCCGACACCGGGTGCGGCATCGCCGCCGAGAATCTCGCCTTCGTCTTCCGCCCCTTCTTCACCACGCGTCACACGGGCACCGGACTCGGACTCCCGATCACGCGCGAGATCATCCAGCGTCACGGCGGCCGGGTGAGTCTCACCAGCCGCGTGAACGCCGGCACCACGATCACTCTCTGGCTTCCGATCCGACACCGCGACGCGCCGGCCGCGCGGCGAGAGGACTTCACGGTATGAACAAACCACGCGTGGTCATCTGCGACGACGAGATGCTGATTCGGCTGTGGCTCTCGGAACATCTCGCCGACGCCGGCATGCGCACCGAGGCGGTGGGCGACGGCGCGAGCCTGATGGAGGCACTGGAGCGCGAGCCCGCCGATCTCGTGCTGCTCGACCTGCGCCTGCCCGACGGCTCGGGCATGGATTTCCTGGCGCGCGCCAAGAAGCTCGACCCCACGCTGCCCGTGATCATGATGACCGCCTACGGCGAGATCGAGACGGCGGTGGCCGCCGTGCGGGCCGGCGCGCACCACTTTCTCGAGAAGCCCATCGCCCTGCCCGAGCTCGTGCTGCTCATCCAGCAGGCCCTCGAAGCGCGGCAGCTGCGCGTGGACGCCGACCGGTATCGCGAAGGCTGCCGCTGGCAGTTCGCCGACGTGACGCTCATCGGGCGATCGCCGGCCATGCGGCGCATCGCCGATCTGATCACGCGCGTGGCCGCCAAGGGGAGCACCGTGAACGTGCTCATCCGCGGGGAGAGCGGCACGGGCAAGGGACTGGTGGCGCGGGCCATCCACGCCCGCGGGCCGCGCCGCGCGCAGCCGTTCATGAGCGTGAACTGCACGTCCCTCCCCGATCAGCTCGTGGAGAGCGAGCTGTTCGGGCACGAGGCCGGCGCCTACACCGATGCCCGCGAGATGAAGCGCGGCCTGGTGGAGATCGCGAACAAGGGCACGATCTTCCTCGACGAGATCGGCGACATGCCCAAGCCGCTGCAGGCCAAGCTGCTCCACTTCCTGGAGACGCACGAGTTCCGCCGCGTCGGCGGCGTGCGCAATCTCGAAGTGGACGTGCACGTGATCACGGCCACCAACCGCGACCTCGAGGAAGCGGTGGCCAAGGGCGACTTCCGCGAGGACCTGTTCTACCGGCTGAACGTGCTGCCGGTGACGATCCCCCCGCTGCGCGAGCGACCCGAGGATGTGGCGCCGTTGGCCGCGCACTTCGTGGAGATGCTGTGCCGCGAGCTGGGACAGCCGGTGCGGGAGATCACGCCCGAGGCGGTGCAGGCGATGGAGCGCTATTCATGGCCCGGCAACGCGCGCGAACTGGAGAACGTGCTCGAGCGCGTGCTGCTGCTCGAGGACTCGCCGACCGTGGAACTGGCGCAACTCCCGCCGGAGTTTCATGGCCTGGCGCCGCAACGCGGCCGGTCGTTCGTGCTGCCGGTGGGCGGATTCAAGCTCGACGAGATCGAGCGGGAGTTCATCAGCCAGGCCCTCGACCGCGCCGACGGGAACAAGACGCGCGCGGCGCGCCTGCTCGGCCTGTCCAGGGATACGCTGCGATACCGGCTGGAGAAATACGGCATCCGGTAACCGTCCGTCCCTCCTACGGTCCTACCGTCTCCGCCAACACGCGGATGAACTCCGGCTTCGCATTCGGGAGTTCCGTGCGGTACAGCGTCATGCCCAGCTCGCGGGCCTTGTCCTTGGCCTCGATGTCGATGTCGTAGAGCACCTCCAGATGGTCGCTCACGAACCCGATCGGCACCTGCAGCACGTTCCGCACGCCTTCGGCCTTGAGCGTATCCAGATAATCCAGGATGTCGGGCCCGATCCACGGCTCCCCGGTGCCGCCGGCGCTCTGCCAGGCGCGGCGGAACCCCGGGAGCCCCGCCGCCATGGCCACCAGCTCGGCGCTCTCCTGCAGCTGGGCCTCATACGGGTCGTTCCAGGTGCGGATGCGCTCCGGCAGGCTGTGCGCCGTGAACACCACCGTCACGCCGGCACGGTCGGCGGCCGCGAATTGCGTCAGCCCCTGCCGCACCAGCCCCGCCATGAACGCCACGAACGACGGCCGCTCGTACCAGTGATCCACGAAGCGCAACGCGAACGGATTGCCCAGCTCGGCCATCTTCTCGTCCACCGCCTTGCGGTACCCGCCGATGCTCATCCGCGAATAATGCGGCGCCAGCACCAGCGCCGTCACCTGGCGGATGCCGTCGTCATACATGGTCTGCACCGCCTCGGCCACGTACGGATGCCAGTGCTTCATGCCCATGTACACCGGCTGCGGGTTGCCGGCGGCGGCGAGCTCCGCCGCCAGTCCCACGCGAACGGCTTCGGTGAGCGCCAGCAGCGGCGTGGCGCCGCCTATCCGCTCGTAGCGCGCCCGGAGGTTGGCCACCGATTCGGGCGACGGGGTGCGCCCGCCACGAATGTGCGTGAAGTACGGCTCCACATCTTCCAGCCGCTCCGGCGTGCCGTACGCCATGAGCAGCACCGCGCGCTTGTCACTCCCCATCTCACCGCCCTCCAGCCGTTGCGAATGATGCCGCCGGCGCCGGCGACAGGACGCGCGCGCGCACCGTCGCGATGGCCTGCTCGATGGCGGCCACGGGCGTCTGCGGCAGCAGGCCGTGCCCGAGGTTGAAGATGTGCCCCGGCCGGCCGCCCGCGCGGTCGAGCACGTCGTTCACCTCGCGCTCGATCACGTTCCCCGCACCAAGCAGGACCGCGGGGTCCAGGTTCCCCTGGATGCCCTTGTCGTACCCGATCACGGCCCACGCCCGGTCCAGCGGAATGCGCCAGTCGGCGCCCAGGATCGACGCCCCATCGGTCGTCATCGCGTCGAGCAAGGTGGCGGTGTTGACGCCGAAATGGATGAGCGGCGCGCCCAGCGGCGCCAGCTCGGCAAAGATCCGCCGCGTGTAGGGCTGCACGTAGCGCACGTAGTCGTTGCGCGACAACGCGCCCACCCAGCTGTCGAACAGCTGCAGGACGTCCACGCCGGCGGCCCGCTGCGCCCGCAGGAACACGATCACCATGTCGGTGAGGCGGGTCATGAGCTCGTGCCAGATCTCGGGCGCCGCATACATCATCGTCTTGGCGCGCAGGAACTCCCGCGACGCCTTGCCTTCGATGAGGTACGCCGCGAGGGTGAACGGCGCGCCGGCAAAGCCGATGAGCGGGGTGCGATCGCCGAGTTCGGCCTTCAGCATCCGGATCGTCGTCAGCACGTACGGCAGATCCACCTCGGGCACCAACGGCCGCAGCGTGTCCACGTCCCGGGCCGTGCGGATGGGCGCGTGGATCACCGGGCCCACTCCGTCCACGATGTCCAGCGGCACGCCGGCCCCGACGAGCGGGTGCATGATGTCGGCGAACAGGATGGCGGCGTCCACCCCCAACCGCCGCACGGGCTGCAGCGTCACTTCGGTGCACTCGTCCGGCCGCTGGCAGATCTCGAGCAGTGAATACTTCTCGCGCACGGCGCGGTACTCGGGCAGCACGCGCCCCGCCTGGCGCATGAACCAGACCGGCGTGCGCTCCACCGGCTGATGGCGGGCGGCGCGCATGAACAGCGTGGACTCGATCGTCACGTCGTACTCCGGAATTCGGATGGAAAGCGCGCCGCCAACACCTCGACCACGGCCGCCGCGGTGCGCTCGCCCGATCGCACGCAGTCGGGAATGCCCACCCCGCCGAAGGCGGCCCCGGCCACCGCGAGCCCGGGGCTCCGGGCCGCCTGCGCCTGGATCCGCGCCACGCGTTCGAGATGCCCCACATGGTACTGCGGCATCGCGCGGTCGAAGCGATTCACCTGCACCAGTTCCGGCTCGGCGGTGATCCCCATGACCTCGCGCATCTCACGGCGCACGATGCCAGACAGTTCGTCCTCGGAACTCTCCACGAACGACCCGCGGCCCGCCCCGCCCAGGAACAGACGGAACAGCGCGTGCCCGGCCGGCGACCGCCCCTCAAATTTACTCGACACCCAGGTGCAGGCGAGCACCGGCCGCTGCAGGATCCGGGGCACCACGTAGCCGGTGGCGTCCAGCGCCCGTGGCACGTCACGCGCGGGGTACGCCACCGAGATCGTGACGGTGGAGGCGTACTCGATGCCGCGGAGCGCGGCCGACAGCTCCTCGTCCACGGGGCGCACCAGCGCCGCCGAGAGATATGCCGGCGTGGCCAGGATCACGGCGTCCACGGTGAGCCGCTCGCCGTTGGCGAGCGTGATCACGTACTCCGGCGCGTCGCCGCCCGCCGCTGCCCGCTCCACCCGCTCCACGCGGGCCCCGGTGCGAATGACCACGCGCGTGCCCGTCGGCTCGCGCCGCCGCACTTCGCGCTCGATGCCGGCCACGAGCTCACCGAGCCCGCCGGGCAGCGACAGGAAGCCGAACGCGCTCGGCGCGCCGGCGGCGCCCGCTCCCGCGCTGCCGCGCTGCTTCTTCTTGGCCGCCAGCATGCCGCGCACCAGCCCGCCATGCTCCCGCTCGTACGCCCGCAACTGCGGAAACATCGCCTCCATGCTCAGCTTCGCACCGTCGCCGGCCGAGATCCCGCTGAGCAGGGGCTCGACCAGCCGCTCGTACATCTCGCGGCCCAGGCGGCGCGTCACGAAGCTCTCGATCGACTCGTCGGGCGCGTGGCGCCGCGCCGGGATGAAATACTCCATGCCCACGCGCAGCTTGCCCAGCGGCGACACGAGCGGCGTGGTGGCGAACGGCGCGAACCGCGACGGCACCAGTCCGGTGAGCCCGTCGGGCATCCGCCGCAACGTGGTGCCGCTCAGGATGTACGATCCTTTGACCTGCGGATTGGTGCCGTGCAGCCGGTCGCCCAGCCCCACGCGGCGGGCCAATTCCACGGCGGCCGGCTTGGCGGCCAGGATCACGTCGGGTCCCGCTTCCATGAGAAAGTCGCCCGAGCGCTCGCTGCGGATGTGTCCGCCCAGCCGCGCCGACGATTCCAGGAGCGTGACCTGCACCGACGGGGCAACCCGCGTGAGGTGCTCCAGCGCCGCCAGTCCACTGATGCCGCCACCGATGATGGCGACGCGTGCGGTCATTGGCGCAGTCCGAAGAGGTGGCGGAGCGCCATCGCGTATCCCGCCACCTGTCCGTTGCGCGCCTCCTGGCGCAGCCGCTGCATGGGCTGATGGAACAACCGGTTGACCAGCGATTCCGAGAACGCCTCGATGTGCGCGCGATCCGCGTCGCTCAGGTGCGCGAAGTGGCGGCGCGCCTGGTCGAGCGTGGCCTGCCGCACCTGGTCGGTGTGGCCGCGCAGGTCGGCGATCAGCGGCTGCACGTCGAGCTGCCGCAGGGCGGCGATGCACTCGCCGGTCTCCTCCTCGACCACGGCCTCGACGCGCGGAATCTCCGCTTCGCGCTCGTGCAGTCCGTCGTTGATGCGCTGCTCGAGCACGTCGAGGTCGCTGTACGACACGTTCGGCACCGTGGCCACCGCCGGATCCACGTCGCGCGGCACCGCGATGTCGATGATCAGCAGCGGGCGATCGGGACGGCAGGACATGGCGGTGCTCACCATGTCCCGCGTGATCACGTGGTGCGGCGCCGACGTGGACGTGATCACGACGTCGGCATCCTCGAGCGCGTCCTGCAACCGTTCCAGAGCCATGGGGCGTCCGCCCACCCGGGCGCTCAGGCGGTCGGCGTGCTCCCGCGTGCGGCTCACTACGCAGATGTCGTTCACTCCCCGGTAGTGTAGCGCCGACACGGCCAGCTCCGCCATCTCCCCGGCCCCCACCACCACCACCGACGCCGAGCCCAGGTCCTTGAGCGCCGTGCTGGCCAGCTTCACGGCCACCGAGCTCACGGTGGTGGGGTTGCGATTGATGGCGGTCTCGGAGCGGGCGCGGCGGCCGGCGCGGATGGCCCCGCGGAACAGCGTGGACATCATGTGGCCGGCGGCGCCCTGCGCGGCGGCCGCGGCGAACGCTTCGGACACCTGCCCCAGAATCTGCGGCTCGCCGATCACCATCGACTCGAGACCGGCCGCGGTGCGGCACAGATGCCGCACGGCCGCGTCGCCGGTGAGCGTGTAGAGCGCGGGCATGAGTTCGGCGCCGGGCACGGAAGTGCTCTCTTCGATGAGTTCCACCAGCGCCTGGTCGGCGCCGTTGCCGCCGGCGGCGTAGAGTTCGATCCGGTTGCACGTGGAGAGCACCACCAACTCGCTGATCGCCGACGGACGCTCGTCGCGGCCGCAGCCAAAGCGCGCGAGGGCGGCCGCCACCGCGTCGGGCGACACGGCCAACCGCTCGCGCAACGACAGCGAGGCGGTGCGGTACGAGACCCCCACGCAGATCAGCCCGCCGTCGGGAGCGTGCGCCCGCGGATTGGCCCTCGGGTGCTCGGCCGAGCGCTCGCCCCCGGCCGGAGGCCCGAACTCCGCCACCGTCGTCTCGCCGATGACGTCGCTCTCGGACACCGCGGTGGCGCTCATGCCCCGCTCCCGGCCACGAAGGCCTCGATCTGCGCCACCGGGAGACTCCGCCGGTAGCGCGACTCGAAGTAGGTCGCCACCGGCTCCGCCTCGCCCCGTTCCACCATGGCGGCGTAGCGGTTCGGGATGTGGGTGCAGAAGGGTTCCGATTCCATGAAATCACCCGTCATGCCGTAGGCGCGCGCCCGGCTGCCGCCGCAGACCTTGAGGTACTCGCAGACGCCGCACTTGCCCTTGATCTGCGTGCGATCGCGCAGCTGCGCGAAGATGGGCGACTCGCGATACACCGTGAGCAGGTCGTCGTTCCGCACGTTGCCGGCCACGATGGGCAGGAATCCCGACGGCATGATCTCGCCGGTATGGCTGATGAACATGAACCCGTCGCCGTCGTTCACGCTGCGGGCGCGGCCGATGCCGTCGGACAGCGAGAACATCACGCCGCCGGTCATCGTGTCCGGCGCCGCGTCGCGCGAGCCGGCGCGGCGCTCGGCCACCTGGCGCTCCATGATGACGCGCGAATACTGCGGGGCCGCGGTCGCCTTGATGTCGAACGGCGCCGTCTTGGACAGATCGTACATCTTGTGGAAGATCTTCTCGTACTCCTCCGCGCTCGCCACGTCGCCTGGCTTGGCCCGGCCCGTGGGCACGAGGAAGAACACTTCCCAGAAGACGATGCCCAGCCGTTCCATGAGAGCGGCCAGATTGTCGAAGTCGTCGATGTTGTGGCGCGCGATGACCGTGTTCACCTGCGTGGAGAGCCCGATGCGCCGGCACTCTTCAAGGATGCGGATGCCCCAGTCGAAGGAGCCGTCGACACGCCGGAAGGCGTCATGGATCAATGGGGTTGATCCGTCGAGGCTCACCGCCAGGCGGGAGATCCCCGCTTCCTTGAAGTTCTGGATGGCCTCGGGGGTGGCCAGCGGCGTGGTGGCCGGCGTGACGGCCATGCGCAGCCCGAGATCGAACCCGTAGCGGACGAGTTCGAAGACGTCGGGGCGCTTGAGGCAATCGCCTCCGCTCAGGACGAACACCACGGGACCGAACTCGCGCACCTTGCGCAGCATCGCCTTGGCTTCGTCGGTGCTCAATTCATCGGGGCGCCGGTATGGCACCGCCTCTGCCCGGCAGTGGCGGCACGCGAGGTCACAGGCCCGTGTCGTTTCCCAGATCACGACGAAGGGGGATTTGGCGAAGTCGAAGTCCCCGATTCCCGCGCGTCCGTGACCTTTCACTGGGTGCATCTGACCCATCTCCCGTCTGGTTGGCTGGCGAGCGGCCGGATGCGCCGCACCGCACGGGCGCACGATGCCAAACACAGCCTCACGACGGTGTCGGGAAATGCTGGAAGTCGGCGAGCGACGCCACTACAGCTCGGTCAGGGAATCCCTGACCGAGCCCCCGGCGACCCGTCAAACGGTCAGTTTGCCCCGCCCCTGCCCGGTTTGAAGCTCTTGTCGGGGTACGGCGGCGGCGGCGGCACCGGCCGAGGATCGGCTTTGATCTCGGCCTGGAGGTACTTGACCGCCGCGTCCAACTGCGCGTCGCTCCCCTCGAACGTGGCATGGGGCAGATTGTCCACCACGACGTCCGGATCCACGCCGTGCCCCTCGATCATCCACGTGCGATCCGGCAGGTACGTGCCCATCTCGGCGGCGCTGGCGATGCCCCGGTCCACCATCACGTTCTGCTGGCTGAGCCAGATCTCGCCGCCCCACGTCCGCGTGCCGATCACCTTGCCCAGCCCCAACTGGCGGAACCCCTCGGCAAACGCCTCGCCGTCCGACGCCGTGAACGCATCGGTGAGCACCACGATGTGCCCGCGAAAGGCGTACTGCATGTTCCACGTGGGGTCGCCTACGCGACGCTGGAAGTAGAACCACGCCTTGCGGATCAGCTTTTCCAGAATCCAGCTGTCGATGTTGCCGCCGCGGTTGTGGCGGTCGTCGATGATCAACCCCTGGCGGTTGAACACGGGGTAGAAGTCGCGCTCCCACTGGTCCATGTCGGTTCCGCCCATGGCCCGCAGGTGCAGATAGCCAATGGCGCCGTGGCCGAGCGAATCCACCGCCAGCCGGCGCGTGTACTCCCATTCCGAATAGCGCAGGTTCGATTCCTGCGCTTCGGTGATCGGATCGACCACCACCTCGCGCTCGGCGCCGTTGCCGCCCGGCTTGAGCGTGAGCAGCACCTGGCGGCTGGCTTCATTCCGCAGGAGCGCGCCGATGTCCGGCGCCGAGAGGGCCGGCACATGGTTCACCGCCGTGATCACGTCGCCCTCGCGCACGTTCACGCCGTAGCGGGCCAGCGGCGAGAGCTCGTTGGGCGAGTCGGGGTCGTTTCTATAGATATGCTGGACGCGGTACCCGCCGGCCGCTTCGTCGCGCGCCAGCACGGCGCCCAGCGATGCGGGGTGGATGGAGTCGTCGCTCACGCGCAGGTCGCCCCCGCGCACGAAGGTGTGGAGCGCCGAGAGTTCGCTCACCGCCTGGGAGATCAGATCGCTCAACTCCGCGCGGTCGGTCACGCGGTCCACCAGCGGCGCGTAGCGGGCGCGGATGGCCGGCCAGTCCACGCCGTTCATGTGCCGGTCGTAGAAGTAGTCGCGCTCCAGCCGCCACGCGTCCACGAATTCCTGCCGCCATTCCTCGCGCGGATCCACGTGGATGGTCCAGTGGCTCAGGTCCACGCGGTCCTTGGCGCTGTCGGCCGGGGCCTTGGCGCCGGCGTCGAACACGTAGAACGCGTTGCCGCGGCGCACCATGATCCTCCGGCCGTCCATCGAGAGTTCGTACTGCCGCACGCCCACGGCGTACGGCTCCGGGCGCGCCGGCCGGTTGCCGATCGGGAAGCTCATGAGTTGCGCGCCGGCGGCCGCGCCACCGCGCCCGCCGCCCGCTGCGCGCGCCAGGAAGTACAGGCGCTTGCCGTCGGTGGAGAGGTCGCTGTAGTCGCCCGCCGGCACCGGCAGTTGGACCAACCGCTGTTCGATGCCGTCCAGGTCGATCGTCACGTGCACCGGCGCGCGGTTGTTCGTGCGGCCGGCGCGCGTGCTGTCGCCCCGAGCCGCGCCGCTGTCGGCCGCCAGCCCGCGCGTCGGATTGGTCAGTTCGTTATCGGGCTGGAACGGGGACCGCTCGCCTGCGGTGAGCGCCAGCGCGAACAGTTCCGTCTGATCGGGAAAGTACGGTTCCGGCTGCCGCGAGCCCCACGGCGATCCGACGGTGGTCTGCAAGTGGCGCTCGGAGAGGAAGTACAGCCACTTGCCGTCCGGGCTCCACGCCGGGCTGCTGCTGTCGTAGCGATCGGACGTGAGCGCCGTGCTCTTGCCGCTGTCGATGCCGTACACGTACACGCGGTTGAACTGGTTGGACGCCGGCGCCGTATAGGCCACCCACTTGCTGTCGGGCGCCCACTGCACGTCGCCGAAGTCGCCGTCGCGGTTCACGCCCAACAGTGTCTCCTTGCCGGTTGCGAAGTTCAGCAGCCAGAGCTGGTAGTTCTTGTCGGTGTGCATGAGCCAGCGGCCGTCGGGACTCGGAATGCCGTCCCATCGCAGCACCTGCGCGCCCGTGGTGAGCTGCCGGGGCGCCGAGCCGTCGGTGGGCACGCGCCAGAACTCCACCTCGCCGCTCTTGTCGGAGAGCGCGAGCAGCGACTTGCCGTCGGGCATGTAGCGCGCCAACCGGTATCGCACGCCCTGGTCGTGCGCCATGGTGGCCAGCCGCCCGCCCGCGTCGCCGGCCGGCGCGGTGAACACCTGCCCGCGCGAGGTCAGCACCACGCGATCCCCCGTGGGCGAGAGGTGCGCCGAGGTGAGCAGGGCCATGGGGTCGGTGTCCCACTTCTCGCGCGTCTGGTCGAAGTCGCTCACGAGATGGATCGGGATCACCGCGTCCTTTCCCGTGGCGATGTCGTACACGCGCAGATCGGCGCCGCACTGGTACACGATCTTCCCGTCGCTCAGGCTCGGCGTCTTCACGTCGAAGTAGGGCTGGTGCGTGAGCTGCTTGAGGTCGTGGCCGTTCTCGTCCATCGACCAGAGGTTCATCACGCCGTCGCGATCGCTGGCAAAGTAGATGCGGCCCTTGTACGGCATCGGTTCGCGGCTGGTGCCGGTGTAGTCGGCGGTGAGCGGCTGCGCTTCGGCGCCGTTGCCGGCATACCGCCAGATGCTCTGCGCCGTACCGCCGTGATAGCGCTTGGTGAAGCTACCCTGGAACGGGAATCGCGTGAAGAACAGCGTGCCGCTCGCGTCGTAGGCGCCGTCGGCCGCCTGGGCCAGCGGCACGAGTCCGTGCGCGCGCGTGGCGGGGTTCACCCAGCCCAACTCCATGTCGGGAAGCGTCGAGTAGTCGCGGGTGGCGTACAGCACTCTGGCGTCGGGCGTCCAGCCCACCACGGTCGCCACGCTGCCCTCGTACGTGAGGCGCGTGGGCGGGCCGCCGTCGATCGGCATGACGTACACCTCGGTGGGGCCCTCGTAGCTCGCCGAGAACGCCACCTGCTTGCCGTCGGGCGAGATCGCGGCGTTGGTCTCCTCGCCCAGCGCGGTGGTCAGCCGCTGCGCCGTGCCGCCGGACACGGGCACCCGCCACAGGTCGCCCTCGGCGGTGAACACCACCGTATTGCCGGAGATGGCGGGAAAGCGATAGTAGCCCAACCCGGGCTGCTGCGCTCCGAGGCCGGCCGCGGCCAGCGTGAGCGCGCAGATGAGAACTCGTATGCGCATGGCGATTCATCGGGAAAGTGGAACGTCCACGTTATCCGCCGGATCAGCCACCCGCCACCCCACCGCCCCGGAATGGGCGGGCGGCGCCACGGCGGCCCCTTCCACCCATCCCGCCGGATGGGGAAACCGCCTACTGGACGACGCCCGCCGCCGCGGCGATTCTGTTGGTGGGCGCGCGCGGCCATCGGCGCGCGCCCGCCGTCCCCCCCGTCCCCGGCTCATGACCACCGCCAGCACCACGTACGACTTCGTCATCATCGGCTCGGGCTTCGGCGGCAGCGTCTCGGCCATGCGCCTTGCCGAGCGGGGGTACCGCGTGCTCGTGCTCGAGCGCGGCAAGCGATTCCGCGACCAGGACTTTGCCCGCTCCACCTGGAACGCGCGCCGCTACCTCTGGGCGCCGGCGCTCCGCTGCTTCGGCATCCTGCAGGTGAGCCCTTTCCGCGACGTGTGGGTGCTGCATGGATCCGGCGTGGGCGGCGGCAGCCTGGGCTACGCCAACGTGCTCATGGAGCCGAGCGACGCGCTGTTCGAGGCGCCCGCCTGGCGGCATCTGGCCGACTGGAAGACGGTGCTGGCCCCGCACTTCGCCACGGCACGCCGCATGCTCGGCGTGGCCCCGAATCCCCGCCTCTGGCCGGCCGATCACGTGCTCCTGGACATCGCGCGGGAACTCGGCACCGCCAGCACGTTCTCGCCCACCCCCGTGGGCACCTTTTTCGGCGAGCCCGGACACGAGGGCGAGGAGGTGGCCGATCCGTACTTCGGCGGCGCCGGGCCCGCGCGCAGCGGCTGCACGCACTGCGGGGCCTGCATGGTGGGCTGCCGTCACAACGCCAAGAACACGCTGCCCAAGAACTACCTGTACTTCGCCGAGCAGCACGGCGCCGAGGTGCGCGCCGAATGCGCCGTGCGCGACATCCGCCCGCTGCCGCAGGGGCAGCCGGACGGCGCGCGATATGAGATCGTGTATCGCGGCGCCACCGCGATCGTGCCGCGGCGGCCGGCGGTGGTGCGCGCCCGCAACGTGATCGTGGCGGCCGGCGCGCTCGGCACGCTGCGCCTGCTCTTCCGCTGCCGCGACGTCACCGGTTCGCTGCGCGGCATCTCCCCGCGACTGGGGCACGCCGTGCGCACCAACAGCGAGAGCATCCTGGGCAGCGTGAGCCGCCCGCGCAACGTGGACTACTCCAAGGGCGTGGCGATCACGTCGATCATCAATGCCGACGCGGTCACCACCGTCGAGCCCGTGCGCTACCCCGCCGGATCGTCGTTGATGCGATTCCTGAGCGGCCCGCTCACCGACGGCCACACGTTCGTGGGACGCGCGCTGCGGTCGCTGGCCCAGATCGTCACCCGGCCGGTGGATTTCCTGCGCACCCACGTGGTGCCCGGATGGGCCGAGCGCGCCACCGTGCTGCTGGTCATGCAGACCGTGGACAACCGCATGAAGCTGCGGCTGGGCCGCAGTTGGCTCACCGGGTTTCGCCGCGGCCTGGTGAGCGAGCCCGACGCGCAGAGCGAAGCCAGCGGATCGCCCGAGCTGGGGCGCGCCGTGGCCAGGACATTCGCGCAGAAAACGAACGGCGTGCTCACCGGATCGATCAACGAGGGATTGTTCGGCGTGCCGATGACCGCCCACATCCTGGGTGGCTGTCCCATGGGGCCCGGTCCGCTGGACGGCGTGGTGGACCTCGACTGCGCGGTGCATGGGTACGCTGGCCTGTTCGTGGTGGACGGCTCGATCGTGCCGGCCAACCCGGGCGTGAACCCCAGCCTGACGATCACGGCGCTGGCCGAGTACGCCATGACGCGCGTGCCTGAACGCGCCGGCCCGCCCGGCTGACGCGGCCTGCTTTCCCCGACGGCGCATCGTCCAACTCCCTACAGAATCCACCGGCCGCCTCATGCACCTTTCATGGGCGGTTCCTGGTAGCACATCGATTCACGATTCCCGCCTGCGAGGGAGTTGAACGGTCCCCTCGAAGCGAGCATTCCGACAGGAGGACTGGACCATGCCAAAGACTCTGGCCAAACCATCGCAGCTTCCCATGCTCCGCGATTCCGCGTATCACATCTGGCTCGCCGGACTCGGCGCGCTGTCGATCGCCGAGGATGAGAGCGGCAAGATCTTCAAGACGCTGGTCAAGCGCGGCAAGACATTCGAGGCGTCGAGCAAGGATCACCTGCTCGAGGTGAGGCATCGGATGGACGTCCGGAAGGCCGCGAGCCACACGATGGATCGCCTCGCCGACGGATGGGACGACGGGATGGGGAGCATCCTCAGCCGCCTGGGCCTTCCCACGAAAAGGGAGATCGACGGTCTCAGCAAGCGCGTCGAGCGCCTCTCCAAGACCCTCGAGGAGAAGCCGGTGAAGTCCCGCGCCCGTCGGGCGCCCACCAAGCGTCGCGCCAGCGCAACGACGGCCTGAGTTGCGGGCGTCGGACAGTCGGAGGGTCCGGCTGTCCGACGCCAGTCTGTCGTGGTCCGCATTAGCTGAGAGGTGGTGATGGCACGCAGATCCGGGGTTGGTCGCGTCGGGATCGCGCTCGCCGGAGGCGGGCCCGTGGGTGCGATGTACGAGATCGGCGCCCTGCGGGCCCTCGAGGAGGCGGTGGATGGCCTCGATCTGAACCACGCCCACAGCTACGTGGGTGTGAGCGCGGGATCGTTCATCGCCGCGTGCTTGGCCAACGGGCTCACCACCACGCAGATGTTGCGCGCCGCGCTGCGTGATGAACCCGGCGTGAATCCGCTGCGGCCCGAGATCTTCTTCAAGCCGGCGTATCGCGAGTTCGCCAAGCGCGGGTTCAAGCTGCCGCGCCTGGTGTTCGAGTCGGTGAACGAGATGATCCGCCGTCCGGGATCACAGAGCATCGGCGCGGCGGTGAGCTACCTGATGCAGGCGTTGCCCGTGGGGGTGTTCGACAACGAGCCCATCCGCGCCTACATGCACGAGATCTTTTCCATGGAAGGACGAACGGACGATTTCCGGCAACTCGATCGCCGTCTCACCATCGTCGCCGCCGACCTGGATTCTGGTACCGCCATCCGCTTCGGCGACGCGGGCTGGGACCACATCCCCATCTCCACCGCCGTGCAGGCCAGCACCGCGCTGCCCGGCGTCTATCCGCCCGTGTGCATCGAGGGCCGGCAGTGCGTGGACGGCGTGCTGCTCAAGACGGTGCACGCCTCCGTCGCACTGGAGCACGGGGCCGAACTGCTGTTCTGCATCAACCCCATCGTCCCCGTGGACGCCGCGGCCGCAGGCCGCGAGGGGCGCTTGCCCACCGACGTCATCGTGCAGGCGGGGCTGCCCGCCGTGCTGTCGCAGACGTTCCGCACGCTGATCCACTCGCGGTTACGCGTCGGCTTCGCGCGTTACGCGGCGCGCTTCCCCGGCGCGGACGTCGTGCTGCTGGAGCCAGACGCCGAGGAGTACGAACTGTTCTTTGCCAACGTGTTCAGCTTCCGCTCGCGGCGGCACATCTGTCGCAGCGGTTACGAGGCCACGCGGCGCACGCTCCGCCAGCGGTACGGCGAGTTGGCCCCCGTGCTGGCGTCTCACGGCTACACCCTGCGCCGCGACATCCTCGACGATCAGTCGCGCGATCTGTGGACCAGCGTCGGGCTCGAATCGGAGGTGCTGGCGCCGTACTCGTCGCGCACGGTGACCAGTTCGCTCAGTCGAGTGCTCGACCGCCTCGAGGCGGAAGTGGGCGCTCGCTTAGACGCCAGATGAACGTCCCCTCCTGTTCCCGCGCGTCGCTCGCGCTCATGCCGCGATAGCCGTACGGCGGGCGCCGCAGTCGGCGGGCCAGCGACAGCAACGGCCATCCGAACGGCAGATAGAACGCCAGCAGGTCGAAGTCCCGCAGCACCATATGCAGCCAGTTGCGAGCCGCCGGCCGGTGGTGGTCGCGCTCGTTGGCGATGAACGTCAGCGGCCATCCCGTGGGCAGCACCTGCCGCAGACGGCCGCGCGACGCGTGGAGTGCCGCGAGCAACGACCGCCAATCGTACGGCCGCCGGCCGTACGTGGCCACGTGCCGGTCCAGCTCCGCCTGCATGTGTTTGCGCATGCGATGGGCGGCCCGGTCGAGCGCGCCGCGGTCGGGCTCCTTGGCGTTCGCGGCGCCCACCCCGTCCAGCAGCGCGCCGGCGCTGACCGGTTCACCCACCACGAACGTCATCTGCGCCGGCAACGCCAGATACCACATCCACGGGAAGATGATCGCCAGGAGTCCGGCGGGCAGCGGCAGGAACGGCACGTGGAACACGCGCTGCATCAGCCGGTCGAGCGGCGGGAAGGTGAAGTGGTACGGCATCACCCATTCACCGTTCACCACCGACACCGGATAGATGGGCACGTCGTGGCGCGCCGCCAGGCGGATGAAGCTCGTGCGGAAGCGCTGCAGCTGATAGCGGCGGTTGAACCCCTTGCCGATGCCGGGCACGCCCTCGGGGTAGTAGAGGATCCGGTCGCCGCGCTGGATGAGCCGCTCGAAGTTGTCGAACGTCATGTCCACGCCGCCGCCGCGCCGCCACAGGTTATCCACGCCGAACGGCCGCATCCACCACACCCGCGCCAACTCCTTCTCGAACACCGACCGCCACTTGCCCTCCCTGGTCATCCCGTCGCGGCGCCAGAGCGCGAAGTCCAGCATCATCGCATCGTAGGGAAACGCGGTGCCGCTGTGGTTGGCGGCGACGATCACCGGTCCGTCGGCGGGCAGCTTGTTTGCGCCGACGATGCGCGTGCGAAAGTAGTGGTCCGACATCGGCCCGAGGGCCCGCCGCTGCAGGTCCCGGCAATACGCTGCGTCGAACGGCTCGTACCACTCGTGCTGGACCTCATGCTCCGGCCCGGACGTCAGCGTCGTCGTCATCGGCTCATCCTCCGCGCCGGAAGGCCAGCAGCACCGCCGACGCATACAGCGCGCTCCACATCGGCCACGCCACACCGTACGCCATGAGGATCGAACCGGCCACCAGGCAGAATCCCGCCAGCAGCGTGGCCCGCACGCCCTTGAGCGGATTCTCCCCCCGCGGCCGCGTGCCGCGATCCAGCACCCGCACGCCTTCGGTGACCAGCGACGGCAGCTTCGCGAACGCATCCACCAGCTCCGGAGCGCCGCGCAGCCCCTCGCGCACGAACCGCAACGGGCTGAACTGTTCCAGGAACACCCGGCGGACGTGCTTGCGCGAGACCTCGGCCACGTCGAAGTCGGGCAGCAGCACGTGGCCCACGCCCTCGAACGTCACCAGCGCCTTGACCATCAGCACCAGCTCCACGGGGAAGTACATCCGGTACTGCGCGCCTCGCGTCACCGATTCCAGCACCAGCTGCGCCAGCGAGAACGACTCGAAACTCGAGGCGCGGTGCCACCGCGCCGAGATCTCCGATACGTCGCGCCGGAATCCCACGGGATCGCCGTCGCGCCCGGGCTCCGCCACCGCCGCCAGGTAGCGCGCCGCGTTCTCGTGGTCGCCCATCACCAGCGAGTAGTAGTAGTACAGCAGCGCCCGCCGCAGATCGCTGTCGAACCGCCCCACCATGCCCAGGTCGATGAACCCGACCTTCGCATCCGGCAGCACCAACAGGTTGCCGGGATGCAGGTCGGCGTGGAAGAAGCCGTCGCGATACAGCATGCGGATGATCGCCTCCGACCCCAGATCCACCAGCCGCTCGCGCTCCTCCTCGGGCAGCGCCAGGGCCTCGGGAGCATCGGGACGCACACCGTCCAGAAACTGCATGGTCAGCACGCGGGCGCCGCTGCGATGCCGGTCCACCGACGGGAACACCACGTCGCCCATGTCGCTGAAGTTGGCGGCGAAGCTCTCGGCGTTGTCGGCTTCGCGCCGCAGGTCCACTTCGCGCAACGTGTATTCGCAGAATTCGGCGATGATGCGGCGGGGTTGATACCGCGGCATCACCACCTGCAGCCCCGCGCCCAGGATGCGCAGCAGCCGCGAGTCGCGCTTGAGGGTCTCCGCCACCCCCGGTTTCACCGCTTTGATCACGACGTCGTCGCCCGACATGGTCGTCGCCCGGTGGATCTGCGCGATGGACGCCGAGGCCAGCGGCTCCGGGTCGATCCACGAGAACAGCCGCTCCACAGGGCGGCCGAGATCCTGTTCCACCAGCGCCGTGAACGTCTCGAACGGGATCACCGGCAGCCGATTCAGCAGATTGCGCAGCTCGCTCGTGATCGAGAGCGGCAGGATGTCCTCGCGCAGGCTCAGGATCTGGCCCAGCTTGATATACGTGGGCCCCAGCAGCTCCAGCCGCCGCCGGAACTGTTGCGCGAACGACAGGTCCACGAGATCGCGCCGGATCAGCGGATGCGCCGCGGCGCTCACCGCGCGGGCGGCCGCGTATCGCAGGCCCTTGCCGTCTCCGCGCGCCGACCGCTCACGCGTCCAGGCGACGATGCCGCCGAACAGCAGTCCCGCCAGGTGCCGGTTGGTGGACATCGCGCGACGCACGGTGCCGGGCGGCGCTCCGATCTCCATCCGCTTCAACGCCGCTCGCGGCCGGCGGCCCACCACCGGCGGCGCATGGTCCACCGGTGGCTGCATCTGAACGGCCGCGTGCGACATCATTTATTCCGTCCCAGCAGTTCGTGCGCCGACACCCATTCCAGCGACGAGATCGCCGCCGCCAGCGACAGTTCGCCCGCCAGGACCGTTGCGGCGACGATCTCGGCCAGCTTGTTCACCTTTCCACTGCCCAGGCACCCCATCATCTGCAGGCATTCGCGCTGCGTGGGCAGATGCGTGCCGCCGCCGTGCGTGGCCACGATCAGGCTGGGAATCGTGATCGAGAAGTACAGCGCGTCGTCCCTGGTGATCTCCACGTAGGTCGTCGCGGCCGCGCCCTCGGCGACGTTGGCCACGTCCTGCCCGGTGGCCATGAACACTGCCGTGATCGCATTGACCGAGTGCAGGCCGTTGTTGTTGGCGCCCGAGAGCAGCGCGCCCACGTTGGCCACGCCCCAGTGGTATACGATCTGCTCCGGCTCCACGCGTAGTTGGGCGACCAGCAGGTCGCGCGGAATCGTCGCTTCGGCCGTGACGCGCTTGCCACGCGGGTGCAGCATGTTGACGCGCGACGCCTTCTTGTCGGTGGCGAAGTTCGACTCCAGATATCCGCGCCGCACCGCCGGATTGTTGGCCAGGATCCACTGGTATGCGGCATACGTCGCCTTGCCCACCATGTTCTGACCCGCGCCGTCGCCCGTGGTGAAGTTGAACCGCAGGAAGGCGAACTTGTTGGACAGGAACGACTCGATGTGCGTCAGGCGCGCCACGTGCGACGTGGACTCGGCCACGGCCCGGATGTTGGCCAGGTGCTCGTCGATCCAGCCCAGGAAATCGCGGGCTTCGCGGGCCGAGGCGAACGCGAACACCGGCGCCCGCTGCATCCCGTCGCCCGACACCGTGGTCCGCACGCCGCCGCACATGTTGAGCACCTTCATGCCGCGGCTGTACGACGCCACCAGCGAACCTTCGGTGGTAGCCAGCGGGACGAGGAACTCGCCCCGCGCGTGCTCGCCGTCGATCAGCAGCGGCCCCGCGATGCCCAGCGGCACCTGCGCCACGCCGATGAAGTTCTCGATGTTGCCTCGCACGTCCCCGGACGGTATCGAGAACGACGACACGTGCTCCAGGTGCACGCCGGTGAATGTCTCCACGAACCGTTGGCGCTGGGCGATCAACGCCGGCCCGTAATCCTCCGACGTGCCCTTGGCGTGCGGGATGTGCGGCGTGACGGGCACGGCTTCGGCGAGCGTATCATCTGCCGCCGGCTGCCGCCCGATCAGGGTGGATGACGTGCCCATGCGTCCCTCGGGGATCGACACTGGACGATGCCCGGATTCCGGACCGCCAGCCATCAGGGAGCGGAAGCACGGCTGTAAGCGCTTTCCGCACCACACGCCCCGGGCTTACCCGCAGGAAGTTCAAGGTTTCCCTGAATTGGCGGTCGCCGCGAATGGGGCGATCTTACAATTGCGTTCGCGGACGGGAATGCCGCGAATGGAGCCACCCCGCGGGATACCGTCGGATGGCAGCGCGGCAGGAGTTCGACCCTGACCGCACAGGTTGTGAGGTCGCTGGACACAACTGAAGTCCCGAGAGCCAAGGGGCGCCTGAGTCGGTCCCGTCCGACGAGGGGAAGAGTGCCGGGCTGATCATCTGCACGAACGTCTCAACAGCAATCGTTCAGATGGTGCCGAAACGACTGACCGGCATTCGCCAGCGGGTCAGAACCCTCGCCGGAGGCAGTGATGCCGACGGCGAGGGTTCGCCGTTTCTGCCACAGGCCAGGTATCATCAACAGATGACCGCCGAGGAACGCGTCCTGGAGGTGGTGCGCGAACTGGCCCGCGAGCTGCGCGGCGACCGGGCAGCGCGCGCCGTCACCCCATCGGCGTCGCTCGAGCGCGACGTCGGTCTGGGAAGCCTCGAACGCGTGGAGCTGTTCACCCGGCTGGAAACCGCGTTCGGCCGCGCGCTCGACGATCGCTTCCTGCTCCTCGATACGCCGCGGGAGATCGCCGCCGCCGTCGAGCAGGCGCCCCGCATCGCCGGCGCCGCGCCCGTTGCGCGTACGGCGGCCGTCGCCGCGAGTGCGCTGCGCATCGATCAGGTGTCCACGCTCGTCGAGGCGCTTCGCACGCGCGCCGAGACCGAACCCGCGCGCGTCCACGTGCGGCTGCACGGCGACGACCGCATGCAGCAGGCCACCTACGGCGACCTCCGGCGCGGCGCCGAGCAGATCGCCGGCGCGCTCGTGGCGCGTGGCGTAGGTGCCGGCGAGCCCGTGGCGCTCATGCTCCCCACCGGATTCGACTATCTGCAGGCGTTCATGGGCGTGCTCGCCGCCGGCGGCGTGGCCGTGCCGCTCTACCCACCGGCGCGGCTCGACCGACTGGGCGAGTATCTGCTGCGACAGTCGCGCATTCTCGCCAACGCCGAAGCGCGCGTGTTGATCGCGATGCCGGAAGCCGCGCCCGTAGCGCGCGCCCTCAAGTCCGATGCGCCCGCGCTCGCGCGCCCCGTCACCGTCCAGACGCTGCACGACGAGGGCGCGGCCAACGCGGCGCACGGCCACGCGCTGCCGCCGGTCGGCGCCGATGCGCCGGCGCTCATCCAGTACACGTCGGGCAGCACGGGCGACCCCAAAGGCGTGCTGCTCTCGCATGCCAACCTGCTGGCCAACATCCGCGCCATCGCCGCCGGCGTCGAGATACGCCCCACCGACGCCGTGGTCAGTTGGCTGCCCCTGTATCACGACATGGGATTGATCGGCGCCTGGCTGTTCGCGCTGGTGCAGGGCGTACCCCTGGGTCTCATGTCGCCCCTCACGTTTCTCGCGCGTCCCGAACGCTGGCTCTGGGCCATCCATCAGGAGCGGGGCACCCTCGCCGCCGCGCCCAACTTTGCCTACGAACTGTGCGTGCGGAAAATCCGCGACGACGCCATCGAGGGACTCGATCTCTCCAGCTGGCGCTGCGCGCTCAACGGTTCCGAACCGGTGAGCCCGGGCACGCTCGATCGGTTCACGCGCCGGTTCGCGCGATACGGCTTCCGCCGCGATGCCTTCATGCCCGTCTACGGTCTGGCCGAGAGCTCCGTGGCGCTCTGCTTCCCGCCGCCGGGCCGCGAACCGCGCGTGGACGCGGTGGCGCGAAACCCCTTCACCACCGCCGGACGCGCCGCGCCGGCCGCCGCCACCGACGCCGGCGCCCTGCGCTTCGTGTCGGTGGGACGCCCCCTCGCCGGCCACGACGTGCGGGTGGTGGACGAGCGCGGCGCCGATGTCGCCGAGCGGTCGGTGGGCCGCGTGCTCTTTCGTGGGCCGTCGTGCATGCGCGGCTACTATCACAACCCGGCGGCCACGGCGCGCGCCGTCTCCCCCGACGGGTGGATAGACAGCGGCGATCTCGCGTACCTGAGCGACGGCGAGCTGTACGTCACGGGGCGCATGAAGGATCTGATCATCAAGGGCGGACGCAATCTCGTGCCGCAGGAGATCGAGGAGGTGGCCGCCGGCGTGGCGGGCGTGCGCAAGGGCTGCGTGGCCGCGTTCGGCGTGCCCGATCCCGCCACCGGCACCGAGCGCTTGATCGTGATCGCCGAGACGCACGCCGAGTCCTTCGCCGATCGCGAACGTCTCGAGCACGCCGTGGTCGAGGCCGTATCGGTGGAGGTGGGCGTCCCGCCTGACGTCGTGCAGGTCGTTCCCCCGGGAACGGTGCCCAAGACGCCCAGCGGCAAGGTGCGCCGCTCGGCGGCGCGCGAGGCATTCCTGGCCGGCGCCATGGGTGTGCGCCGCCGCGTGCCCTGGCGCGCCCGCGTGGCGTTGGCCGCCGAGTTCGCCGCGGCCAGGTTGCGGCGCGGCGCCCACGCCGTGGGACGTGGGCTCTATCTATCGTATCTCGCCGTCGCCGGAACGGCGGTGCTCATCGTGCTCGTGCCGGCGGCGTGGTTGCTCGTCCGGCTGTTGCCGCAGGGCCGCCCGGTGCGCGTGTTGGGTCGCGGCGTGAGCCGCGTGCTCGTGGCCGTGACCGGGTGTTCGCTCCGCGTCGAAGGCGCCGAACGGTTGCCCGCGCGCGGCCCGTGCGTGCTCGTCGTCAACCATGCATCGTACGCCGACACGCCGGCGCTCATCGGCGCGCTCCCCGTCGACTTTCTCTTCGTCGCCATGACCGAGGTCCTCGGCTGGCCGCTGGTCGGGACGTTTGTCCGCCGCGGGGAGCACCCGACCGTCGACCGCTGGCACGTGCAGCAGAGCGTGGCCGATGCCGCCGCGATCGAAGCGCGGTTGCGGCAGGGCCACTCGGTGCTGTTCTTTGCCGAGGGCGGGTTCTCCGGGGCGCGCGGCCTGCGCCCCTTCCGGCTCGGCGCCTTCACCGCCGCCGTCGCCGTCGGGGCCCCGGTGGTGCCCATCGCGCTGCGCGGTACGCGCCGCGTGCTCCCGGCCGATGCCAAGCTCCCGCACCCGGCGCGCATCGAGGTGTGGATCGGCGATCCGCTGCGCGCCGCCGGCACCGGCCTGGCGGCCGCCGTGGACCTTCGCGACCGCGCCGCCGACGCCATCGCCGAGCATTGCGGCGAACCGCGGATCATCGCCGGCTGATCGTGGGCCGAGCCAGGATTTCGCTGCGGCCGGCACGCGTCTTCCGGCCGGCCGTTGGAGCGCCAGCGCCAACCCATTAGACTGGCCCGACATGGGATCAGGTACCGTCGCCGCCGACACGCCGCTCGTCGCCGCCATCCGGCGGCGCCGCACCTTCGCGATCATCAGCCATCCGGACGCCGGCAAGACCACGCTCACGGAGAAGCTGCTGCTCTACGGCGGCGCCATCCACCTGGCCGGCTCGGTCAAGGCCCGCCGCGCCGACCGCCACGCCACCTCCGACTGGATGCAGATGGAGCAGGAGCGCGGCATTTCGGTCACGTCGAGCGTCATGCAGTTCGAGTACGACGGATACGTCATCAATCTGCTCGACACGCCCGGCCACGAGGACTTCTCCGAGGACACCTACCGCACGCTCGTCGCGGCCGACAGCGCCGTCATGCTCCTCGACAACCGCAAGGGCGTCGAGGAGCGCACGCGCCAGCTGTTCGCCGTGTGCAAGCGCCGCCGCACGCCCATCTTCACCTTCGTCAACAAGTGCGACCGGTTGGGCGAGGATCCGCTCAAGCTGATCAGCGACGTCGAGGCGGATCTGGGCATCAAGTGCCACCCGATCACCTGGCCCATCTTCAGCGCCGGCGACATCGCGGCGGGCTTCGTCGGCGTCTACGACCGGCGCCTCCAGCAGATCCACCTGTTCGAGAAGGACGAGCACCGGGGCGCCCGGCCGCCGGTGGCGCACGTGGGAAGCCTGGACGGTGCCCTGGTGCGCGAACTGCTCGGGGCCACCACGCACGAGCGCCTCGTGCACGACATCGCGCTGCTCGACGAGGCCGGCCACCCGTTCGACGAGCAGCAGGTGCTCGACGGCGAGCTCTCGCCCGTGTTCTTCGGCAGCGCTCTCAACAACTTCGGCGTCGAGCCCTTCCTGCGCGAGTTCCTCGAGCTGGCCCCGCCGCCCTCGGCGCGGGCGTCCACCGGGGGCGTCATCGAGCCGGACCAGCGCGCGTTCACCGGCTTCGTGTTCAAGATTCAGGCGAACATGGACCCCAAGCACCGTGACCGCGTGGCGTTCGTGCGCGTGGTCTCCGGACACTTCGAGGCGGGGATGCAGGTGATCCATGAGCGCACCGGCAAGCCCATGCGCCTGGCCGCGCCGCAGACCTTCATGGCCCGCGAGCGCACCGCCGTCGAGGAGGCCTGGCCCGGCGACATCGTGGGCGTCATGGACCGCCGCGCGCTGCGCATCGGCGACACCCTGTCCTCGGACGGCGGCGTGAAGTTCGCCGACATCCCGAGGTTCGCGCCCGAGCATTTCGCGCGCGTCGTCCTGGCCGATCCCATGCGCCGCAAGCAACTCGACGCCGGCCTGCGCCAGCTCACCGAGGAGGGGGCCGCGCAGGTATTCTTCACCTCCGGCACCGACACCACGAGCCCCACGCCCATCGTCGGCGCGGTGGGCCAACTCCAGTTCGACGTGATGATGCACCGGCTGGCGCACGAGTACGGGGTGGTCGCGCGACTCGAGAAGATCTCCGCCCGCTACCCGCGCTGGATCACCGGGTCGGCCGAGGCCATCGCCCGCGCGGCCCGCGACTCCGGCCGCATGTTGCTGTTCGACGCCAAGGGACAGCCCCTGCTGCTGTTCGAGAACGAGTGGCCCATGCGCTGGGCCCTGGAACACGAGAAGGACGTCGTCTTCCACGACCTCGCGCCCTGATCGGGCGCCGCCGGTCTCACGCGCGATGTTGGCGACGCGCGAGGCCGGTGGCCAGACGCTCCCCGCGCATCACTACAGGACCTTCCGCCCCTGGATCACGCGCACCACGATCACGATGATCGCGACGACCAGCAGAATATTGATCAGTCCGCCCATCGTGTACGACGTGACCAGCCCGAGCAGCCAGAGCACGATCAGGATGATTGCCAGGGTCATCAACATGTTCGCTTCCTCCGCGCCGCAAGGCGCTGGTGGCTGCGGCGGTGCGCCGGTGGCGCACCGCCGCTATGAGTTTCTTCCCCGACCGCCCGCCGATCCGTGCTTCTCGAGCACGAGGTTGGCCACGATCTGTTTGAGCTTCTGATTTTCTTCTCTGAGCGCCCGCACATCGCGCGACTCGTTCGCCGCCGCGCCTTCGAATTTCCTGCGCCAGCGATAGAACGTGGTCTGTGTGACGCCCAGCTTCCGACAGACCTGCACGGCGGGCGTTCCCGCCCTGACCTGTCGCAGCGCCTGCACGATCTGCTCGTCCGTGAACTTGCTTGGTCGCATCCGTCGGTCCTCCATCTCCGTCCGCGCTGCAAGTTCGGAAACCGGCCGGGCGCGAGCGTCCGCGCCCGGCAGATCTCCGCTGAACCGATGTTCAGCCCGCATCTCAGCGCTACGGCTTGATGACATCAGGCGCGATCAGCAGCCGGAAGATCGCCCGGCGATTCGGCGCCTGCCCGGCGATGCCCGGTGCCGTCGTGATCGGGTTGCTCTCCCCCTTGGATTCGATGATGATGCGGTTGGCGTCGATGCCCTTGCTCACGATATAGGCCTTGGCGGCCTTCGCCCGCCGCTCGCCGAGCGCCATGTTGTACGCATCGGTGCCGATGACGTCCGTGTGCCCCACGATGACGACCGTCATCTCGGGGTTGGCGCGGAACACCTCGACCTTCTCGTCGAGCAGCGCCTTGGCGGAATCGGTGAGCACCGACTTGTCGAACGCGAAGTGGACCACGGCCTGCATCGTGGCCAGGGTCGCGGCCGACGTGACGGCGGCCTGGGTCACGGGCGCATTGGCGAGCGAATCGCGCAGCGCCTGCAGCGCGGCATCGCGATCGCGCAGCCGGCGAATCTCCGCCGCGCTCACCGAATCGTCATGCTGCACCACGGTCACCGTGGGGCCCGTCACCGTCACGGTGCGGATCTCGTGGAATGGGTTCCGGTACAGGCTCAGCCCCACGCGCACGCTCTGGTACGACTTCCAGTCCTGATTGGCCAGCCAGTCCCACACGCCGTCGATCCGCAACGCGGCGTTGTCGTTGAGCGCGAACTTGAAGCCGGCCAGCGCGTCCACGCCGTAGCTGTGCATGAAGTTGGTCTCGGTGGAGACCCCGGCGCCCGCCCCGAGGAGGAACGACACGCCGCCCGACTTGAACGGCACCGCCACCAGTCGCCCCGACAGCAGGCCGACGTTCACATCATTGAGGCCGTTCGGACGCGTGGCGCGC
>Ga0307372_10002683_pt1 | contig 29055 bp, 19 predicted proteins | sample OX1MG_FD_202533 | JGI IMG/M metagenome (GOLD analysis project Ga0307372, IMG submission 202533) | Soil microbial communities from Risofladan, Vaasa, Finland - OX-1 | ecosystem: Environmental > Terrestrial > Soil > Coastal area > Acid sulfate soil | place: Finland: Risofladan, Vaasa | collected... | reverse complement strand
CGATATTGAGGCGCACAGCCTGCAGGCCCATGTGCTTGAGGCGCTGCACATCCTCGGTTTTGCGGGCGCTGGCGATGACATTCCAGCCACGTGCTTTGAGCACCTGTGCCGCGGCCAGTCCGATGCCACTGGAGCAGCCGGTGATGAGCACAAAGTGGCTAGTCTGAATTTTGTCCATCACTTGTTACCTTGAAATATTCACCCACACCTAGCCGACTACTCATTTCCCCTCTCCCCTTGTGGGAGAGGGAGTAAGCACTGATGGCACGTTAACCATTAAGTGCAAACGCGGGCGGCACAGGTTGCGCGGCGGCTTTCTTCTGTTTCTCTTCCGCTTCACGCTGCTGCAGTGTCCACAGCTGTGCATACAATCCGCCGACGCGCAGCAGTTCACGGTGCGTACCGCGTTCCGCTATCGCGCCTTGATCCAGTACCACGATCTCGTCCGCATCCACGATGGTGGAAAGGCGGTGCGCGATCACCAGGCTGGTGCGGTGTTCCGCCAGTTCGCGCATGGCCACAAGGATTGCTTGCTCGGCATTGGAGTCCAGGCTGGAGGTGGCTTCGTCGAAGACCAGGATCGGCGGGTTCTTGAGCATCGCGCGGGCGATGGCCACGCGCTGTTTCTCACCGCCCGACAATTTCAATCCGCGTTCTCCCACCAGCGTGTCATAGCCCTGCGGCAGCACTTCGATGAACTGCGTGAGATTCGCCATGGCAGCCGCCTGTTCAACTTCCGATCGGGTCGCATCCGGCCGGCCATAGATAATGTTGTAATAGATGGTGTCGTTGAACAGCACTGTGTCCTGGGGCACGATGCCAATGTTGCGCCGCAGACTGTCGCGGGTAACGTCGCGGATGTCCTGACCATCGACCAGGATGCGTCCACCGGAGGCGTCGTAGAAACGGAACAGCAGACGTGCGAGCGTGGACTTGCCAGCGCCACTGGGTCCTACGACCGCCACTTTCGATCCGGCCGGCACTGCGAAACTCACGCCGTGCAAAATCTCCCGATCCTGGTTGTAGCCGAAGCGCAGGTTCTCGAAGCGGATTTCACCCTGGCTGATCTTGAGTGCCGGCGCGTCGGGTTTGTCCGCTACCTGGGTATTGCGGTCCAGCAGGGCGAACATGCGCTCCATGTCGACGACCGAGCGTTTCATCTCACGGTAGACGAAGCCCAGGAAATTCAGCGGCATGAACAGTTGCACGATGTAGGCGTTGACCATGACGAAGTCACCCAGTGTCATGCGACCATGCACCACTTCGTAACCGGCCAGCAGCATCATGGCAATCACGCCGAGCGCTATGATGAGCGCCTGGCCGCTGTTCAACGTGGAGAGTGAATACTGGGTCTTGAGGGCTTCCTTCTCCCAGGAGGCCATCTCATTGTCGTAGCGCTGCGCCTCGAAATCCTCGTTGGTGAAATACTTCACCGTCTCATAGTTCAGCAGACTGTCGACCGCGCGTGTGTTGGCTTTCGAGTCCAGCTCGTTCATGCGACGCATGTGCTGGATGCGCCATTCAGTCACCAGGATGGAGAAGGTGATATACAGCACCACCGACAGCACGATGATGAGCGCAAACCAGACGGAAAAATTCCACAGGAAGATACCCAGTACCAGTCCGATCTCCAGCAACGTCGGCAGGATATTGAACAACATGAAGCTCAGTACGAAGCTGATGCCGCGGGTGCCGCGCTCAATATCCCGCGAAAGCCCACCGGTCTGGCGCTCCAGGTGGAAGGCCAGGTCCAGATCATGCAGGTGCCGGAAGACCCGCAACGCGATGCGCCGCACCGCGCGCAGGGCGGCGAATTCGAACACCAAGTCGCGTAATTCCCCGAACAGGGTGCTGGCAAAACGCAGCACGCCATAGCCGATGAGCAGCGCGATCGGCAGCACCAGCGCGGCATGGTGCACGGGGTTGAGGTCATCCACCAGGTGCTTGAGGGCCACCGGGATCATCACCGTGGCGATCTTGGCGATTATCAGAAAGACCAGCGCCAGTAGGGTGCGGCCGCGGAATTCCCAGATGAAAGGCAGCAGCGAACGGAGGGTGTGACTGCGATTTAGCGCTGGGGGCATCGGGTTTCCAAGTGAAGCTACCGGCAAGGTTATAATGACACGAATGTCCGCTGCTTCGGGGAAGCAGCTGTGAGGTCGGCTTATCAGGCCCCATACATGGGGCAACCAATCGGGTTTTTCAACAAGGCGTATCGGCATGCCCATCTATGAATATAAGTGTGAAGCCTGTGGTCATCGTCTGGAAGCTTTGCAGAAACTCAGCGACGCACCTTTGAAGAAATGCCCGAAGTGCGGCAAGCCGACGCTGCACAAGCAGATGTCGGCCGTCGGTTTTCGCCTCAAGGGCGGCGGCTGGTATGAGACCGATTTCAAATCTGGGAATAAGCGCAACCTGATCGGTGAAGGCGATAAGCCCGCCGTTGAGACCAAGGAAAAGAAGGAAGGCAAGGACAAGAAGGCCGTGGAGCCGGCTAAGGAAACCGCGGCCAAGAAAACCGAGAGCAAGTCCGAAAGCAAACCCAAACCGGTAAAAGCCGCGAAAGCCGAATAGATGCAACAAAATACCACCAAGCCCGCCCGCAGCCGGGTCCGTCGCTATCTGATCACAGGCATCGTCATCTGGTTGCCAATCGTGGCGACGCTATTCGTACTAGGTATCTTCGTCGGTTATATGGATAACCTGGTGCTGCTGCTGCCGGAAAAGTGGCAGCCGATCCATCTCATAGGTTTTCACATCCCCGGACTCGGCGTCATCATGGCGTTCGTGATCCTGATCATCACCGGTTTCATCGCCAGCAATTTCCTGGGCAAGCAGCTGCTGCAACTGGGCGAGGAGATCCTCGAGCATATACCGCTGGTGCGCTCGGTGTATTCGACCGCCAAGCAGATCTCCGACACCATGTTCTCCAACAAGGGCAAGTCGTTCCGCAAAGTGGTGCTGATCCGCTACCCGCACAAGGACACTTGGAGTCTGGCATTCGTCACCAACGATTCCCTGGGTGAACTGGATGTTAAAGCACCCAGTAAACTCATCAGCGTATTCATCCCTACCACACCCAATCCCACATCTGGATTTCTGATCATGGTGGCGCCGGAAGATACCATTGAACTGGAGATGAGTGTGGACGAGGCCTTGAGGATGATCATCTCCCTGGGCGTGATTGTGCCAACCTATCCGCGCATCGTATCCGTAAAAACTGTACCCGGCCTTGCACACAGGAAGCACGGACCGTAACATGCCGCGCCGCGCTGGCGACGATGCGATTATTGCGCTCTCTCGCCAGTCCTTCTCCCGATGGGAAAGGGGTGCGGGTATTTTTTTATAATCATTTAGTTTTCGGGATACTCCATGCGTACTCACTATTGCGGCCAAATCAACGAATCACTGCTAGACAAGGAGGTTCGCCTCGCTGGCTGGGTGCATCGGCGCCGCGATCACGGCGGCGTGATCTTCGTCGACCTGCGCGACCGGGAAGGCTTGGTGCAGGTGGTGTTCGATCCAGATCGCGCCGATCTGTTCGCCGACGCGGGGCGCCTGCGCAACGAGTTCGTCGTGTCAGTTAAGGGCAAGGTCCGCCACCGCCCCAAGGGCACGGACAACCCAAACCTGCCCAGCGGCAAGGTGGAAGTGGTGGCAGAGGTGATGGAGATACTCAATCGCGCTGAGACTCCGCCTTTCATGCTTGATGAAGACGATGTGAATGAGGAGCGCCGTCTCCAGTATCGCTATATCGATCTGCGCCGGCCGGTGATGCAGCAGCGTTTGCGTCTGCGCCACCGGATCATCAGCGCGCTGCGCCGGTATCTGGACCAGCAGGGCTTCATCGATGTGGAGACCCCGATCCTGACCAAGCCCACGCCGGAAGGCGCGCGCGATTATCTGGTGCCGAGCCGCACCCATCCCGGCAAGTTCTTCGCACTGCCGCAGTCGCCACAGCTCTTCAAGCAGCTGCTGATGATGTCGGGCTTCGACCGCTACTACCAGATCGCCCGCTGTTTCCGCGACGAGGACCTGCGCGCCGACCGCCAGCCGGAGTTCACCCAGCTCGACATCGAGACCTCGTTCCTGAACGAGAGCCAGGTCATGGACATCACCGAAGGCATGCTGCGGCACACCTTCAAGGAAGTGCTAGGTGTCGAGCTGGCCGATCCGTTTCCGCGCATGCCGTATGACGAAGCCATGCGTCGTTACGGCTCCGACAAACCGGACCTGCGCATCCCACTGGAACTGGTGGACGTGGCGGACCTGGTGGAGGATTGCGAGTTCAAGGTGTTTGCAGGTCCGGCCAACGCCAAGGACGGCCGGGTCGCCGCCCTGCGTCTGCCCAAGGGTGGCGAACTGCCGCGCAGTGAGATCGACAATTGCACTGTGTTCGTGGCGCGCTACGGCGCCAAGGGACTCGCCTATATAAAGGTGAACGATATCGCCAAGGGCCGTGAGGGCCTGCAGTCGCCCATCATCAAGTTTCTGTCGGATGCTGCCCTGCAGGGCATCCTTAAGCGCTGCGGCGCCACCAACAACGACGTGATCTTCTTCGGCGCTGACAAGGCCCGCATCGTGAATGACTCAATGGGCGCGTTGCGACTGAAGCTCGGCCAGGATCGTGGCCTGATGCGAGGCGAATGGGCGCCACTGTGGGTGGTCGAGTTCCCGATGTTCGAGTGGGACGAGAAGGACAAGCGCTGGATCTTCCTGCACCATCCGTTCACCTCACCCAAAGTGGATGATGTCTCCGTGATGGAGAAGGATCCGGGCGGCATCCGCTCACGCGCTTACGATATGGTGCTGAACGGCACCGAACTGGGCGGCGGTTCCATCCGTATCCACAACCAGGAGATGCAGTCTGCGGTATTTCGCATGCTCGGCATCAGCGATGAGCAGGCGCGCAAGAAATTCGGCTTCCTGTTGGACGCACTCAAATCCGGTTGCCCGCCCCATGGTGGTATCGCCTTGGGCATGGACCGGATGGTGATGCATATGGCGGGCGCGCCCAACATCCGCGAGGTCATCGCTTTTCCCAAGACCCAGACGGCCTGGGATCCGCTCACCGATGCGCCCGCGGATGTCAGCGATGCGGAACTCAAGGAACTACACATTCGCCTGCACCTGCCACCTGTGCAAAAGAACAATTAACGTTTCTCTTCCTCTCCACGCGTAGGATTTAGCCTGATTAATTCGATAAGGAGTGATGAGTGGCCGGACGCAATCGAGCGTTATTGAGTGACCAGCAGGCAATCGCGGCTAAAGCAGGCGAGAGTGCCCGTTCCTGTATCTACATATCCCATTTCCATATCGATAAGAACATCGTACGTGCCATCGCGAAATACATCATGGAACACGGGGGCCTGGACGTTTATTTTGATGAGAACGATGCCGATATCGAATTGGATCTACTACTGAACGACCCTTCACGCGCTACGAAATGCATCGAACGCGGCATACTGCTTTCGACCCACATCCTGTGTCTCGCAAGCAAAGACACCTGCAAGTCCTGGTGGATTCCTTATGAGATCGGTTTCGCAAAAAGCTCGAATAAAGGCGTTGCGATCCTGAAATTGAGAGGCTCGGTCGAGTTACCGGAGTATCTGAAGATCGCAACCGTGTTGCGCAGCACCAAGAGCCTGAACGTATACCTTGAAGCTCTACGAGGTACAGGAGCCAAGAAACATACCATCAGTGAATCGCTTCTTGAGCATAAGGTGATGAATCACCCGTTGGACAAGATACTTGATTGGCAGGAGTAAGCATAAGATCCATTCAGTTTAGGGACTGCTTCCGGCCAGAAGCGGGCCTCGGGTTATTGGTTACACCGACAATGCGGCGCGCAGATCGTGTCCATCCTCACCTCTGCGGACCGTCGGCTCATGCTATTCTGAAGAACATGGTTACGAGCATCGCCGAATTTGGCAGACGCGCTCTTTGGTGTGCTACGCTGGACACTGATTTATAGGCGGATACAACAGGAGGACAGATGCTTCATTTAGATACCGGCAACACTGCTTTCATGCTGTTGTGCACCAGTCTGGTGATGCTGATGACGCCGGGGCTGGCATTTTTCTATGGCGGTCTGGTGGGGCGCAAAAATGTGCTCGCTATCATGATGCAGAGTTTCGTTTCCATGGGTTGGACCACGGTGATCTGGTACCTGTACGGCTTTTCGTTGTGCTTTAGTGGCGACTGGCATGGAATCATCGGCAATCTTCATATGGCGTTGTTGCGGCACGTTTCACTGACCTCGCCCTCGCCGAACAACACCATCCCGCTGATTGTGTTCATCGCTTACCAAATGATGTTCGCGATCATTACGCCTGCATTGATCAGCGGCGCGTTCACGAATCGCGTGACTTTCAAGGCCTATATTTTGTTCGTGACGGCGTGGCTCACGTTTGTGTATTTCCCGTTTGTTCATATGATATGGGGCGGTGGCATGCTGGAAAGGTGGGGCGTGCGGGATTTCGCTGGCGGCATTGTGGTGCACAACATCGCCGGCATGGCGGCGCTGGCTTCAGTCCTGTATGTGGGCAGACGGAAGTGGCTGGACCGCGGCCCGCACAATATCCCGCTAGTGGCGCTGGGTACGGCGCTCTTGTGGTTCGGTTGGTACGGCTTCAACGCGGGCAGCGAATTTAGCGTCGATTCGGTTACCGCGACCGCCTTCTTGAATACTGATATTGCGGCGTCGTTCGCCGCGATTGCATGGCTTCTAACGGCCTGGATCATTGAAAAGAAGCCGAAATTCCTAGGCCTGTTGACGGGCGCAGTCGCTGGGCTGGCCACTGTAACCCCGGCAGCCGGGTATGTGTCCCCAACTACAGCGGTCATCATTGGCGTCGTTTCAGGGGTGGTTTGCTACTTCGCAGTCACGCTAAAGAACAGGTTGCAATGGGACGACGCCCTCGATGTTTGGGGCGTGCATGGAGTTGGCGGGTTCCTGGGAATCGTCATGCTCGGCCTGCTGGCGAGCCAAGCGTACAATCCAGCGGGACCAAATGGGCTCTTCTATGGCAATCCGAGCTTCTTCTACAAGGAATTGACCGCGGTGGTGTTGTCCTCAGTGTGGGCTTTCGCATTCACATTCGGAATGTTGATACTCATAAATAAGTGCACCCCCGTCAAGGTCACTAGCAGCGTCGAGGAGATTGGGTTGGATGAGGGTCTCCACGGAGAGCGCGCGTACGAAGATGCGCTGCAAGCGCCGGAGAAGACCGGGCTGACGGGGGCTTAAATGCGTGCGCCATCCCCGGTGCAGTTGGTCCAATTTTATACTACGCGAATATATTGCCGGTAAAACGGAATGGCAAAAGCACCGCCCATTGCAGTCGAAAACCGACCGCCAAATTTTGGCTAGTCCATGAGGGCTATCTTATTAAAATCGAGGTCAGGCGAACGGCTGAACATGGATGACCCGCATTTGCCAAGCACACAGTAAGTACGGCGTGAAGGTATAGATTGCAGTTGTACATCCGGACTTTAGACCATCGCCAGGGCTGCGCAACGTTTGGTCGCGAAGTCAAGATTTCACTCGCTGCTTGATAAATAACTGCACGGTGAATAATTGTAACGCCATCACCGGACTCTAAATGAAATTGCTACTCAAAACAGGGGTGACGTCGCTGCTGCTATTGAATAGCAGGGAGTCAAAATTACCTGTTATGGGTCAAGAGAAGACAATCAAGAGGTAGAATCATGATGATTTGGCTTGAAGGGCTGCTTAGGGTCTATTTTATTTAAAAACTTGATATTCTGATTAAACAAATTTTTAAATTCGCTAATTGCGCATTTCATCGTGACCATTCGTGGGGACAGTATAAGCGTTACGATCTGAGCACTTAACCTTGCTGGCTCGTTTATACACCGAATATGAATCATGGTATGAACGATATTCTTTTAATTCTGAATTCAACTCTCAGTGTTTTACGAGTTTTTCAACAGAATCGGTCGGAAGCGGCCTTTCAAGGAATGGCTTGCTGTCTGCATTCAATTAACTTTTAGATATGCTCACTTATGCGCACTTCGATATATCGGCACTCGGTTGTTACTAATTGGTATATTTGCGCGTTGGTAATTTCACTTTCATATATAAAATCAGTTATCGGATAAACGGTATCCAACACCTGCTTCTGTTAATAGAAGCTTTGGCTGTGCCGGATCTATTTCGAGCTTGTGCCGTAGCTGAGCCATATATATACGCACATAGTGATTGTCCTCGCTATGAGATGGGCCCCATACTTCACGCAATAACTGGCGGTGAGTTATAACTCTACCAGCATACTTAATCAACACACTGAGTAAACGGTATTCGATCGGAGTGAGATGGATTTCCTGATCACCAACGTAAACCTTACGGCGCACTTGATCTACTTTTAAGTTTCCAGTTATGAACTCACCGTGTACATTACTCGAATTGCCGACCGCATGCCGCAGCGCCACTCGAACGCGAGCCATTAGCTCACCCATGCCAAATGGTTTTGCTAAATAATCATCGGCACCTTGATCTAAGCTAGCAATCTTCGCGGATTCCATTGTTCGGGCAGATAATACGATGATCGGAATCGATGTCCATTCGCGTAAACCACGTACAATCTCGACACCATCCATATCTGGTAATCCCAAGTCGAGGATCACCAAATCTGGTTTGCTGGTTGCCGCTGCTGTTAGCCCCTGTTGCCCGTTCTCGGCTTCGATCACCTCGAATTTCTGGGCACTGAGCGCGGTTCTGACAAATCGACGAATTTGTGGTTCATCCTCGATAATCAGGATTTTTGCGTTACCTTCAGACATTGACTTCGGGTTCCACAGCAGGCGGCTTATCCTTCGCTGGCAGCGTAAACTTGAACTTTGCACCGCCTTCAGGACGATTCTCTGCCCAGATTGTGCCGCCATGGACTTCAACAATGGCTCGACAGATGGTAAGCCCAAGGCCTACACCTGCTTGTGGACCTTCAAGCTGTGCACGATAGAATTTTTCAAATACCCGCTCTTCGCTTCCCGCTAACAGACCCGGGCCGTGATCCGCTACTTCCACGGTCACTTTTCCATCCGCAACGGTCGCATTGATTTCAATGGGTGTACCAGGGGGTGTGTATTTCACGGCATTTTCAAGCAGATTTACCAGCACCTGTTCTATCAAGCCACCGTCCAGTGACAGCCACGGTAATTCCGCTGATAAATGGACGCTTATTGGATGCTGTTTAAGTCTATCGCGCAGACGCGTCAACACACTCCCCACCACTTCCTCAAGTGGGTACCACTGACGGTTGAGTTTGACGGCGCCGGCTTGCAAGCGCGCCATGTCAAGCACGTTATTCACCAATTCACTCATGCGTTGTGCGGAATCGTGGATATCGCTAGTCAATTCGCATCGTTCAGAGTGGCTGAGCTTGGCATCCTCCTCCAGCAAGCTGCTGGAAGCTCCTATGATCGCTGCGAGTGGTGTGCGTAAATCATGAGAGATGGCACTTAATAGTGAATTGCGCAGACGTTCTGTCTCGATTTTGAGTTGCGCGGCCGCCGCTTGACGCGCCAGTTGCACACGTTCCAGAGCCAGAGCTACCTGACTGCAGAATGTTTCCAGCAGACGGCGCTGCTCAGGCAAAAACACGCGGCGCATTTCAGTCGGCAATACCGCCAGTACTCCCAGCACGCCCGAGGAACCAGTCAAAGGCAGATACAGCGCATCACTGCCCGGTAAGGTATCAGTGCCGATGCCTGCCAGTTGTGCATGATCATGCACCCATTGCGCAACACTCAGATCCGCACCTTTGAATGAATCACTGGTAGATATGCCTTCCGGATAGTGAATGCGACCATGCTCATCCGGTAGCAATACTGCAGCGCTTGTGTCAAATACTTCAGCGACATGCCGGACAGTGATGTCGAGTAGATTTTGCTGTCCACGGGTGGCAGCAAGCTCCCGGCTCATGGCATATAGAGCCGCGGTGCGCCGTTCTCGATGCGCGGCGACCCGTGCCTGCAAACGGACGCTGGCGGTTAGATTGCTGATCACCATCCCGACTACCAACATCACCGCAAAAGTCACGAAATATTGGGTATCGGATATCGCAAAGCTGAAGTAGGGTGATACGAAAAAGAAATCGAACGCCAGCACACCCAAGATCACCGTGAATATCGAGGGACCGCGGCCGTAGCGGACAGCCACCACGACCACGCCCAGAAGGTAGACCATGATCAGGTTCGACAGTTCGAAATGGTGAAACATCGCCCATGCAACCAGAGTGCACACCACGACTGTCATCAGACCCATTATGTAGCCATGCCTGCGTGACTTGTGACTCGGAAAATCACGCTCCTCACTTACCAAACCAAGATAATAGGCAACACGCGAAGCGCGCGACGCTTGTGCCGCATGTGTAGCGTCATCGATACTGACCACATGCACATCTATGGCGCCGCTGCCTGCAACAATCGCATCCACTACCGATCCAAAAATCCAGCGTTTCCAGCCTCGGCGATGAGGCTTGCCCAAAATGATTCTGGTGATGTTGCGTGCATGTGCAAATGCCAAAACTTCAGCGCTGAAATGCCTGCTGCCACTGAGCGTAAGGGTTTCGGCCCCCAGAGATTCTGCGAGCCGTAATACGCGTGCCACCACCTCACGCTGTTTTTCTGGGATGCGCAGTAAATCCGGTGTCTCGATATAAACCACCAGCCATTCAGCGCGCAGGGAATCAGCCATGCGCTTGCCAGAGCGCACAAGTTTTTCGCCCTCTATTCCAGGACCAATGCATATCATGATGCGTTCACGCGCAGGCCACACATCCTCGATGTCATGAGTTTCGCGGTATTCGCGCATCTGCACATCCACGCGATCCGCTGTGCGGCGCAGCGCCAGTTCGCGCAAAGCGATCAGATTGCCCTTTCGAAAAAAGTTTTCTATAGCCCGTTCGGCTTGCTGGGGTAGATAGACTTTGCCTTCATGGAGCCGCTGCAGCAGTTCATCCGGCGGCAGGTCCACGAGCTCCACTTCACCTGCCTGCTCGAAGAAGGTGTCGGGTACCGTTTCCCAGACGCGCACACCTGTGATCTGAGTTACTACATCGTTGAGGCTTTCGATATGCTGGATATTGAGTGTGGTGTATACATCAATGCCGGCAGCCAGTAGTTCTTCCACATCCTGCCAGCGCTTGGCGTGACGGGAACCAACGGCATTGCTATGAGCCAGCTCGTCCACCAAAATCAAAGGTGGATATTTGGCCAGAGCGGCATCCAGGTCGAATTCCTCGAGAACAGCATTACCGTAAGCTACGCGCCGCCGCGGCAAAAGCTCGAGACCCGCTAGCAGAGCCGCAGTCTCAGAGCGTCCGTGAGTTTCAATAACGCCCACGAGTAACGGTTGCCCTTGCCTGTGCAAAGCCTGGGCCGCCTGCAGCATGGCGAATGTCTTACCTACCCCGGCCGCCGCGCCCAGAAATATCTTGAGGTGCCCGTTTCTCGCCTTGCGTGCCTCGTGTTCGATCTTGGCAAGCAGACTGTCCGGATCGGGACGCCCATTACTCATGGTGTATACCTGGGTAGAACCCGTTAATTAAAACACAACCCCGGTTTCGAACAGTAGCCGCATCTGATTCGCCCGGTCGCCGGCACTGCCGAAAGCAAGACCCGATGTATAGTCCACTACACGTGCATAAGACAATTCGGCGCGCGCAAACAAGCCACCCGACTGCCAAGTGGGTGTGAATGTCAGCGTCCAGGCGCGGCTGCCGGGGCCGTAGCCCAGCAAATTGTTGTTGGTACTCGAGTTGTCCGCACCCGAGCTGGAGACGTATTCCACTCGTGCACCCAGACTCCACTGCTTGTTGATTGCATAGTCCGCCAAAAGAGCCACGCCGGACGCACTGTTGTCATGGGTGTATCCCAGTTCAGTGGAGGCTGGTGATTCGACATACTGAAAATACGGCGTGAAGCTCCAATTCCCAACTGTGTGTATATAGATAAGGTTGTAAATGCGCGAGTTGTTGAGCACTTCTGGTGTGGCGCTGGAACCGTACGGCGTATTTCCGAGGGTGTCGTACACCACCGCCGTGAGCGTGTCCGTCGGGCCCAGTGTGTAAGAGAACGATCCCGTCAGGTTATTGAACCGATGAGAGTAGAACCCGTCAGTCCAAGCCAGGGAGGCGCTGATTGCGCCTTTGGAATAATTGAACTGTACGCCGTGGGTCACGGTGTTCTCCAGATTCCACAACAGGCCGCGCTCGATGTTGAAGTTGCCCCAGGGCCAGGCGCCTTCAGCGCCAAGCAAACTCGGTAGCTTGCCGACCTCCAGTGAGACACTATCCGTGGGTATGAACTTGATGTAGGCCACTGGCACCGGCCCATATAGGTTGTTAACCACATCCGGAGTGTCGGTGAACGGTTCGCCAACGACTGGAAAGTTGTACGCGCCGCCTTGTATAAGAAACTGTACTTCCCCTGAATCTTTTTGCAGAATCATCTGGGCATTGTCCACGTCGAAACGCTGGCTCTGGTCGCTGCTTGTGGTATCGCTCTGGGTGCTGGCCAACCCGCTCAGCATGCCCTGGACCTTGAGTGTACCCAACGGCCCGCCATCGATTGGGATGGCCGTGGGTAAGGTCAAAGTGTCCGCGCTCGCCGAAGCGCTGTTAATCAGCACCAATACCAAGATTGCTGCAGCCATCAGTAACAGCAACCAGGGTGTTGATTCTTCGTCACTAGGCAATTTCATGTGGTTCACTTCGCAGCGTCCAGCGCCAAATTCAGTTCCAACACATTGATTCTTGGCTCGCCCAGAAAACCCAATTGTCGGTTGGTGGTATATTTCTGTACCAATGCACGTACTGCGTCCTCATTCAAGTGGCGAGCTCGCGCCACACGTCCGACCTGGTAATCTGCCGCCGCCGGACTGATCTCCGGATCAAGACCACTGCCCGAAGCTGTCACCAAGTCCACTGGGATCGGTGCTGCCTGCGCTGGGTCCGCTGCCTTGAGAGCCACGATGCGCGCCTTAACCTGATCAAGCAGAGCAGGATTCGTGGGACCCAAGTTCGAACCGGTGGAGCCCTGCCCGTTGTATGGAAACGGGGTGGTTGCGGAGATGCGTCCCCAAAAATATTTAGGATCGCTGAATGGCTGACCGATAAGCGCCGAGCCCATTGTGCGGCCGTCTGTCTCGATCAAGCTGCCGTTCGCTTGAGTTGGGAACACTAACTGGGCAATACCGGTCACTGCCAGCGGATAGAGTATCCCGGTGATGGCGGAAAATATAACCAGCATGAGCAAGCCGATACGCAATTGGGTGAACATGTTTTCTCCTTAAGCCAGATGCAGCACTACCAGCAGCATGTCGATCAACTTGATGCCGATGAATGGCACGATGATGCCGCCTACGCCGTAAATCCACAGGTTCTTGCGCAAGATGGCTGCGGCCCCGATGGGCTGGTAGCGGACGCCCTTGAGCGCCAGCGGGATCAGAGCAATGATGATCAATGCGTTGAAGATCACCGCAGACAGGATCGCACTGCGTGGATTAGCCAGGTGCATGATGTTGAGCGCGTTCAGCGCGGGATAGGTGGTGGCGAAAGCCGCGGGGATGATGGCGAAATACTTGGCCACGTCATTGGCGATGCTGAAGGTGGTGAGTGCACCGCGAGTCATGAGCAATTGCTTGCCGGTTTCCACTACCTCGATGAGTTTCGTCGGATTGGAATCCAGATCCACCATATTGCCGGCTTCCTTGGCGGCCTGGGTGCCGGTGTTCATGGCCACCGCCACGTCCGCCTGGGCGAGTGCCGGTGCGTCATTGGTGCCGTCACCGGTCATTGCGACCAGTTTGCCTTCGGCCTGATAGTTGCGGATCAATTTCAGTTTGGCTTCCGGGGTGGCTTCCGCCAGAAAATCATCCACGCCGGCTTCCGCGGCGATAGCCGCCGCAGTCAGACGATTGTCACCGGTGATCATCACAGTCTTGATGCCCATGCGCCGCAACTGTGCGAAACGCTCCTTGATGCCGCCCTTGACGATGTCCTTGAGTTCAAGCACACCGAGCACACGGGTATTTTCAGCCACCACCAGTGGCGTACTGCCGCGACGCGCAACAGTTTCCACTAGGGTATTCACCGCATCCGGGAATTTACCTCCCAAGGCTTCCACATGCTTTTGTATTGCGTCAGATGCACCTTTGCGGATTTGGCGGCCGTTCAGATCTACGCCACTCATGCGGGTACGGGCACTAAAATGCACAAAACTTGCACCCAGTGCATGAATATCACGTTCCCGCAAGCCGAATTTCTGCTTGGCCAGCACCACGATGCTGCGGCCCTCAGGTGTTTCATCAGCCAATGACGACAATTGTGCCGCATCCGCCAGAGCTTCCTCTGTCACACCCGGCGCCGGCATGAAGGCAGCGGCTTGGCGGTTACCGAGGGTGATCGTCCCGGTCTTATCCAGCAGCAGCACATCCACATCACCCGCAGCCTCCACTGCGCGCCCAGAAGTGGCAATGACATTGGCCTTGAGCATGCGGCCCATACCGGCAATGCCGATGGCGGACAGCAACGCGCCGATAGTGGTGGGGATAAGGCATACCAAGAGCGCCACCAGCACCGTGACCGTCACCGGCTGCCCAGCTTTCGCCACCATCACGCTGTAGAGCGAATACGGCAGCAAAGTAGCCGTCGCCAGCAGGAATACAACAGTCATGGCCACCAGCAGAATCGTCAAAGCGATCTCATTGGGGGTCTTCTGGCGCTTGGCGCCTTCCACCATGCTTATCATGCGGTCCAGGAATGCTTCGCCGGGATTAGCGGTGATGCGCACCACGATCCAATCGGACAGCACGCGTGTGCCGCCAGTGACGGAGCTGAAATCACCACCGGCCTCACGAATCACCGGTGCGCTTTCGCCGGTGATGGCACTTTCATCGACCGAGGCCACACCCTCGATCACTTCGCCATCTCCCGGGACGAAGTCGCCGGTTTCCACCAGCACTACGTCGCCTTTGCGCAGGCTGGCAGCCGGCGTAGTCATGATGGCGGAACCATGGCGCGGCTCCTGGAGCTTTTTGGCGGTGATTTCCCGCCGCGCACCACGTAGTGTCGCCGCCTGGGCACGATTGCGGCTTTCGCTCAAGCCTTCTGCAAAATTAGCGAACAATACTGTGAACCAAAGCCAGATGCTGATGCTGAAGATAAAACCCGCCGATGCTTCACCGTGACCGCCCAGGGCCTGCACGACCAGCAGGGTGGTTAGTATGCTGCCGATATACACCACGAACATCACCGGGTTTCGCAGTTGATCCCGGGGGTTGAGTTTGCGCAAGGATGCTGCTGCTGCTTCCAGTAAAAGACGCCGGTCAAACATGAATGCGGACAGGGATTGTGCGGTCATTAGGAATCTCTGTGTTCAGTGCAAGCCAATCATGGAAAGTTGTTCAGCAATAGGTCCAAGTGCTAAGGCAGGCAGATAGGTCAGCGCGCTGACCAGAAGCACCGTGCCGATCAACAGCGCAATGAAAAGCGGTGTATGAGTGGGCAGAGTGCCCAGTCCAACGGGAACACGTTTCTTTCCGGCCAGCGCGCCAGCCAGGGCAAGTGTGGCCACCGCTGGCCAGAAACGGCCGATCTGCATGCTGATACCGAGGGCGGTATTGTAGAACAGCGTGTTGGCATTGAGTCCTGCAAAGGCACTTCCGTTATTGTTTGGAGCCTGTGAAAACGCATACAGGATCTCGCTGAATCCATGGGCACCTGGGTTCGAAGGCCCCGCTTGACCCGCGGGCAGCGTCACTGCCACGGCCGTGCCCACCAACACTAGAAATGGGGTGATTAGGATAACCATGGATACCATTTTCATATCAAAGGATTCAATTTTCTTGCCGAGGTATTCCGGTGTCCGGCCCACCATTAACCCGGCGATGAACACTGCAAGCAAAGCGAATACCAGCATCGTGTAGAGGCCGGAGCCAACACCGCCGTACACCACTTCACCGAGCTGTATCAGCCATAGCGGCATCATTCCACCAAGCGGCGTATAAGAATCGTGCATGGAATTAACTGCACCACAGGAGGTAGCGGTGGTTACAGTGGCCCACAGCGCTGAATCCACTATGCCAAAGCGTGTCTCCTTGCCTTCCATGTTGCCACCTGCTTGCGCCGTGGAGGCGGTCTGATCTATTCCCAGTCGGGTAAAGGCAGGATTACCATGTTGTTCCGCGTATACCGCTACCGACAGGAACGCTACCAGTAGTATTGTCATGGCGATGAGAATAGCCCAGCCCTGACGCCGGTCACCAATCATTTCACCAAAGGTGAAACAGATAGCGCCAGGTAGTAACAGGATGGCCAACATTTCCAGGAAATTACTCAAGGGTGTCGGGTTCTCAAAAGGATGCGCAGAATTTGCATTGAAAAATCCACCGCCGTTTGTACCCAGCTCCTTGATGGCTTCTTGGGAGGCTACAGGCCCCATGGGCAGTAGTTGATCTTTCTGCAGTATGGTCGTTGTCAGAGGATTGCCATGGGCGTCATTCACCGGGTTCCCATTAGCATCCATCACAGGATTCTGATAAGTAACCACGCTGACCAGAGGTACGTTTTGATAATGCTTGAAATTTTGAATTACTCCTTGACTCACCAGTACCACGGCTAACAGCAGTGATATCGGCAGTAAGATATACAGTGTGCTGCGGGTGAGATCGACCCAGAAATTGCCGATGGTTTCGGTGGTATGTCGCGCAAAGCCGCGGATCAAAGCAATCGCAATACATAGGCCGGTAGCAGCGGATAGGAAATTCTGCACCGCTAAACCAAACATCTGGGTGAGATAACTCATGGTGGTTTCGCCGGAGTAACCTTGCCAGTTTGTATTGGTCACGAAGCTGATTGCGGTGTTGAAGGAGGAATCCGGCGTCACAGCTCCTAACTGTTGCGGATTTAACGGTAGGTAAAGTTGAGTCCGCTGCAGCGTGTAGAGCGCCAGGAAACCCAAAAAATTGAATACCAACAGGGCCAGTGCATATTGCGTCCAACGCATCTCCACTTCGACGCGGATCCTACATAATCTATATATAAAGCGCTCCAGTGGACCACCGATGCGATTTACGAAAGCCAAGCGCCCCTCATAGATCCGTGCCATGTACCAACCAACCGGTTTGACCAGCGCCAGAACAATCAGTAAATAAGTGCCGAGCTGCAGATAACTATTCAGAGTCATGAGAAGTACTCGGGCTTGACCAGAGCAATAATCAGATAAATGAATACAGCTACGGTAATCACCAGACCGGTTAGATATAGCCAATTCATATTTATTTCCTCAGGCGCTCGAATCCGTATACCAAAACGGCGGATACCACGAATAGGCCCAAGGCTAGCGACAAGAAGAGAATATCCATGCAACCACCTCACATTAGGAGGCGGTAGATGTTAAAGAGACAGACGTAAAAATTGTGTAAAAATCAATGGAACGTATATAAATTGTCTATATCGACAGTAATGCCTTGACTGCAAGACCTTATTGGATAAGGGCTGACTTGGGTATTAATTAATAAATATCAAGCGAGCTGATTTATATTGAAAGTGTTAAGTGTACCCGACCTTACATAACGCCACTTATGCGTGGTCAAAGGGGGCGATAGTACAGACTGGACTGTCCCCGCTTTCGTGGACACCCGAATAGTCGTAATTTGGGTCGGCTCGAAGTTCCGCTTTGACTCGGAAGCGGTCCTGCAGCATATAAACCGCATTTGACGATTCGTGTAAATTAATAACGTACTTATGACTGAGTTCAAACGCCCCGAATCCGTGCTAGTGGTCATTTACTCCAAAGATGGTGAAGTATTACAGTTGCGCCGCTGCGATCCATTGGATTTTTGGCAGTCGGTTACCGGCAGCCTGAAATTGGGCGAGACAGTGACGCAAGCCGCCAAGCGCGAGGTGCAAGAAGAAACTGGCTTAGATGCAAGTAATGGACTCACAGATAGCGGCGTAGTCAATCGCTACCCCATCCACCCAGCGTGGCGCGCCAAGTTTGCACCGGATGTGAAAGAAAATATCGAACACGTATTCGCGCTGCGCTTGTCATCCATCACTGCTATCCAACTGGATCCCAAAGAGCATAATGAATACCGCTGGCTACCTCGTGTCGAAGCGGCAGCGCTGGCCAGCTCCCGAACCGACCGCTACGCCATTCTGAAATTGGTTCTAGAGAAATAGTAAGAACGGCTTTAGCCGCGATTGGCTCGTCCTTAACCTATAGGAATTGCGGGTGGCTTTACGCGGTGCAGCACTGCCCACTCCGCATTTTCACAAATTGCTTCCTTGCCAAGTTCCAGCAGCACCTTTTGTATTTGCGGGAAGGTCGCCGGTGAACCTGGTCTCCCAAAATTTACGATCAGCTCATGCGCGCGCGCAAACAGTGCGGCGTTGCGGGTATATTCCTTGATATGCCTCTCCCAGCCCTGCTTTTCAGCATAAGCGATCCATAACACGGCAATGGGCGGCCCTGAAGCCATCAACATAATTAGTATGTCGCGCAGAAATGAGGGTTTCGTCACGATGACCCCATAGATGGCCACGAAAACCGAAAACACCAGCGTCAATCCGTACAGTGACCCGGCAAACCGCCGATAGAGTTTGACCCGCCTCCCTTGACGGGTGGATTGGCGCTTGTAATAACCAAGCTGGCGGTCCACCCAGAATTGATCAGCAATGCGAAGTCCATCCCGTTGCGCGAACTCAGTATCTGGGGGTGGCAACGTCAGCAAACCCAATATCGAATTGGGCAACCAGCCAATGGCTGCGATATGGCGGCCAAGATATTGGTCAATGATGCTCTCCCGGATTCCCGCCAAGCGCCAGTAAATGGCCACACGCAGTGCCTCTGCGAGAACTCGCGCATCGATGAAACGGTCATCCAACCGGCGCCTGTTTAAAACCGAATAGGCAATGGTCATGGCGATGAATGCCGCCGGGTAAGCAAGTAACAACAGGCCATGGGGCCAAAGGTGAGTATAGCTTTCAAAGCTAAGAATCATCGCGCCGGCCAGCACGAAAATCCATTTCCATAATTTGTACGTCGTTTTTTGGTATTTCTGCGAAATCAGATCTGCAGCCGCAAATACACGAATGATGTGCTCTGACGGGTCAATTGTTTTGCTGTTTACACTGGACGGTAAAATCGCGTCCATACTTTCCTGAATGCGGCGCGGCGAAAGTGATAATGCTTCGCTATTGAAGACCTCCACCGAATGTAGCGATTCAAACTGGAATATAGGCCAAGCCCTTCCAGCTGCGGTAAACGGAACATCCCGTGTATGTTCATCGCTGAAGCGCCAGACGGCCGTGTAGTATTGCGAGAGTATTTCGGCATTTTGATCTGAATGGCTGTTTAACCGCGGGATTCGCAGATGCCATACCGCTTTGTCCCAGGTAAAATCGTGCGAAAAGTGCAATGTAGATGCTGTATCCCATGATCTGGATAGTGCAATTTCCACGATTTGAGCAGTCCCACCTCTGTCCGTAGCTGGGATACCATCCCAAAGAGCAACCAACAACTGTGAGTGCTTGACGATGTGCAAGCCAACATTCTCGTAACACGCATCGCGGCGTGGGCCTGAGAGATCAGTAACATCATTTGCTGCTTCCGCAGGCCGTGGCAGCGTATAGATGATTGACGCCTGGGCTTTCAAAGCATCGAATTCGGAAAGCGTATCCTGGAAATCCTTGCGGTACTCTGCCTCAGGCATAGGCAAGGGAACGACGAGTTCCGCGCCGTGTTCCAGGGCAACTTTTGCCACCAGACGATCTGCGCCCTCAGCCAGCGGCGAAAGCAGCCGCAGGGGTGTGTGTGGGTACTGTCTGCGCAGGCTTGCAAACAATGCATCCAGTGATTCTTGAATCCGTGGAATGTCTTTGAGCGCCAGATTACGGTGTCCAGTTACCCCGATAACCAGCGGAAGAGGGCCGAGAATGGTCGTCTTATCCTCTTTGTCCATTGGATTCCGTTTCGAGCTTGTGGAACAAATCCGAGATCAGGCTTTTTTGTTTGCTGATGGTTCCGGGGTCTCGACCGAAGCAAGGCGTGCTTCGCCGTCGGAAATCATAGCTTGGTAGCGCGGGTCGTCATGCAATGATACAAGGTCCGGATCACCTTTCATGTAACGCAGCAGTGGCCCCGTGATCTTGACGAAAAGAGGTTTGAGCATTTCCAGAGCGGCTTCTTTGTCTTTCAGGTGACCGTTCAGGGCGCATGCAAAGTTGTAACGCATATCCCAATTGTCGGGATCGATCACCAAAGCCCGGCTCATGCGACTCTTGGCGCGTTCATCATCGCCCAGCGACGCAAGTGCATAGGCACTGTAAACCACGGCACTGGAATTGTTTGGGTCGCGCGCCAGAATGGTGTCGGCGCGTTCGAGTGCAAAGCCGGCAGCTCGGCGAACGCCGGCATCATCGCCCAGCGCCTTGTAGCATCCAATAAGCATGCCCATGGAATTGACGTCCGCATCCATCAGGCTGATTGTTTTTTCAAAATATTTGGCAGCAGTTTCGTAGTTACGCAATATATAATGCAAACGCCCGGCAGCGCGATTAGCTTCATACGACTCGGGCTCCCGCTTCAACGCGATCTCGATCTCGGTACCTGCCGCGTCCGTATCACCCTTCATTAGCAGGATGTAGCCCTTGACGGCATGCGCCTCGGCCAATTCCTGATTGAGGGCCAATGCGCGTTCCGCGGCCGTCATGCCGTCATTTGATTCGAACCCCAATTCGCGCAGGCTGCGGTATCCCATGGCCATCAGAGCCCAGGCCTGCGCATAGTTCGGATCGATCTCGGTGGCGCGAGTACACAGTCGGACAATCGCCTGTGCGGTGCGCATATCTTCCTGACTGGTCACATACGTTTGTCGTGCCATCAGGTAAAGGTCGTGAGCTTCCACACTCTCGGTACCCCGCCGTTCGATGGCTCTTTTTTCTTCGGGCAGCAGCTGCAACCTGAGCGCCTTGACGATAGCGTGGGAAATTTCATCCTGCAGTTCAAAGATATCGCTCGCGTCCCGGTCGTAGCGTTCAGCCCAGACATGGCCATTGTCCTCACAATCCACCAATTGCGCGCTGATGCGCACACGCCCGCCCGCCTTGCGTACGCTGCCTTCCAGCACATGGCTTACCTTGAGCTCACGTGCGACCTTCGGCACATCCACGTTTTTGCCCTTGTACATGAAGGTACTGTTGCGCGAGATGATGCGGAGCGAAGAAATTTTGCTGAGGTCAGTAATGATGTCCTCGGTGATGCCATCGCTGAAATATTCCTGCTCGGGATCGCCGCTCATGTTGGTGAAGGGCAGCACGCATATCGAGTAGCGGGGTGATGCTTTGGCCTTGGAGGGTGAAACCGTGGTGTTTCCTGCATTAGCGGGCTGCGCAGCCTTGGAGCGCGCAATCATTGCGGCCAGTGCATTCAGGCATTCCTGCACGGCAGGGTGCGAAGGGTCCTCGTGCCAACCGTCGAGATCGGTGGTGTGGATGGCGCGCACGTCGATCGGCAGGCGCGCCTGATCGAAACGCACCGGAACCAGGATGCCGCGTTCGGCGGCATCACGCGCTTCACCGCGCACCCAGCGTGATACGACCGATGTCGGTGTCCACACCACCAGCACTGCCTTTGCAGCGACGAGTTGGGTGTCAATCTGATCGTCGAATTCCTGGCCGGGGCTGATCTCTGGATCCCACCACACCGACCAGCCCTTGGCCTCGATTGCGGCCACCAGCGGCGCAACGCGTGCCTTGTCGACTCGGGCGTAGGAAACGAAAACGTCAGCCATTCCGGTCAGGCCTCGGGTTGGATGGGGTCGGCTGCACGTGCAGCTTCTTTGGCTCCGATGGCTGCGAGCCGCGCTTCGGCGGCAGCGACCATCGCCTGGTAGCGCGGGTCATCATGCAGAGAATCCAAATCCGGATCGGCCTTGGCATAGGGCAGGAAAGACTCCGTGATTGTTGCGTACACAGATTCGAGCATCTTGAGCGCAGCTTCCTTGTCCTTCAGATAGAGGCTCAGACTGCATGCAAAGGCGTAGCGCATGTTCCAGTTCTCGGGATCGATCAGCAGCGCGCGGTTCATGCGCACTTTGGCCCGTTCGCCCTCGCCCAGCGCAGCGAGCACGTAGGCGCTGTAAGCCACGGCCCCGGAATTGTTCTGGTCACGCGCCAATACAGTCTCGGCGCGCTTGAGTACCATTTCCGCTGCGCGGCGTGCCCCCGCTGCATTACCGAGCACCGTGTAGCAACTGATCAACATGGAACCCGAATTCAGGTCCGCGTCCATCAGATTCGCAGCCTTATCGTAATAGCGAGCGGCATCTTCGAACCGGTGCAGCTGGTAATTGAGACGCGCCGCGGTGCGGTTAGCTTCGTAGGATTCGGGATTGAGTTTCAGTGCGATCTCGACTTCGATGATCGCTGCATCTATTTCACCCCGCATTTGCAGGATATATGCTTTTACCGCATGCGCCTCTACTAAGTCGGGTTCCAGCGCAAGCGCACGCTCAGTGGCCGCCATGTCCTCATCCGATTGCATACCCAGTGCGCGGAGACTGCGGTAACCCATCGCCATCATTGCCCAAGCCTGTGCATAACGCGGATCGATTTCGGTAGCGCGGGCACACATTCGGACGATGGCCTGCGCGGAACGTTCATCGTATTCCTGATACGTCACGTAAATCTGCCGCGCCATCAGGTATAGGTCGTGGGCCTCGACACTATCGGTGCCACGACGTTCGATGGCCTTTTTCTCAGACGGCAGCAGGCTTACCTTTAGGGCCTTGACGATGGCCTGAGAAATTTCGTCTTGTAGCGCGAAGATGTCGCTGGCATCGCGGTCGTAACGTTCGGCCCACACATGGTTATTTACGGTGCCATCAATCAACTGCGCACTGATCCGTACCCGACCCCCGGCCTTGCGTACACTGCCTTCGAGTACATGGGTGACCTTCAGCTCACGCGCAATCTTGGGAATATCGACCTGCTTGCCTTTGTACAAGAACGAACCGTTGCGCGAGATAATGGACAGCGACGAGATCTTGCTGAGGTCGGTGATGATGTCCTCGGTGATCCCGTCACTGAAATACTCCTGTTCGGGATCGCCGCTCATGTTGGTGAAGGGCAGCACGCAGATTGAGAAGCGCGCGGCGCTTCGACCCGAAGACGCCGCCGGGGAAACGGCTGCCTCTTTTGCGGACTGCGCGGCTTGCGAGCGCGCGATCATGGCGGCGAGCGCGCGCAGGAATTCCTGCGCCGGCGGACTCGCGGGATCTTCGTTCCAGCCATCGAGATCAGTGGTGTGGATCGCGCGCACGTCCATCGGCAGGCGCGCCTGTTCGAATCGTACCGGCACCAGGATGTTGCGCTCGGCGGCTTCACGCGCCTCGCCACGCACCCAGCGTGAGACCACCGAAACCGCTGTCCACACTACCAGCACCGCCTTGGCCGCTTCGATTTCGGCATCGATCTGGTCGTCGAATTCCTGGCCGGGGCTGATTTCCGGGTCCCACCACACCGACCAGCCCTTGGCCTCGATTGCTGCGACCAGCGGCGCGACGCGCGCCTTGTCGGCTCGAGCATAGGAAACGAAGACGTCAGCCATATCAGTTAGGCCTCTGGTTTGATGGGGTCGGCCGCACGCGCAGCCGCTGTGGCCCCGGTGGTCGTGAGCCGCGCTTCGGCGGCGGCGACCATCGCCTGGTAGCGCGGATCATCATGCAGCAATTCGAAATCGGGGTCGGCGTTTGCATAAGGGAGAAACGCATCCGTGATCGTTGCGTACACTGACTTGAGCATCTCCAGCGCGGCCTCCTTGTCTTTGAGGTACACGCTCAGTGCGCACGCGAAAGCGTAACGCATGTTCCAATTTTCAGGATCGATCAGCTGTGCACGGTTCATGCGAACTTTGGCGCGCTCGCTCTCGCCCAACGCCGCAAGCGCGTAGGCGCTATAAGCAATGACCCCGGAGTTGTGCTGATCGTGAGTGAGTATGGCTTCGGCCCGCTTGAACGCAAGTTCAGCGGCGCGATGCATGCCAACAGCATCATTCAGCGCATTGTAAGAACTGATCAACATCGAGGCGGAATGGAGATCCGCATCAATCAAGCCCGCGGCCTTTTCGAACAACCGGATCGCGTCCTCATAGCGATGCAGTTGATAGTTCAGCCGCCCAGCCGCGCGGTTGACCTCGTAGGATTCGGGATCCAGCTTCAAGGCAATCGCGACTTCATCGGCCGCCGTGTCGGTACGGCCTTTCATGAGCAAGATGGAAGCCTTGACCGCGTGGGCTTCGGCCAGATCGGGATTCAACGCAAGCGCTTTTTCGGCAGCCGCCATGCCATCGTCTGACCCGACCCCGAGTACGTGCAATGTCCGGGACCCGATCGCCATCAGTGCCCAGGCTTGCGCATAGTTTCGATCGATCTCGGTTGCACGAGCACACAGGTGAACGATGGCCTTGGAGGCCCGTTCGTCAGCCTCCTGATTGGTCACGTAAATCTGCCGCGCCATCAGGTACAAGTCGTGCGCCTCAACACTGTTGGTGCCGCGGCGTTCGATGGCCTTTTTCTCCTCGGGCAGTAGGCGCAGCTTCAGCGCCTTGACGATGGCCTGCGAAATCTCGTCCTGGATCGCGAAGATATCGCTGGCGTCCCGATCGTAACGTTCGGCCCAGACGTGGTTGTTGCTGGCGCCCTCGATCAATTGCGCATTGATCCGCACCCGGCCGCCGGCCTTACGCACGCTGCCTTCCAACACGTGGCTGACCTTGAGTTCGCGTACGACTCTCTGGATGTCGACGTGCTTGCCCTTGTACAGGAAGGCACTGTTGCTCGACGCAATCGCCAGCGCTGAAACCTTGCTGAGGTCGGTGATGATGTCCTCGGTGATCCCGTCACTGAAATATTCCTGCTCAGGATCACCACTCATGTTGGCGAACGGTAGCACGCAGATCGCGAAGCGCTTGGCTTCCCCCACCGCTGATGACGTCGGCGATGCCGACGTGGCGCTTCCGGCCTTTGCGGATTGCGCGGCCTGCGAGCGCGCAACCATGGCAGCGAGCGCGCGCAGGAATTCCTGCGCCGGCGGACTCGTAGGATCTTCGTTCCAGCCGTCGAGGTCGGTGGTGTGAATCGCGCGCACGTCCATCGGCAGGCGCGCCTGTTCGAATCGTACCGGCACCAGGATGCCGTGCTCCGCGGCTTCGCGCGCTTCGCCACGCACCCAGCGCGAGACCACTGAGGTCGGCGTCCAAACTACCAGCACCGCCTTGGCCGCGTCGATTTCGGCATCAATCTGGTCGTCGAACTCCTGGCCGGGGCTGATCTCGGGATCCCACCATACCGACCAGCCCTTGGCCTCGATCGCCGCGACCAGCGGCGCGACGCGCGCCTTGTCGGCCCGAGCATAGGAAACGAAGACATCAGCCATGTCAGTTAATCCTCGATCAGTTAATCTTCGAAACGGGCCGCATCCCGCAAGCACCCAATTATCAAGCATACCGCGGCGACGGCCTAGAATGTAGTTCGAGCGACATATAATGATACAAACATAGCCGCATGCCTTTCGGAATTTATCGTTCCTCAAATTTCATGCAAAAAGAGCCATCTTCCCAATGAAGTGTTTGGGGAATTGGGGTGGCTGACTGGTCAAAGGGTTGGGTCAGGAACCTCATACCAAACCAAGCTAGGCTGTAACAAAGTCCATCCCCATCTTTCGCGTTCCCGACTCTAATTAAGTGGATAAGCTCAGTGTTACTATCCACGGTCGCCAGTTTGGCTCGCCGTACCCCCAACCTTTAGCTTTGGGGGCTTTTTGAAAGTAGAGTGGCCAACCCTGGCAGTTAGTCGGGCGTAAAATATCCGCCATCTGCGGGCAGCCCCCGCGGGAGGTAAGGGTAATGGCCACGCCGGCGCTGGCATTTGATCTGTATACGTCTCTGGAAGACGAGACCTGCGATGCGCGCATCCGTGCGGCTAAAGCAAAATTTAAGGGACGTGCGGTCATCCTCGGCCATCATTACCAGCGCGAGGAAGTCTATCGCCACGCCGATTTCACCGGCGATTCTCTCAGGCTCGCACGTCTCGCATCCAAGGTGGACGCCGAAACCATTGTGTTCTGCGGCGTGCATTTCATGGCGGAGGTGGCAGACATCCTCTCGCGTCCCGAACAGACCGTGGTGCTGCCGGATCTGGCTGCCGGTTGTTCCATGGCCGATATGGCCAATCTCGCTAAGGTCGAGAAGGCCTGGCGCGAACTGGCGACAGTGCTGGAGCCGGATAAGGACGTCACTCCCATCACCTATATCAATTCCACTGCGGACCTGAAGGCTTTCTGCGGCCGCCACGGCGGCATCGTCTGCACCAGCACCAACGCCCGCGGCATTCTGGAGTGGGCTTTCAAGCAGCGGCAAAAAGTCTTGTTCTTCCCGGATCAACATCTGGGTCGCTGGAGCGGCTACAAGCTGGGCGTGCCACTGGATGAGATGGCCGTGTGGGATTTCAACCAGCCTATGGGCGGGCTCACGCAAGAACAGATCCGTAAAGCCAAGATACTTTTATGGAACGGTTTCTGTTCCGTGCACCAGATGTTCCGGCCAGAGCATGTAGGTAACTTCAAGAAGAAATACCCGGATGCAAAAATCATATGTCACCCGGAATGTGCCTTTGAAGTGTGCCTGAAGTCCGATTTTGTAGGCTCCACAGAATTCATCCAAAAAACCGTGCATGCCGCTGAACCCGGCAGCCGCTGGCTTGTGGGCACAGAATTGAACCTGGTGAATCGCCTGCATGAAGAAGTGAAGCACAAGGGCATCAGTGTGCATTTCATGTCGCCTATGGTATGCATGTGTTCGACTATGTTTCGTATCGATCCTCAGCATCTCGCCTGGACCTTGGAGAATTTGGCCGAAGGCAAAATAGTCAATCGGATCAAGGTGCCGGAAACCGATGCCGTGGAAGCGAAGCTCGCATTGGAGCGGATGCTTGAAATTACTGCTTGAACTCCTGGCCACAGCACAGTCAAGCCAGTGAAGCGTCGAAAGCTCACCGCGATATTCAGTCTTTCGATGGCCGGCTATCTAGCCGCGGCTTTTACCTGGCACCCGCATCACCTGACGAAATTCGATCTGTTCGGCTGGCTGTTATGCGCGTTGTTCGTGCTGGCATCCGTGGGCCTGGCCGCTGGCAAGCCTTGGACTCGCTGGATGTGCTTGGTCATAACCTTATTCTTTATATGTAGCGTATGCCTGCTGGCCGCAGGGATACACGTTCTTTTCGGCTTTTGCCCCACCAGAAAAAGAGATTGTGTACTTATTACTGGTAGGATTCTGGTTATCAATCACCCTATTCATACTATTGCTAATAAGGCTGGCTGATACCCGTTAATTAATAGTTCGATCTATCCGAATGCGTTATTCGAGGAGAAGTCATGACACGCTTGCTATCTGTTATCGCGGCTTTATCTATCTGCCTGCTGGTCTCAAGCCCGGGCCGGGCCACTGACAACCAACCCGTCGAAAACGCAGCCACGGTTGCTCTGCACACATTGATCAAAAACGCCTGGCAGCGGGAGATGCGCGAGCATCCACTGGAAGCATCCGCCGACGGCTTCCATGAATATGATGGCGAGTGGCCGGACGTGAGCTTGACGGCGCTCGTCAAGCAACAGCTGGAGAACATACAGACATTAAAAGATCTGGCGAAGATCGACTATGGCCAGCTGGGATCTGAAGACCAGCTCAATTACGATTTGTTCAAATACCGCTATCAGTTACAGATCCAGGGCTATAACCTCGAGGATTATCTGATGCCCATGAATCAGCTGGATGGCATCCAGAACCTGAAAAGTATTTCCCGGACCTTGCGCTTCGAGAACACCCAGGATTACGAAAATTATATTAAGCGCCTGCAGACCCTGAATGTTTTCATGGACCAGACCATCGACTTGCTCAAAGAAGGTGTGAAGCGCGGCATGACAGAACCACAGGTGGTGATGCAGCGCATTCCCCATCAGATCGCCGCCAATATCGTGACCAATCCGGACGACAGCGGCTTCTATGCGCCTTTCAAGAAGATGCCGGAGATTATCCCGTCAGCGGAACAGAAACGGCTGCGTGCCGCTGCCAAAGCAGCCATCACGGATGTTGTAGTGCCTGCGTACAAAAAACTCCAGAAATACTACGATGAAGATTATCTACCTCACTGCCGGACCAGTATCGCCGCTGAGGCACTGCCCAATGGCAAAGCCTATTACGCCTACATGGTGCGGCAGTACACCACCACCGACATGACGCCGGAGCAGATCCACAAGTTAGGATTGCAGAAGGTCGCCGAGATCCATGCAGAGATGGAAAAGGTGTTCAAGCAGGTGGGGTTCAAGGGCAGTTACCAGGATTTCCTGCATTACCTGCGCACCGATCCGCGTTTCTATTACAAGGACCCGCAAGCTTTACTCGAAGCCTATCGTGCTGCGGCCAAGAACGTGGATCCGCATCTGGTGCAATATTTTCCTGTATGGCTCCTGCCACGTGTGCCCTATGGCGTGCGTGCGATACCGGATTCTCTTGCACCCGACACCTATCCAGCCTATTCGGTGCCGCCCGCGGGTGATTTCAGCGTAGCGGGCTATATGGAGGTGAACTTGTATAAACCCGAGAGCCGGCCTAAGTACGACATCCAGGTACTCACCTGCCACGAAGGCCGGCCGGGCCACCAGTTGCAGATCCCCATCGCCATGCAGATGCACAACTTGCCGGACTTCCGGCGCTTCGACTATTACAGTTCATACGGGGAAGGTTGGGCCTTGTATACCGAAACCCTGTGCAATGAGATGGGCCTCTACAACGATCCATATTCGAAGTTTGGCTATCTGGATTACCAGATGTGGCGCGCGGTGCGTCTGGTAGTGGACACCGGTATGCATTCCGAAGGTTGGACGCGCGCACAGGCGATCAAATATTTCGAGGACAACACCGCCCTGAGTGTGCAGAACATCAACACCGAAGTGGACCGCTATATCGCCT
>Ga0307372_10002682_pt1 | contig 29064 bp, 20 predicted proteins | sample OX1MG_FD_202533 | JGI IMG/M metagenome (GOLD analysis project Ga0307372, IMG submission 202533) | Soil microbial communities from Risofladan, Vaasa, Finland - OX-1 | ecosystem: Environmental > Terrestrial > Soil > Coastal area > Acid sulfate soil | place: Finland: Risofladan, Vaasa | collected... | reverse complement strand
GCCGAGGGCGGCGGTGTGGCCAAGGCACTGTCGGGGGACAAGGGCGCAATGGCGTGCATGATGGTGGGAGCGCTCGTCCAGCAAGCCGCGAAGCTGCGCGATCGGGGCGTGACCGAGGAATCCCAGCTTGCCAGCATCGACCAGCCCAACGGCAAGCTTCACCAGCTCACGGTCGGGAAAATGCTGTCGGCTGACACCGCCGGTGCGCTGCGCGCGGGGATACATCGCGAGATCGCCTACGTCTATGAGCATCGCGAGATGACGCCCGCGCAGCTCGGCGCTCGCGCGCGCCAGACCTGTGGCAATCCGGAAAGCGGCAGCAAGGATAGCGCCGGCCCGTCAGGCAATCCGTGAGCGCGCGGGAGTATCCCACAAACTATGCGGGCGAGGCGCGGAAGAAACCAGGCCGGTTTCCTAGCGCGATCGCGCCGGCGCTTCGGCTGCTGCGCGCAGCGGCGGAGTCTCGGTCAGCGCGAAGGCCACCACGCCGGTTAGATTGCCGAGCGCGGTCGCCGCGAACCATAACAGCCCCAGCGCGATCGCGTCGGCCTTCGCCATCCCGGCCATCCCGAACAGCATCAGGTACGCCGTCTCGCGCACGCCCAGGCCGTTGAGCGTTACCGGCAGGCTCGCAAACACGTTGGCAATCGGCACACACAGCACGAACAGCGTCAGCGGCGCCGAGAGCCCAAGCCCGCGTGCCAGGATCCATTGGCATACCGCGAGCGACAGCTGCAGCGCGATCGAGAGTCCGACGGCCGGCATCATCGCGAGCGGCCGGCTCAGATACGGCGCGATGGTCGCGGCGACGGCGGCGATCCGCGCCTGCATCCGCGCGGCCAGCCTGCCGATGAGCGGCAGGGCCGCGAAGCCAGCCAGCGAAAGCGCGCCGACGGCGACGGTGGGCAGCGTCACCGAGCGCGGCAGCTTGACGCTCAGCGCCGCGGCCGCGATTCCGGCCACCCAGAACAGCCCGATCAGCCCCACGATACGGTCGGCGACGACCGAGGCGATCGCGTCGGCCAGCCGCTGATGGCGCCGGCCGAGATAGACCGCGCGCAAGGCGTCGCCGCCGACCAGCCCCGGCACAAAGACGTTGGTGAACATCCCGATGAAGGCGTAGCTCAGGTAGTCGATGAACGGCGCGGGGATTTCGAGGATCGCGCCCAGCAGGCTCCATCGCCACGCCGACATCACCTGCCCGGCCACGTAGATGGCGATCACCGCGAGAAAAAACGCTGGCCGCTCGCGAGCGAGCTGATGGAGCACCGGGCGTACGTCGTAGTGCCATAGCAGCAGCGTTACGATCAGCAGTCCCGCGCCCGCGCGCAGTGCGAAGCCGAGCACGGGATGGGCTTTGCGAGCGGGCGGCGATGCCGGCGGCTGTGCGGGCGCCGCGCCGATTGCCGGCTCAGCTTGCATAGCGTGGCCCACTGGCTTTGAGGATCGCGCGCTTGTGCCATTCCGATCCGATCACGGTGAATTCTCCCAGCCGATCGCGCAGCTTGTTCAGCGCGCGCTCGTCGATCACCAGGACTATCGGCCCCGGCATGTTCCACAGCCGCAGCAAGTCGTTCTCCGAACGGAAGAAGTAGCGGTTCCCGTCGGCCGCGTGCGTCTGGCCAAAGGCCAGTTCGGTCGGCGCGCCAACCAGGATCACCCGGCGATGGGTGTAGAACGGCAGCGCCTGGACGTAGCGCGGATAGCAGATGAGCGTTGCGTCCGGCGCGCGCGCCTGTACCGTGCGCGCAAGCGCCGCGTAGGAACGCAGCGGCTCCACCTCCAGCCGAATCCAGGTCCCGGCGCCCAGCGCAATCGCCGTCACCAGCACCATCGCCGCGAGTCCCGCGTCGAGCCGCCAGTGGCGAAAGATTTCGCCCACCAGCGCGCCGCCGACCGCCCCGATGAGGCCGAGTGCGTAGAGCGCCGGCCGCGCGGCAATCACGTAGGGGCTCCTGAACAGCGGCGCCGTCATTGCCACCACCAGCAGCGCCCCTCCGAGCAGGCTCAGGACAACACCCACCGCGGCGAAGCGGATCCGCACGCCGGGTGCTGCGGCCTCGGCGCCGGCCGCAAAGGCGCGCGAGTAAATTCCATCGGCAAGCAGTACCGCGATCGGCGCGGCCGCGGGCAGGATGTACGGGATGAGCTTGGCGCTGGCCGCCGAGAACATCACGATCACGACCGCGGCGGCGACGATGCAGAAGCGTCCCGCCGGCGTGCGCGCGAGCGTGCGCCATGCGATGAAAGGCGCCATCAGCGTCCACGGCATCATCGCGGCCGCCAGCACCGGCAGATAGTAGTAGAAAGGCTGATTATGGCTGTAGCTGGGCTCGAAGAAGCGGCGCAGATGCTCGCCGATGAAATAGAAGTCGACGAAGCCGGGCTCGCGGATTGCGATTGCGATGAACCATGGCGCGGCGACCAGCATCACCATCGCGCCGCCGGCGAGCGCGTGAAAGCGGCCGATCGCGCCGCGCAACTCGCCCTGCCACCAGAGAAAGATCGCGACCGCAAGGATCGGAATTACCGCGGCCACCGGGCCCTTGGTGAGCAGGCCCATCGCGATCGCCGCGTACCCGAGCCAGCACCACCGTCCGCCCTCGCTCCAGTGCAGGTACAGCGCGAACAGCGCCACCGTGACCGCCGCCGTCAGCAGCATGTCGGTGGTCAGCACCTGCGCCATCACCGCGTAGAGCGTCGAGGTGGTGAGAATCGCGCCGGCCAGCAACGCCCGCCCGCGGTCCATCGTGCGCCGCACGAAGAGCCAGGTCATGAACACACCGGCGAGCGCCGCGAGCGCCGGCGTCAGGCGCGCGGCGAATTCGTTGACCCCGAAGAGCGCCATCCACATCACGCCGAGCCAGTAGAGCAGGGGTGGCTTCTCGACGTAGGCGACGTAGTTGAGATGCGGCACGATGAAGTTGCGGGTGGCCAGCATCTCGCGCGCGATCTCGGCATAGCGCGCCTCGTCGGGCTCCCATAGGCCATAGCTGCCGAGATGGAAGAAGAAGACCGCGGACGCGAGCGAAAGGAGCGCGAGCGCGTCGATCGCGGGCCAGCGCCAGGGCGCGTCCGGCATCGGGAGCGCGGACGCGACAGGCGGTGCGAAGCGCGGTTCGATAGGCGCGGGCTCGGACACGACGCTCAAGTGTAGCGTGCGGGCGGCCTTCGCGCAGCCATGCGCGGGCGCGCCGCCGCCCCCCCGTTACAGGCCCGCCGCGCCGCCGCCCTTGCGCGGGTCGAAAGCGCCATTCAGATCGCCCGGCGCGATCGTGATCGCGCCGACCGCGCCGAGCGACGGCACTTCCTTGAGCCGATAGCCCATCTCCGCCAGCGCGCGGCGCGTTGCCGCCGGCATCGCGGATTCGACGAACACCACGTCCGGCGCGGCCTGCTCATGCACTCGCGGCTCGTCGACCGCCGCCTGCGGCCCGAGATGGAAGTCGAGCACGTTGAGCGCGACCTGCAACACTCCACTGATGATCGTCGGGCCGCCCGAGGCGCCGGCCGTCAGCACCGGATGGCCGTGTCGCATCACGATTATCGGCGACATGCTCGAGAGCGGGCGCTTGCCGGGTGCGATCTCGTTGGCCACCGCGCCCTCGAGTTTGAACACGTTGGGCACGCCCGGTCCCGCGGCGAAGTCGTCCATCTCGTCGTTGAGCACCAGGCCGAGACTCGCGACCATCATTTTCGCGCCGAAGATCGTATTGATGGTGGTGGTGACGGCGACCACGTTGCCATCCTTGTCGACCACCAGCAGATTGGCGGTGCCGTGGTCGGAGGCTGGCGCGAGGTGCGCGGGCGCGCCGCGATGCAGTGCGCGCTGAAGCGCCTCATCTATATGACGCTGCGAGAGCAGCACGCCGATCGGTACGTGGACGAAGTCCGGGTCGGCGTACTGCGCGCGATCGATGAAGCCCTCACGCATCACCTCGATGAGCCGCGCCAGGTAGGGCGGCGAATCGACACCCAGGCCGGAAATCGGCGCGCCGGCGAGCATCCCGAGGATTTCCAGCACCACGCCGCCCGACGACGGCGGCGGCATCGTCCACACCTCGTAGTCGCGGTAGGCGCGATGGAGCGGCGTGCGCCACAGGGGCCGATACTGCGCGAGGTCCTCGGCGTTGACCAGCCCGCCGTGCGCCTTCATCCACTGGGCAAGCGTGCGCGCGATCTCGCCGTGGTAAAAACGCGTGACCGGATCGTCGCCGAGCGAGCGCAAGGTCGCGCCGAGCGCCTTCTCGTGCAGGATATCGCCGGGCTTGGGGGGGGCGCCGGTGGGAGTGAGGTAGGTCGCCTTCAGCCCCGGGTCGGCGGATATCTGCGTGGCGGTTCGCGCGATGTCCTGCACCAGGTGCGCGGTGGCGGGGAAGCCCTGCTCGGCGATCCTGATGGCGGGCGCCGCGGCCGCGGAAAATTTGATCGTGCCGAAGCGCCGGAGCGCGGCGTCGAGTCCCGCAATCTCGCCCGGCACCGCGATCGCCAGCGGCCCCGAGCGCGCCAGTTTCTCGTCGGTTTTGCCATTGCGCACATACATCGTCGCGCTGGCCGCCATCGGCGCGCGCTCGCGGTAGTCGAGCGCATAGAAGCTGTGGGTGCGGGCCAGGTAGATGAGCATGAAGCCGCCGCCGCCGATGCCGCACGAAGCCGGGTTGGTCACGCCCACGGCGAGCGCGGTCGCGACGGCGGCGTCGACCGCGTTGCCGCCGCGGCTTAAGGTTTCGACTCCGGCGTTCGCGGCGAGCGCGTTTTCCGCCACCACCATGGCGCGATGCGCTTCGGTGGCGCCGGCGGGGAGCGACGCGACGCCAAGCACGACGATTGCGAGCGCGAGGTATCCGGCCAATGCGCGCGCGCGGCGCATTGCCGCGGCGATGGCGAATGGAACATTCACGAAAGACATCCCGTTTTTCTAACAGTGTCATTCACCCAAAGAAAGGCGGCGCACCGCTGCGGCGGCGGTGCGAAGATCGGCCGCGGGCGGATTTTGTCCGATTAGATTTTGCGCGCGCGAAGTGCTTTGATCGCTGCCACTTCATTGCGCCCCGTCGCAAGCGCGCGGCGCCGGAGCAGCCCAAACCGAGAGGACAAAGCGATGGGATTCGACGAAATCATTTACGAAAAGGCTAACCGCGTCGCCGTGATCACGCTCAACCGTCCCGCGCGGCTCAACGCCTGGACCGCCGCGATGGAATCCGAACTGCGCCAGGCGCTGCTGGATTCCGAGCACGACGACAAGGTTGGTGCGATCGTGATTACCGGCGCGGGCAAGGCCTATTGCGCGGGCGCCGACATGGGCACGCTCAACCGCGTCGCCGACGGCACCACCTCGGCGGTGCAGGCGGTCTCGGGCGAGATCGCCGGCACCAGCGAGACGCGCGCGGACTTCCGCCAGCGCTTTTCGTGGATCGCCGGCCTCAGCAAGCCCGTGATTGGCGCGATCAACGGCGCGTGCGTTGGGATGGGGTTGACCACCGCGCTCTACCACGACATCCGGATCGCCTCGGCGCGCGCGCGGATGGGTCTGATCTTCGTGCGCCGCGGTCTGGCGATCGAGCACGGCGCAAGCTGGCTGCTGCCGCGGATCGTCGGATTGTCCAACGCGCTCGATTTGGCGCTAAGCGGACGATTGCTTGACGCGGAGGAAGCGCTCCGGATAGGCCTGGTGAGCCGGGTCGTCGCGCATGAGCAATTGATGCCGACGGCGCTGGAGATGGCGGGCGAGATCGCGACCAACTGCTCGCCCCTGGGAGTCGCGCACGCCAAGCGGCTCATCTATCACCATCTGTCGAGCGATCTGGCCACGGCGCTGGCCGAGGAGAACGAGTCGATTGCGGTGATGACCCATTCGGAGGATTTCAAGGAGGGCATCCGCGCCTTCCAGGAGAAACGTGCGCCGCAATTCGTCGGAAGATAGTGTGGCGGCTCGCTCGCGCCGGCGCGCCCAAAACGGCGGAGATGCCAATCGTTCTTTCGCCCCCGGGGTCATCTTGAGCGAAGGCCGCCGCGGCGGAGCATCTCGCGCGGGTCCTCCGCGCCTCAATATACGGAAATGGCGGATTACGCGCTTGGCGCGGGTCCTTCGACTCCGCCAGCGGACTCGCTGCGCTCAGGAGGACCGAGCAGGCCAGAGAAACTCGGTCTGATTTCCCTCGGCGGGGTGAATTTATGGCAGGCACGTTGTATGACCATGGATTTTACTCACAACACGCAGCTGAATCGCTGGAGTCGGCGAGAATTGTCGCGCCGCTCGTTATGCGGGCGGCTTCAATAAACAGTGTTATCGATATCGGTTGCGGGGTCGGAGCATGGCTCCGCGCATTCCGCGAAAACGGGGTCGCGTCGGTTCGTGGAGTTGATGGCAAGTACGTAGACCCGTCGAAACTGTGCATTCCGCAAGAGTGTTTCACGGCAATGGATTTGACAGAGCCGGACGTACTCGAAGGGCGTTACGATCTAGCGCTGTGCCTTGAAGTCGCAGAGCATTTAGGCACCTTGTCTGGTCGAACACTAGTACGAGTTCTGTCGGATCTCGCACCTCTGATTCTGTTTTCCGCTGCAATACCCGGGCAAGGCGGAATCGGTCATGTCAACGAGCAATGGCCAGAGTACTGGCGGCGCTCCTTTGAGGAGCGCGGCTTCAAGATGCTCGACCTTGTTCGCCCGCAGGTTCGCGAAGATCGTCGGGTAAAATGGTGGTACCGGCAGAATATCGTCATGTTTGCGAGCGAAGTTGCGATATCGGCAAATCCGTCGCTACGCGAAACTGTGGCCGATTACAGCAGACTCCGTTTGGACGACGATAAAGGAATCGAATGGATACATATCAACATGTTGTGCCCCCCTCATGCTGGCGTGCGCAATCTCCTGGTCCATCTAAGGCCACTCCTACACAATGCCATTCGCAAACGGTTCCGCAAAAACGCTTAGCCAGCGCATGCCGGGGGGGCCGCATAAGGGCTGGGTCTGCCAGTCGGTAGAAGACTTAGAGGAACGCGACGCTACTCGGGAGATGTGCGAAGTCGGCTGCGTCCTGCCCCGGCCAATCCTGGGCGAGGCTTCGGTCAACGCAGAGGCCGAATCCGAAGAATAATTCGACGATTTCGCGGTGAGCTTACTTATCCAACGGATGCTTGAAGCGGCGGTCGGGATGGCGCACGGTCAGCACCGCGCATCCGGCCTTCTGCACCACGCGCTCGGCCACGCTGCCCAGCAGTACGTGTGCGAGCCCGGTGCGGCCGTGCGTTCCGAGCACGATCAGGTCGACGTGCTCGGTCTGCGCGGCGTGGATAATCTCGAGAAACGGGGCGCCGACGCGCAGCAGGCTGCGCGCCTTGATTTGCGCGTCGCGCAGTTGGGTGACGATCTTGTCGATCTCGCGCTGGGCCGCCAGCCGCTGCTCCTCGGCGATCTGGTTCATCGCGCTCACGTCGAAGGCGGGACCCAACTCGCTTACCATCACGGGCGGCAACGGCTGGTCGACGTGCAGCACGATTATTTCGGAGCCGAACTTGCGCGCCAACTCCTCGGCGAAGCGCCGCGCGTTGACCGAGTCGTCGGAGAAATCGGTGGCGAGCAGAATCTTGTTCAGTTCAGGCACGGTTGACAGACCATACGCTTGTCGCGGCGCGTTGGGCAAGTGCCCGGCGGGGTGGATTCCGAGGGCCGCCGCGCACTAAAATCGGCCGCAGGATACGATCATAAATGAAGCGCTCCGACACGATAGCGTTGCGTGACTTCGAGCGGGCCTGCGACGAACTCTTCGACGAGTGGCTCGGGCGCTGGCGCGGCGGGGTCGCCGCCGGAGTTTCGGCGGGCGCGGTCGTGGTCGACCGCGGTGAGGAATACGAGGTCCGGATCGAGGCCGCCGTGGAGGATCCGGAGGTGATCCACGTGGAGGTCAGCGAGGCGGGCTTGATCGTGCAAATTCCGGCTGGCGCGCATCCGGCCGTCGAGCGCAGGATGACCTTTGCGCAAGCGGTCGATCGCGAGCGGACGACGGCGCACTGGGCGGGCGGCATGTTGACCATCGTGCTGCCCAAGTGGCGCGGCCGGCGCGTCAAAGTTCGCGATAGCCCGGACAAACAAGGGAAATGACGATGCCTGAGGGGGACGACAACAAGTCCGCGCCGGCGCCACGCGAGCGCGCGTTGCAGGCCGCGGCCCCGCCGGTTGAGCTCGGCGCGAACGAGCTGCGCGGCCGCTCTCCGCTCAGCCCCGACGATCTGCTGAAGGCGGCGCGCGACGGTGCTCACGAGTTGCTTGGCCAGCAGCGCGCACTCGACGCGGTGCGGATGGCGATCGGGATCGGCGCGCCAGGCTACAACGTCTTCGTCAGCCGCGTCCGCTCCCGGCGCGAGCGCGAATCGATAGTCCGTATCCTCCAGCAGCGGGCCGCGGCGATGCCGACGCCGGGCGACTGGGTCTACGTCAACAACTTCAAGAGTTCCGAGTCGCCGGCAGCGATTTACCTGCATGGCGGACAGGGTGCCGAACTGCGCGACGGCATGCGCGATCTCGTCGGCTTCCTCATCGAGCAGCTGCCCAAGGCCTTTCGCCGCGAGGACTTCGACCAGGAGCGCAAGGCGCTGCGCGAGAAGTATAACCGCCGCGCCCAGGAGCTGTTCGCCCAGCTCGAGGACGCCGCGCGCCAGCGCGGCTTCGCAATCCAGGGCACACCCGCGGGCCAGGTCATGTTCATCCCGCTCATCGAGGGCAAGATGCCCGAGTCGTCCGAGGATCTCAGCCGCAAGATGAAGGAGCTTCCCGAGCAGGAGCGCGAACGGCTGGGCAAGGAGCAGAGTGAGCTTGCCGACCTGTTCGCAACCATGACGATGCATCAGCAGGAGCTGATGCGCGAACTGATGGGAGAGATCCGCCAGATCGAACGCACCTTCGCCGCCCGCCTCATCGCACCCGCCATCGCCGCGCTCAAGGCGCGCTTCGAGAGCGCGACCGTCTCGGCCTATCTCGACCAGGTTGCCGGGCACATGCTCGACCATCTCGAGCGTTTCCGCGAGGCTGCGGAGACGGGCCCCGATGGCGCGCCGCGTCCTCCGGCGGCGCAGCGCCCCGACGACGGCGCCGACGAAAACCGGTTCTTCGAGTATCACGTCAACGTGGTCGTCGATAACGCCGGGCGCACTGGCGCGCCGGTCATCGCCGAGGACGCGCCGACCTATCGCAACCTGTTCGGCACCATCGAGCGCTGGGTCGATCCGACCGGCCGCAGCGCGACCAACTTCACCCGTATCATCGGCGGCTCGCTGGTCAAGGCGCACGGTGGTTTTCTGCTTTTCGACCTCGACGACGCCATCGTCGAGCCGGGCGTGTGGAAAACGCTCAAGCGCACGCTCAAGACCGGCCGCATGACGCTGGAGACGCTCGAGCCGTTCCCGTTCTTCATGGTGAGCGGGCTCAAGCCCGAGCCGATCGAGGTGGCAACCAAGGTAATCGTCACTGGCAGCCCCTACCTCTACAACCTCCTGTACTTTTACGATCCCGAATTCGCCGAGCTGTTCAAGGTCAAGGCCGAGCTGCGTCCGGTGGTCGACGCCGACGTGGAGGCCGCGCGCCATTATGCCTCTCGCGTGTCCGCGCTGGCGAAGACCGAGGGCTTGCCGGACTTCGAGGGCGGCGCGCTCGCGCGAATCGTGGAGTTCGGGATGCGCCAGGCGGGCGACCGCAAGCGGCTGTCGAGCGTGATGGAGCCGATCGACGACCTCGCGCGCGAGGCGGCGTACTATGCGCGCGAGGCGAGCGATCAGCAGGTCGGCGCGCGCCACGTCGACCGCGCGCTCAACGAGCGCATCCTGCGGCTGAACTTTATTGAGGAGGAAATCCGCCGGCTGATTGCCGACGGCACGCTGATCGTCCATCTCGAAGGCCGCCAGGTCGGCCAGGTCAACGGGCTCGCGGTGCTCGACGCCGGCGGTTACAGCTTCGGCCGTCCCTCACGCATTACCGCGACGGTCGCGCTTGGCCAGGCCGGTGTGATCAACATCGAGCGCGAAGCGCGGCTGTCGGGATCGACCCACGACAAGGGCATAATGATCCTCAGCGGGTTTTTTCGCCAGCGCTTCGGCCAGGAGCTGCCGGCCGCGATGACCGCGAGCATCGCGTTCGAGCAGTCCTACTCCGGTATCGACGGCGACAGCGCCAGCTCGACCGAACTCTACGTGCTGCTCTCGGCGCTGAGCGGCGTGCCGCTGCGCCAGGACCTCGCCGTGACCGGGTCGGTCGATCAGTACGGAACGGTGCAGGCGATCGGCGGCGCCAACGAGAAAATAGAAGGCTTCTACCGCGTGTGCAAAGCGACCGGCCTCAGCGGCACCCAGGGTGTGGTGCTGCCGCGCGCTAACGTCAACAACCTGATGCTCGATCCGGAGACGGTCGAGGCGGTCGCGAGCGGACGCTTCCACGTCTACCCGGTCGACACTATCGACCAGGGAATCGAGATTCTGACCGGCATGCGCGCGGGTACGCTGGAGGAGCCGGGCACCATCAACCATCTTGTGAGCGGCCGCCTGCGCCGCATGTCGGACATCCTGCGCGAGCGTCGCCCGCCCGAGGAGAGTCGCGCGCTGGCGGCCGGTCCGTCGCCGGCCCCGGAGCCGCCGCCGCCGACGCCGCCGGGCCCGCCGCGCTGAGCGCGGCGGCGCGCAATGCGCGATGAGGGAATTGACGCCGCCTCACCGCCAGCATAGGAATGCTTCGGCGGACACGCCGAACGTGGATTGCACCGCCATGGTTGTGCGCCCCCGAGCCGAATTGCGGATTGCCTGAGATGCCGATCGACCTACGCCTGGACGCCGACGAAGTTCCCCTGCTCGCCGACTTCTATCTGCTCACGATGGCTGCGGCGTATTTCGCCAACGGCAACAACGACGCCGCCTGCTTCAGCATGTTCACGCGCCGGATGCCGCCGCGGCGCGGTTTCCTGGTGGCGGCCGGGCTGGAGCGGCTACTCGAGGCGCTCGAACAGTTTCACTTTGGGCCGCGGATGCTCGAGTATCTCGAATCGCTGCGGCTGTTCACGCCCGAATTCCTGGGCTATCTGGGCCAACTGCGCTTCAGCGGCGAAGTGTGGGCGATGCCCGAGGGCACGATCTTCTTCGCCACCGAGCCGATCCTGGAAATACGCGCACCGCTTATCGAGGCGCAGCTGCTCGAAACGCTGGTCCTCAACCAGGCGGGCCTGGCTTCGCTCATCGCGAGCAAGGCGGCGCGCAGCCTGGCGGTGGCCGGCGGCCGGCGGTTGGTTGATTTCGGATTGCGCCGCAGTCAGGGCGCCGACGCCGGCCTGGTCGCCGCGCGCTCCAGTTATCTCGCCGGTTTCGCCGGCACTTCCAACGTGCTGGCCGGGATGCGTTACGGGATTCCGCTCTACGGCACGATGGCGCACAGCTACGTGATGGCGCACGAGCAGGAGCGCGAGGCCTTCGACAGTTACGTCAGGGCCTTCCCGCGCCTCAGCACGCTGTTGGTCGACACGTACGACACGCTGCGCGGGGTCGAGAACGCGGCCGCGGTGGCGCTGGAGTTGCGCGAAAAGGGGGTCAAGCTTCAGGGCATCCGGCTCGACAGCGGCGACCTGCTCGAGCTGAGCAAACGCGCGCGCCGCCTGCTCGATCGGCGCGGGCTCTCCGACGTGCCGATTTTCGCCAGCGGTAACCTCGATGAATACCGGATTGCCGAGTTGGTCAAGGCTGGCGCGCCGATCGACGCCTTCGGAGTGGGCACCGCCATGGTGGTGAGCGCCGACGCTCCCGCGCTCGACGTGGCCTACAAGCTGGTCGAGTACCGGAGCGAACCGCGCCTGAAAACGTCGAGCGAGAAGGTCACGCTGCCCGGCCGCAAACAGGTCTTTCGCGCGCACAATGCCGCCGGCGGCTTTTACGCCGACCTGGTCGGGCTGTTCGAGGAAAGCTCGGACAACTTGGAGCGCGAGCTTCGCCCGGCGCCCGGATTGGTCCATCCGATGCTCGAACGGGTGTTCGCCGACGGCCATCGAATCGGCGCGCGGCCCTCGCTGAGCGAGTCGCGCGAGCGCTTCCTCGACTCCTTCTCCCGGCTCGAGCCCCGCTACAAGGATATCGACCGACCGGACGCCTACCCGGTGCGCCCGAGCGCCGCGCTCAACGCGCTTTTGATCAGCGAGAAGTTGCGCGCCGGCCGCCGCCAGGGCTGAGCGCGATGACCGGGCAGGGCGCGGTCCGTCAGCCGGCACCGGGCCGGCACTTTTCTTCATCCGCGCAACCCTGGTTCGCACGCGCACTGCTTGCCGTGGCGCTTGTGATGGGGGCGAGTCTGCGGTTCCATCGCCTCGGCTTTGCGCAGATGGACGTCGACGAAGGCGCCTCGTGGGCGGGCGCGGCGGTGCCCACGCTCGGCGAAGTGGTGGCGACCGAGCGGCGGATCGATCCCGGCAAGCTCGCGCTCTACGATCTCATGTTGCACGCATGGATCGGACTTTTTGGCGATGGCTTGTTCGCGATGCGCGCGATGTCGGCCGTCTTGGGGACGATCGCGATCCTGCTGGTCTTTGCCGCCGTGCGTGAGGCTTGCCGCGGTCCGGACGGCACGGACGCCAACGCGACGGGCGAGCTTGCCGGCGCACTGGCCGCCCTGGCCGTGGCGACCAATCTTACCCTGGTGATTTCCGACCGCACGGCGCGGATGTATTCGCTCACGCTGGCCGCCGAGTTGACGCAGGTCATTTTTTTTCTTCGTGCGCGGCGCGACGGCCGGTTGCCTGACTACGCCGGCGTTGCCTGCTTCTCGGCGCTCGCCGTCGCCGCGAATTTCTCCGCGCTGTGTCTGCTGTCGGCCGAGGCCGTGTGGCTCCTGTGGCTGATCGGGGCGCGGCGCGCGGGCGAGGCTATCGCGCCGCGCCCAGTGGTGCTGACCGGTCTCTCGGTCGCGGCCGGACTGGCGATGCTGGCGCCGTTGCTGGCGGCGGTCGCTCCGGGCGTGACGGCGGCGGTTCACGGCGGCATCATCGACTGGATCAAGCCGCGTCCGCCGTGGTGGCCGCTGGTAATGCTCGAACAATGGACGGGCTGGGTGCTGTTCGCGCCGCTGGCGGCGCTGGCGGGCTTCGGCATGTGGCGGCGCTGGCGCGGCGCGCAGTCGGCGCCCGCATTTTTCTCGGCTTGGCTGGTGGTTCCGATGGTCGCCGTGGCGGCATTTTCGTGGGCTGTCATGCCGCTGATGGTGCCGCGCTATTTGCTCGGCAGCCTGATCGCGTTTTTCGCGCTCGCCGCGCTTGGAGCGGTCTCGGTTGAAAGCCGTCTTGCGGTGCTGGGTCTCGCGGCGGCGCTCGCCTTCGTGTCTGTGCAGCGTGTCCATCGCCATTTCCGCCGGCCGCAGGGCGCGCAATGGCGCGAGGCCGTCGAGCTTGCGCGCGCCGGCGCGGGACCGCAGGGACAAATTGCCGTGGTTCCGTATTACGCGGCCGACGTGGTGCGCTATTGCCTGCCCGCCGGCAGCCGTCGACTCGCGGTTGGCCTTGAGGGCGATTGCGGGTCGGCGCGCGTGGCGATCGTGGCGAGGGCAACCTACTTGCCCGACGGCGCCGGCGCAAAAGCGCAGGCCTGCTATCCGCGGGTGCTTGCCGAATTGCGCCATGTCGAAGTGCGCGCACGCTGAATCGGATGAAGCAGAGCGTGGCCGTTTTTGATCGGATCGCGGCATCCAGCGCCGGGCGGGCGGCGACGCGGATCGCGCGCTCGCCGCGGGCGCTCGCCCTGGGGCTGCTCGCGCTCGCGCTGGTGTTCGGCGCGGTCCTGCGCTTCCATCGGTTGGGGCCGCCGGATCTCAGCGCCGATGAGGGCGCGTCGTGGGCGGCCGCTTCCACGCCCAGCGTGAGCGAGGTGGTGGCGATGGAGCACCAACTCGATCCGGGCAAGCTGCCGCTCTACGATCTCATGCTGCACGGATGGATTCGCGTCTTCGGCGACGGCGTTTCGGCGATGCGCGGGATGTCGGCCGCCTTGGGGATGATCGCGATCGTGCTGGTTTTCGTCACCGTGCGCGAGATCTGCCGCTCGTTGGGCGGGCAACCCGGCGCCGCGATCGGCGAGTTGGCGGGTGGCTTCGCCGCGCTTATCTACGCCGTCAATGTCGCGATGGTGACGTCGGATCGCACGGTGCGGATGTATCCGCTGGCGATGGACGCGGAGCTTTTGCAGATTTTCTTCCTGGTTCGAGCGCAGCGCCGGGGCGGATGGCTTAACTATTCCGGCGCGGGGATTTTTACCGCGGCGATGGTGGCCGCCAATTTCACCGCGTGCTTCCTGCTGCTGGCCGAGGGGCTGTGGTTTGGCTGCCTGCTGGCGGCAAAGTCGTTGGGGGCGCGGGCGGGAGGCCTGGCGATTTTCCGGCCGGGCGCCGCGCTGACCGCGGGAGTCGCGTTGCTGGCGCCGCTGCTGCCCGCGGCGGTCGCCTCTTCGCAACGAGCCGTGGCGATGGGCGCGCTCGATTGGATAAAGATGCGGCCGATCACCTGGCCCTACCACGTGCTGTTTGACGCGGCCGGGGGCCACAAATTGTTCTGGTGCTTCGCGGCGCTGGCGGGCTTCGGGGTGTGGCGGCAGTGGCGTACGGCCGGTCTGGCCGCGGGATTTTTCGCAGCGTGGACGGCGGGCCCGATTCTGGGCCTGATGGCGGTGACCTATCTGGTCCGGCCGCTGGAAGTTCCGCGCTATATGCTGATCGCGTTCGTGGGAATGTTCGCGCTGGCCGCGTTCGGTGCGGCGTCGCTGCGCGCCGGCGCCATGCCGCTCGTACTCGCCGCGGCGCTGCTGGGCCTCTCGCTTCGGCCCGCGCGCCATGCGATCAGGCATCCGCGCGAGGCGGCTTGGCGCGAAGCCACGGAGATCGCCGCCCGACAGACCGCGCCGGACGAGCCGATCGCGGTATTTCCGGAGTACTGCAAAAACGTGGTGCGCTATTATCTCAGCCCCGCGCGGCGCGCCGCCGTGCGCGGAGAGAACGCGTGCGGGCCGCCGCGGGTGCTGATTCTGAGCGGCCGCGGTGTCATGCGCGCCGGTCAGATCGCCGCGATGGAAAAGTGTTACCCGCGTGTTGTCGCGCGGCTTTTTTTAGTCGAGGTCCGCGTGCGCTGATGGTCCGGACACAGGCCTTCGCGCTGCTCGCCCTGGCGTTGATGCTGGGCGCCGGCCTGCGCTTTTACCGATTGGGGACGGCCGATCTCAGTGCCGACGAGGCCGCGTCATGGGCGGGTGCGGCGGCGCCGGATCTTCGCGCGGTCGTCGAGCGCCAGCGCTTGCTCGATCCAGGCAAACTCGCGCTCTACGACGTCGCGCTGCACGGATGGATCGGGCTCGGCGGCGACGGCATCGGATCGATGCGCGCGCTTTCCGCCGTGCTCGGCACGATCGCGATCGCGCTGGTTTTCGTGACGACGCGCGAACTGCTGCTGAATTCCGGCGGCGTGGCTGAAATCCGGCGCGTCGAGCTTGGCGCCGCGCTTGCGGCGCTGACGGCGGCCGTCAATCTGACGCTCATAGTTCAGGCGCGCACGGTGCGGATGTATCCACTGACGCTGGTGCTCGAGCTGGCGCAGGTCGCCTGCTTCCTGCATGCGGTGTCGGTCCGCGCGCGCGGCCCGGGCCGTATCGCGAGCCTCGCCGGCACGGCAGGTTTCAGCGCGCTCGCGACGGCCTCCAACTTCACCGCCGCCATGCTGATTGCGGCCGAAGCGATGTGGCTCGGATGGACCGCGGTGCGCAGGCGCGGCAGCGGCGCTCGTGCGAGCGCCACGGGCAGCCTTCGGCTGCTGTCTCCGGCGCTGGCGCTATGCGCCGGGATGGCGTTGCTGGGGCCGATGGCGCCGATGGCGGGCCGCACCTCGATCGCCGTGGTTCACGCCGGCGTGCTCGACTGGTCTCATTTGCGGCCGCCGTGGTGGCCGCTCGAGATGCTGCGCAGCGCTTCGGGCAAGGCGCCGTTCATTGTTCTGCTGCCGCTGGCGATATATGGAGGATGGCGGATGGGCCGCGATGGCGGCGGCGTGGCGCTTGGCTTCGTGTTGTGGTGGATGCTCGCGCCGGTGGCGCTCGTGATGGCCGTCTCGTATGCGGTCACCCCGTTGGAGGAAACGCGCTATGTGATTTCGAGCGTGGCCGCGTTCTTCATCCTGGCGGGGATCGGGCTCGCGGCGATCGACCACGCGAGGCTGCGCCTGGCGCTGCTCGTGCTGTTGGTGGCGCTGTCGCTCGACCATGTGCGCCGCGACTTCATCAAGCCGCGCTACGTTCAGTGGCGCGCGGCAACCGCGCTCGCGCTCGCGGCAAACCCTCCCGGTGGCGCAATCGCCGTGGTGCCCGCCTACGCCGTGAACGTGGTGCGCTACTACCTGCCGCCCACGCGGCGGGCGAGTGCCGAAGCCTTCGGTGCGCGATGCGAAATGCGCCAGCGCGTGCTGATGCTGAGCGGCGAGGAGCTGCTCACGCCGGCACAGCTCGCCACGCTGCGGGATTGCGACCCGACACTTGTCCGACGATTGCGGCTGGTCGAAGTCCGCAAGCGCTGAACGCGGCGCGTTGCGATTTCGCCGCGCGCATCGCCCGAGGAAGAGGACCTTAAGGTTTCGACGGCATGGGAGTCGCCGATAGGTTCGCCGGCGGCGCAGCGGGCGAGAGCGCGAGCGGCGGAGCCGCATGAGCCGCCCGCGCCAGCTGGTCGACCTCGAATACCATGGCCATCAAGGCCGGGTTGTCGCCTTGTGGCGGCGTCGCGGAGAGCTTGCGCGGATAGGGAAAGTAGATCGCGGCCGCGTAGGAGCGGTACTTGTCGATGATCGGCTTGAGTGCCGTGTACGATCCCTGGACCCCGAGCGCAACGCGATGCGATTGCCAGGGCGCTAACATCAGGCCATCCAGCATCGGGCCCGGCGTTTGAGCGCTGCGCAGCAGCGGACCTCCGACCCAGTCGGGCGGCAGCAGGCTTGCCTGCTGGGCGGCGAGAGGAGACAAGTCGGGAAAGCTGCGGCCGCCGGCGACGTAACCGTAGGCCGCGGCAAGCAGCGTGTCGAAGCGGACGGTGGCGGCGCGCGCCTGAAGCGCGACCGGATTCTCGCTCGGCCATTGTGCTCGAACCGGCGCCGGCAACTGGTAAAGCGTGACGCCGCCGACGTTTCGCGCGGGGACGTCGAGTCCGCCAAGAATCATGTTCCATACCGCGCGGTCGCGCGGCGTAATCGGCCCGCGATGCCAAATCCCGGGGGTTGCGGCATGGCTGACCTCGATCGCATGGTTGCCCTCGCCGGCGAAAATCACCGCCCCGACGTCGTGGCTTTTGAGGAAAGCCTTGAACTGGCCGCCGGCGTCAGGGAGCGGCGCAACTTCATACAGCGCGTCGACTATCGGCCAGCGTTCGTACTCGGCGGGAATCGGCGGCGCAAATCCCGTATAGCCGCCGGCCATCCGGAAGTGGAATCCGCAGAGCGCCTGCCACAGCATTGCGTCGCCCTCGAACCCGTACGGCAGGATGACCACCGTCTCGTCCGGTTGGAGATACTGGCGATAGAGCCCGGTGGAAAAGAACTCGGGCGTCGCCAGGGGAGTGGCCCAGAACGAAGCGTCGAGACTCGGCAGCAGCGAAAGTGCAATCAGCGCTCCCGCGGCCCATCTGATTGCGGGGTGCGCCGATGCCCCATGTGGCTGCGTGCTCAACCACATCGCGCACAGAATCGCGATCGCCAGGAACATGTAGACGGCCAGGCGCGCCGGCACCGCCTTGGCGATGAGCGGCAGCGCCGACACGATCATCCAGGGCATCGGCACGATAAACTTGCCGCCCACCTGCATCCACGATCCCATCGCCAGCACGCCGATTGCCGCGGCAAACAGGATCAGCAGCCGCACCGCGGGCTCGTGCCATCGCCGCCACGCCATCGCGATCGCGACCACCAGCGTCAAGCCGAGGTAGGCGTCGGTGTCGTAAATCCCGGCGCGGAAGTTCATCGAGATGGCGCGCATCGCGTCCAGGCGGCCCAGCGCGTTGGTCGGCACGGGCACCAGGAAGTTGAGCAAATCGATCGAGCCGGTCCTGGTCGACCAAATCGTGCCGTGCGGAAAACCGAAGGCGAAGAGGTAATAGAGGTAGGGCGCGAGCATGATCAGCGCGAGCGCGTAGCTGAGCGCGATCGGCGCGACGAGGGCGCGGATGCGTCCGCGATCGCTCTCCCCGGTCACCAGCAGCGCGATCGCGATTGCAAGCGCGGCGCTCATCGTCATCGTCGCGAAGGTTTCGATGAAGAGCAAAAATTGCGCGCCGAGCACCAGCGCGAGCAGCACAATAAAGGTTCGCCGGCGTATGCTTGCGTCGAGCGCGCGCAAGGTGAGGTAGACCGCCAGCGGCAGCATCGGGACCAGCGCAAGATCGATGTCGCCGAGGAGCTTGCAAACCAGGTACGGCGAAAAGCCGAAGACGAAGCCGCCGAACAGCGCCGGCGCGAACTCGCGCACGATGTGGCGGCACAGCACGAACGCGGCCCATCCAACCACCGCCGGACAGAGCAAACAGAGAAGGTTGTAAGCCGCCACCGCGCCCAGCGTGCGGGTGACCGGAAGCATCAGCCACGCGGCGAGCGGGATGTTGGTCGTCCAGGCGAGGTTGAATCCGCCGGGCACCCATACGGCGTGCGTGAAGAGCGGATTGACGCGATTGGCCAGCGCGTGTGCCCACCAGGCCAGGAACCAGATCGACTGCTGCGGGTCGGGGCCGTTGCCGACGTAGAACGAAGACAGGCCGCCGCTCAGCGCGCGGCCGAAGAAGAGCGTCGAGAGTCCCAGGTAGATGAGCAGCGCGGCGGCGGCGCCGCGAAATCCAGAGGCGCCCGTGGTCGTCGGACCGGATACGCTCATCGCGATGAGCCTGCGGCCGCCGCCGAAGAAACTTCGGCGCGCGCTCGTGCCGCGGCGCGCGCGAGGCCTTCAGCGTTGAAGGTCATCACGAGCCGTCCCCGAAGATCGTCCTCCGCGCCGCGGCGCGGGGGCGCATCCAGATCGCGCGGCGCAAAGTCGGTCGCATAGGCGCGGTACTCGCTCAGCACCGCGCGCAGTGCGGGATACCAGCCGATCACGCCAATCTCGATGCGCCCCTGCCCGTCGACGCAGAGCCACAGGTCGCCGAGTTGGCGCGGATCGTTCGGCCGGCGCGGCAGGTTCATCCCGCCGTCGTCCCACGGCGGTTCGATTTTTTTCGGCACGACGATCCATCCGGCCGGCATCAGTCCCAGCCTGTCGACTTCGGCGGGCGTTAGCGCGGCCGGCGGGTGGCCGGCATGGAGGTAGCTGTCGGCCGCGAGCACGAGCGCCGCGAAGCGCGCCCGGTCAAGGCGCGTTTCCATCATGAGTGCGGTCGCGTTGCGCCAAGGGGCGAGTTCCTCAGGAGTCGCGCGGTAAATCGTCATCCCGCCCGCCTGGATCGGCGCCGCGCCCAGCGTCGCCATCAGGGGACGCCATAAATCGGCTTCGCGATCGTCGATCAGGACGGCGGTGGCGCGATGCGCGGCGAGGAAGGCTTTGAGTTGATCGCCGGCGGCGGGAAGGTCGACTGTGCCGACGCGATAGAAGACTCGAACTATCGGCCACTGACGAAACTCAAGCGGCGGATTGCCGGCATAGCCCCCCGCAAGCTTGAAGTACCAGACGCTTTCGAGCTGCCACAGCATGCTGTTGCCGTTGATGCCGTATGGCAGCACCACCACGGTCTGCGCGGGCGAGAGATATTTCGCGTAGCGCGCCTCGTGGAAGAAGGGCGGCACGTCGATCGGCGACGTCCAAAAGCTCGCGGAGAGGTTCGGCAGCATCGATGCCACCACGACCAGCGCACCCACCACGCGGACCCATCGCGGTGTGGCGCCACCGCCGAGCCATAGCGCGGTGATGATGGCGAGCGCCAGGAAGGCGTATAGCATTAGGCGCGCCGGCAGCGCCTTGCCGATGAGCGGGAGTGCGCCGACCACCAGGCCCGGGAGCGGAATGATCGGGCGCCCGTCGACGATCAGGAACGGCCCGAGCGAGAGCACCACGGCGACGATCAGCATGAGCACCAGCGCGCGGGCCCAGCCTTCGTTCCAATGACGCCGCGCGAACGCCGCGGCGACCAGCATCAGCGGAATCCCGATATAACCGCCGGCCTCGAAGATAAAGCCCAGAAAGTGCTGCGCGATCGCGCGCAGGGGAGCCGCGCGGCCCAGCGCCATCGTGGAGGTCGGGATCACCAGGTTGAGCAGGTCGGTCGAGTAGAGCAGCGGAGGATGGGGAGCGCCGGGCTCGTAGCCCAGAGCAAACATGCAGTAAAGAAACGGGCTTACCGCCGCCAGTGCGATCGCATAGCTGAGCGCGACGGTCGGCAGCAGATTCACCGCCCGCGTCTTCTCGGCGGTCGAAGCGGCGATGAGCACCACGATGAGCGCGACGCCCGCGAACAGTGTCATCGTCGCAAACAACTCGATGAACATCAGAAACTGCGCGACCAGCACGAGCACCAGTCCGGTCACCAGCGTGCGCCACGCGATATCCGCCCGGAAGCCTCGAATCAGCAGCAGGGTGAACAGCGGGATCGGAAAGACCAGAAGCAGGTCGAGGTGGGCAAGGGTCTGGCCGAGCATGTAGGCGGAAAAGCCGAAGACGTAACCTCCGATCAGCGAGGCGCAATACGCGCCGGTCAGATAGCGACACAGCACAAACGCGGTCCATGCGGCCAGCGCGAGCGCGAGCGGGCAGAGCAGATTGTAGATTGTGACCGGCCCCGCAATCGCGATCGGCACGGCCGCGATCAGACTGGCCAGGGGCATCGAGGTGGCCCATGTGAGGTTGAGGCCGTGCGGAGCCCAAATCGCATCGGTGAAAAGCGGATTGAAGCCGTGCGCCAGGGTGTGCGGCCACCACGCCATCAGCCACATCAACTGAGGCGGGTCGAAGCCCTTGCCGATATAGGCACTCGACCAGCGCCCGTTCAGGCCGCGCGCGAAAAAGAGCATGGCCAGAACGAAATAGAGGGCAAGTGCGGAGATGCCTCGAAGGTCGAACGCCAGGCGCCGCCGCCGAATAGTTTCTGCTATCGCTGCCATTATGCGCGGCGTATCGGATCAGTGCGGCGCGTTCATCAGGCGGCCTTCTCGAGCAGCCAATTGAAATACAGCGCCAGACCGGGAATCAGTCGCAGCCGCGCATGTCGAGCGACCCGCAAGCCGGCGCGATCAAAGGCGTTGGCCACGGCCCGCGGCGTGGTGACGTGATGGTCGTCGATACCCTTGAATCCAATTGCGCGAAAGCCCAACTCCATCATCGTGTTCACCGCCGGCATACCGAGAAGAAAACGGCCGCCCGGCTTGAGCACGCGCGCGACCTCGCCGAGTCCCTGCTCGTACTGGTGCAGATGTTCGAAGACCGAAAAGCTGAGCGCGAGGTCGAATTCCGCGGCGTCGTAGGGAAGTTCGTAGACGCTGCCCTGGATGAGCCTGGCGCTGCGCCCATGGCTGCCGAGCCACGCCCTTACCGGGGTCGGGTCGGCCTCGAGGTCGATGCCGTGCAGCTCGTCCACGCTGGGGGAGATTGCGAGCAGCACCGCGCCTGCTCCGTAGCCGACCTCGAGCGCCTTGGCGTAGCGGCGATCGGCGATCATACGCAGTCCGAGGTTGATCCGTTCGCGAAAGAATCGCCCGATGAGCGGGCGCCGGTAGTAAGCGATCGGATCGGTCGGGCCATTGGGGACGAGGCCTTCCAACAGGCTCGGGGTCAGTTGCAAATCGGCTTGAGGCCGGTCGCTCTTCACGAAGCGGTACTCACTTTCAGCGGGCTGCGCGGACGACTCGCGGCAGGTACGGCCGGGACAAGCGCAGCGGACGGCGCCGCCATCGGTTCGCGTGGTCCTTCGCCGAAGCTCACGGCCATCGCGGCTGCGCGGGCAAGTCCCACGCGATCGAACGTCATTACCATCATCCCCGGGGTTTCGCGCACGGCCGGCGCGCCCGGCGTCGAAGCGGACGATGGCGGCAGCGGGTACGGGAAATAGGTTCGAGTAGCATCGGCGCCGTAGCTTCGGATTATCGGTTCGAGCGCATCGTACCAGCCCTCGATTCCCACCGCTATCCCGTTGGGCTGGCCGGGGCCGAGCACGACGCCGAAGTGAAAAATCGAACGGGAGTCGCCGGTGCCGAGGAACGCTCCGCCGAACCATCCTTGCGGCAGCAGGCCGAGTTGCCGCGCGCGTTCGGGGCTGAGTGACCCGGGGTCGCCACCCCCGTCGAGGTAGCGCTGGGCCGCGAGCAGCAGCGCTTGGAACCGCGTCCGCGCGGCGCGCTGCTCCATCGCGAGCGCCGTCAGCTTGCGATAGGGCGCAAGCGTCTGCGGCGTCAACCGGTAGAGCGTGATGCCTCCGACTTTGATTGGCGGCACGCCCAGCGAATCGAGCATCGCGGAAGTCGCGTCGCGCTCGGGCGCGAGCGTCGGCGCGCGCAGCCAGGTGGTGGCGGTGCGGCGGCCGTCGATCGAGCCGACGCGGTATTGGCGGCGCGGACCGACGATCACCGCGCCGACGCCATGATTAGCCAGATATGCCTTGAACTGATCGGCGGCCGCGGGGACTCCTCTCAACTGGTAAAGCCCCGCGACGATCGGCCATCGGCTTTGCTCCTCGGGCACCGGCGGCGCGAAAGTCACGTAGCCCTCCGCCATCCGGAAATACATTTCGGTCGCCGCCTGCCACAGCATCCCCTCGCCGAGTATTCCGTACGGCAGCACAATCACGGTCTCGTCCGGCGCGAGGTATTGGCGATAAAGGCCGGTGTCGAAGAAAGCCGGTATCGTGGCCGGCGTTACCCAGTACGACGCCGACAGATTGGGCAGCATGAACGGCACCACCGCGAGACCGAGCGCCCAGCGGCGCGCGTTGCGCTCGCCTTCTCCCGCGAGCCACATCGCGAGCATCACCGCCAGCACCAGGTAGGCGTACAGCATGAAGCGCGCGGGCAGTGCCTTATCGAGCAGCGGCAGATGTGCGAGCGCGGAACCCGGAAGTCCGATCACGATTCGTCCTGCGATCTCAAGCCGCGGACCCATCGCGAGCACGCAGATCACGATCAGCAGATGGACGAGGAATCTGCCACCCGGCGCGTTCCATCGCTCGCGCGCGAACAGAATCACGATCGCTATCAGGGGAAGCCCGAGGTAGGCGCCGGTCTCCGCGAGTTCGGCGCGGAACTGATGCGCGGTCGATGCGAAGAGCGGCGCGCGGCCAAGCTCATTGACCGAGGTCGGGATGACCAGGCTCGCGAGATCGATCGCGAAATGCCAGGGCGAAAAAATCTCTCCCGAAGGAACCGGGAAGGCGAACATGTAATAGAGGTACGGCGAGACGATAACCGCCGCGACCGTGTACGCCGCGGCGATCAGCGCCGCGGTCGCGAACAGGCGCCGGCGCTCCCGCGGCGCCATCGCGGGCGCCGCCAGCAAAAGCGCGACTGCGCCGAACAGCGTCGCGCTGGCGACGATCTCGGCGAACAGCAGGAACTGCATGGCGATGAGAGTGGCGAGCGCCAGGACGAAACCTCGCGCGCCGAGGTTGCCGTCGATCCGCCGAAGCGTCACATACGCGGCAAGCGGCACCGGCCACATCAAAGTCAGATCCATGTTGCCCAACATCCGGCTCAACACATACGGGGAGAGTGCGAAGAGCAATCCGCCGAAAATCGCCGGCCACCATCCGCGCCCGACGTAACGACAAAGCACAAACGCGCTCCATCCCGCGAGCGCCGGCGACAACAGGCAGAGCAGATTGTACGAAACGATTGGCCCGAAGCCGCGCGTGATCGGATATGCGAGCCACGCCACGAACGGCAGGTTGGCCGTCCAGGCCAGATTGACCCCCGAGGGAGCCCATATTACACGGGTCAGAAACGGGTTGAGGCCGTGCGAGATCGCGTGCGCCCACCAGGCTATGAACCAGATGTATAGCTGCGGATCGGGTCCGCGGCCGACGAATACGGTTGCCGGATGGCCGATTACGGCGCGTCCGAAAACCAGCACTGACAACGCCAGGTAAAGCGCAAATGCACCGGCGGCCTGACGGTCGAAAAGGCAAGGAACGGAAGTTCTGTCCGGCATCTGCTCGCCGAGGACATCCCGAGCGGCTTCGTACCTAGCGGCTTCGTCCGATGCTAACAGCCTGCGAGTGCCGCGGCTATGCATCGGCGATGGGTGCGAGAGGACCGCGAATCGGCGTGGCGTCGCTGCGGCCGAACGTTTCGGGTCAATGGCCGGCGTAGATTAGTTCGAGTGAGATTTGGAGTCGAGAACGAGCCGTGGCGGCTCTGTGAGCGCCAATGCGGCGGCGCGCTCGAGTCCCTGGCGATCGAACGACATCATAAGTGCGTAATAGTATGTGCCCGAGCCGGGATGCGAACTTTCCTTCGTCCGCGAGCGGTCGGAAAAGTGGAAACGCCGCGCGTACACACTATAGCGATCGATGATTGGTTGCACACCCTTGCGCGTACCCAGCAGGCCCAGCGTGATTAGTCCATCGGATTCGATGCGCATATACAGTCGGTAGTCATTTCCGCGCGACCGTGTGGTCAACCATGCGGCAGGCAGGAGTCCCGCCTTCGCGGCGCTTAAGGGTGAGAGTCCAGCCGGGTCGGCGCCCGAAGCGAGATAACGCTGCGCGGCAATCAGCAGAACGCCGAAACGTTGCGCATCCGCCAACGCTTCCATGCGCGCCCAGTCCAGTCCGCGATAGGGCGCCAGCGCCGCGGGCGGCACGCGGTACAGCGTGATACCGCCGGTCGCTACGGTCGATGCGCCCAGCGCCGTCAGCGCCTCGACGATCGGATCGATCGAGGGAAAATCGGATGGCATGGCGTTGTCGCCGCGCAGCACCGCCGTCACTTCATGGTTGGCGGCGAAGGCTTTCCACTGGTCGGCAGGGTCCGGAATCGTCGCGAGCTGATTGGCGGAGCGGACGATGGGCCAACGGCGAAAGGATAGGGGGCTCAGCGCCGGGTATCCGCCGGCCAGACGAAAGTACATCCCGCTGAGCGCCTGCCACAGCATACAGGCGTCGGCCTCGCCCCATGCATACGGCAGCGTTGCCACGATCTCGCCCGGCGCAAGATAGCGCCGGTAGGTCCCGGCCGTAAAAAACCCGGGCGCTGGCGCGACCTTGCCGGGTTCGGCCCACACCCGCGCCGACGGATTGGGAAAGAGCGATGCGAGCACCAGCGCGGCGGCAGCCGCGCGCGTCAATGCGCTGCGATGCGGCGCCGCCAGCCACATCGCGGCGACAAGGGCGAGCATCAGGAACACATAAACCGTGAGGCGCAGCGGCAGCGCCTGGTCGATGAGCGGTGCGCGATGGAGCAGCGACCACGGAAGTTTGAAGTAGCTATTGCCCCGGACGTGGAGCCGCGGCCCCATCGCCGCCACCGCCGTGACCATCAGCATCAGGCCGAGCAGTCTCGCCTCGAGCGAGCGCCGGCGCTCGAACACGAACCAGATCGCGAGTGCCAGGAGCGGCAAACCAATGTAGGCGGCCTGTTCGGAAAGGTCGCTGGTGAACCTGGCGGAGAGGCTGCGAAAGAGGCCGATTGCCGATCCGAGCGCGACGGTTGTGGTGGGAACCATGAAGTTGAGCAGATCGGCGGAATGCCGGCTCGGCGAATAGATCGGAGCCGTGCGAAACCCGGTCACGAGATAGTAGAGGTACGGACTGACGAGGATCGCCATGCCCAGGTATGCCAGAAAAATCGGCGCCGCCAGCTCCGCGATACGCCGGCGGAGATCGCGCTCACCCATGGCCCACGCCGTCGCCAGCCCGAGTGCGCCGAAGACCGTCATCGTGGCGAGAATCTCGGTGGCGATCAGAAACTGTGCCGTCGCCAGCGCGAGCAATGCGAGCGTAAACGCCCGCCGTTCGATTCGCCCCTGCAGCCGCGCCAGCACCAGGTACATGGCGAGCGGGATGAGAAACGCCGCGAGCAGATTCAGATGTCCGCCGAACATCTGCGCCAGCATGTAGGAGGAGAAACCGAAGATGTAGCCGCCCAGCAGCGAGGGCCCGAAGCGTCCGGTGAGATTGTGGCAGAGTAGGAATGCGGTCCATGCCGTGATTGCGGGGCAGGCGACGCAGAGCAGGTTGAAAGTCGTAATCGGCCCCACCGTGGCGGTCAGGGGTAGCGCGAGCAGGCTCAGCAGCGGAATCGAGGTGGACCAGGTCAGATTGAAACCTGTGGGCGCAAAAATGAGCTTGGTGACGAACGGGTTCAGATGATGCGCAAGCGCATACGGCCACCACACCAGGCACCAGATGAAGAAGGCCTGATCGATTCCGCGCCCCAGGTAGATGGTGGTGAAGTGAGGTGCGGCGGCGCGCCCGAACAGCAGGGTGGAAAAGCCGAGGTAGATAAGCAACGCGGTGAGGCGCGGCCGACTGGTGAGGGCCGCGCGGATTGCAGCGGAGATGCTCCGCGGTCGCGAGTCGGCGTTCATCACCGACAGGCTCTTACCGATACGCGCCTGGGAAGCGCCGGGTTAGCGTTCGGACGCGGCCGTCCGCGCGCGGCCCGCGGGCACCAGTGCGTCGGCCGCTTCAAGCAGGCATCGTTCGGTGGTCGGCCAATCGATGCAGGGGTCGGTTACCGAGACTCCATACTTGAGCTGCGAGCGGTCGCCGGTGAGCGGCTGGTTGCCGGCCTCGATAAAGCTCTCGAGCATCACGCCCATGATGGCGCGGCTGCCGGCGCGAACCTGCTCGCACAGCGCGGCGAACACCTCGGGCTGCTTGCGATAATCCTTGCTGGTCTGGGCGTGCGAGCAATCGACCATCAGGCGCGGCTCGAGACCCGCCTGGCGCAGGATGCGGCAGCATTCGTCGATACTGGCCGCGTCGTAGTTGGGTGTGCGCCCGCCGCGCAGCACCACGTGGGTGTCGGGATTGCCGGTGGTGCGCACGATCGCCGTCATGCCCTCCTGGGTGATGCCGATGAAGGAGTGCGGGCGGCGCGCCGATTCGATCGCGTTGACCGCGACCTGCAGATTGCCCTCGGTGCTGTTCTTGAAGCCCACCGGCATCGAAAGCCCGCTCGCCATCTCGCGATGGGTCTGCGACTCGGTGGTGCGGGCCCCGATCGCCGTCCACGAGACCAGATCGGCGATATATTGCGGCGTAATCGGGTCGAGCATCTCGGTCCCGGCCGGCAGCCCGAGCGCGTTGATGTCGAGCAGCAGGCGGCGCGCGCGGGAAAGTCCCTCGCGCATGTCGCACGAGTCGTCCATGTGCGGGTCGTTGATCATGCCCTTCCAGCCCACGGTGGTGCGCGGCTTCTCGAAGTACACGCGCATCACGATGAACAGCCGCTCTTCGAGCCGCGCGCGCAGACGGGCCAGGCGCTCGGCGTAGTCCAGCGCGGCGGCCGGGTCGTGGATCGAGCAGGGTCCCACGATGCACATCAGGCGCGCGTCTTCGCCCCGGATGATGCGGCGCACGGTCTGGCGGGCTTCGACCACGGTGCGGGCGATACGGTCGTCGATCGCGAGCCGCTCCTTGAGCAGGCGCGGTGCAACCAGGGTTTCGGTGGTGATGACGTGCAGGTCTTGGATTTTTTGCATCGGACGACTGTATATCTTTACCGGAAAGAGCGGCTGATAATAAAGGCGCTCTGGTGCGAAGGTAATGCAGCAGCAAGTCAAGGACGCGTCGATCGGCCTCGAGCCGGCGCAACTCCAGCGCTCGCAGGCCGTCCAAGCCACGCCACCGTCACCGCCCGCGCGCGACGCGGCGGCGCTGTGGCGCGCGCTAGCCGGCATGGCGATGTCGCTCGCGCTCGCCTGCCTCATCGTCATGCTCGAGTTCACCGGCCAGGCGGTTCATCGGGCCGACCGCTTGCATCGCCACGCCGAGGCCCTGCTGGGGAGGGTCTCGCGCCTGCAAACCGAGATCGCGGGCGAGCGCGCGCGGATAGCCACGGCGCGCCGCGAGCTTGCCGCCGCCGAGGCGCTGCGCGCGGTCTTGCGCGCGCCCGACGCCGGCCTGCTGGCGCTTGCGCCTCCGGCTTCGCCGGCCGCGGCCGGCGGCCATAGCGCGGCGGCGGCGCAGCGTCCCGAAGCGACGCTGGCGCTCGCCCCAAGCGAGCATCGCGCGGCGCTCATCGTGGCGGGCCTTAAAACTCCGGCCGGCGACACGCAGTTTGTGCTCTGGTGGAACATACCGCATGGAGCGGTAGTTCGGGCGGCCGGGTTTCGCACGGCGGCCGACGGCAGCGCGTTGGTGGCGGCCACGATACCGCCCGGGCTCGACGTAACGGGGGCGATGGTAACGGCCGAGAGCGCCGCAAAGGATGGCGGGGCGAACGCCGCGCAGACTTCCGCGCAACGGACGCCGGCTGGACCGGTGCAATTGCGCGGCACGCTCGCGCGCTAGGGTGCGAGCGTGTATCTTAGCGCGGCGGATCGGGGCTGGAGCTGTCGCAGGTGTGTGGCGCGGCTGGTGGATGAGGGCGCTGGTCGAGAGCCTGCGTCCGTCAGGTAAGAGAAAAGTTTGCGAAAAACGCCCCGCGAACCGCGGCACAATTTCTGATTGTTCGCTCTTCTTAAGAAAATGGATTGACAGTACTCGGCTCGAGCGATATGGTTTCCGTTTGCCCCTGTGGGCGCCGGTCTTTGAAAACTGAATAGTAGTGCATGCCTTTAATCGGGCGGCGGGGATCGAATGTGGGTCCAAGCCCGTCCGGTTTCTTTGGTTTTTGTATAATTGCGGTCGGTCCATCCCGTTCGATGCGGTAGCCGCGTCGACGCGGGATGACAAAATGAGCTTACATGGAGAGTTTGATCCTGGCTCAGAACGAACGCTGGCGGCGTGCCTGAGACATGCAAGTCGTGGGAGAACGTCGGGGCAACCCGGCTAGTAAACCGGCGCACGGGTGAGTAACACGTGGATAACCTGCCCTGGAGACTGGGATAACCCGTCGAAAGACGGACTAATACCAGATAAGACCACGGACAGTTCGCTGTCCGAGGTAAAAGGTGGCCT
>Ga0307372_10002681_pt1 | contig 29066 bp, 22 predicted proteins | sample OX1MG_FD_202533 | JGI IMG/M metagenome (GOLD analysis project Ga0307372, IMG submission 202533) | Soil microbial communities from Risofladan, Vaasa, Finland - OX-1 | ecosystem: Environmental > Terrestrial > Soil > Coastal area > Acid sulfate soil | place: Finland: Risofladan, Vaasa | collected... | reverse complement strand
TCATTCCCGTCCTCGTTTGTTGAGAAATTGCGGACTCGTCACAATCGACTCCACCAGGCTGCCGAAACGCCCCTCCTCGTCGGCCAGCCGCTTACGCATATTGTCAACCAAAAGCTCGTCGGAAGGCAACAGGCCGCGGCCCAGGGCGTAGGCCAACAGCTTGCGGCAGAAGTTGTCGAGGAAGTCGTTTTCGCGGCTTTTTCGCAGATAAGCACGCAATCCGTCGAGCCCCGAACCGCTGCCGCCGTCGCGAAACGCGGCCGTCGAATTTACCGGATGGCCCGACAGATCGCGGTCGCGGCGTTCGCCGATCGGCCCGTAGCCTTCGAACACCAGCCCGACGGAGTCGAACCGCTCGTGGCAGGCGGCACAGCTTTTCTGCTCGCGATGCCGGGCCAAGAGTTGAGCCAACGTCCGCTCTCCAAGCTGCGCCTCGTCCTTGGGCAGTTCGGGCACGGCCGGCGGCGGCGCGGGAATCAGTTCGCCCAGAAGCCGGCGGACGACCCAATAACCGCGCTTCACCGGGCTGGTCCGCAAGCCCGGCGAATTCTTGGTCAAAAAGACGGCCATCGGCAGCAATCCGCCGCGGCCATAACGCACGGCGTCGTCCACGCGAAACCAGCCATCCGGAGAATCTTCGGCCACCGGCATGCCATAGTGCCGGGCCAGCGGCTCATTGACGAACGTGTGATCCGCGTAGAGCAGGTCGAGCAGCGGACGATCTTGGCCCGCAAGATCGATGAAGAATCGAATCGGCTCTTCGTACATCGCCTCGCGCAGCTCATTGGTGAAGCTGGCGAACCGTTCACGGTCGACGCTGTTGTGCTCATCGAAGCGGCGGAAGTCGAGCCAACTGCCGGCGAACTGGACCGCCAGGCCGCGGACGCGAGAATCTCGCAGCATCCTCCGCGATTGAGAGACCAGCACGTCAGGCTGGCGCAGCTTGCCCGCGGCGGCGCAGTTCAATAACTCCTCGTCGGGCATGCTCGACCAAAGGAAATAACTGAGCCGGCTGGCCAGCTCGTAGTCCGAAAGCGGTCGCAGTTTCTCATCCGGCCCGGCCAGGTCGAGGCGGTAGCAAAACTGGGGCGACAACAGGACGCTGGCCACGCAATCGCGAAGGGCGTCTTCGTGGCTGATGGTGTCCTGCTGCCGAAGACGGCGATAAAAGGCGTGCAGCTCGTGGCGCTCGATCTGGGCCAACGGCCGACGATAGGCCCGCTCGGCAAACCGTTCGAGTGCCGCTAGGTGACTCGGCTCGGCCGCCGTTCGGGCCTGGTCCGCCCAAGCGATGTCGGCTGCCATGTTCGCGAAGTACTGCTTGATGGCGGTGATCGCTTCCTCGCTGGCGCCGATCTCACGGGCCTTGGCCAGGTAGGCCGCGCGGAGCCGCTCGATCTTGGCGGCCGAGGTCGCGTCTTTGTCTTCGGAACGGGCGAAATCAAAGTCGCTGCCGCTGGCGAACCGCGGCGGCTCGGCGCGCTCGAAAAAGATGAAGTCTTTATACTGCCGCGCCGGCGCGTCGGTGACGAAGTTCAACTCCTGCCACTGCGAGTCAAGCTCCTTCTTCTCAGCGTCATTCAGCACCAACTCGCAAAGCGGCGAGTCGTCGCGGAAATAACCCTGCATCAGGTGAAAGCCGGCCGTCAGCAATCGGCCGTGGCTGGCGCCCTTGGGGTCGAAATAGGGCGGCCGCTCGGAGACATAAAACACGTCGGGAAAAACGCGGCAGAACTCGCTCGTCGCCTCGTCCTCGCCTTCATAGCGCATGCGACGCGCGGCAAGCTGGTGGTTTCGCCACAGCACCAACGGCTGGCTGCCGGGGGAGATGCCTTTGACGTGCAGCTTATCGACGTCGGTCACGAGCTGCCTACGGGCCTCGATCACGAAATCTCGCATTTCCTTGCAGCCACGGAGTGCGGCGTCGGCGTCGTTTGCGTCATCGCGCAGGCGTCGCCACATCGCCTGCAGCTCGGCCAACGGGCCCATTTCGCAGGGCGTATCGTTCAACGTCGACCAGACCGTGCCGGCATACTTTGGGCTTACGCCCGCGTTGGCAGCGATGTCGCTCAGCGAGGCTGCCGGTTGCTTCTGCTCTTGGCGGTGGGCGAATTGCCAGGCGACGAAAAAGTAATCGGCGTACTCGACCGCATGAAGCCGGTAAAAGTCGACGATCCGCGCAACGCAGTATTTGTCGCGGTCGGTGTCGCTGACCACGGCGTGCGGCGCAAAGTCGAATCCGCTGGGCTTCAACACCAGATGGTCGGCCACCAGCCTGGCGGATGCCAGGTACTTCTTGAACCAGGCCGGCGAAACGGTCAGCGACTCGCCGGAATTGTCAAAGCCGGCTTCGTTCGCCGCATCGACGGGAAACTCTCGCGTCGGGCGAAGATCGACGCCCGTCAGATCGCGAACCGTGCAATCCAGCTCGAAGTTGCTCAGCCGCCGGGCCAGCACCGCGCCGGGGTCGCCGGCGTGGCGGCGCGCATCGTCGGCCCGCACCGCGCGAATCCATGCCACGACCGCCTGCCGCTCGTCGACCGACGGCTGGCGGGGCGCGTCGTCGGGTGGCATCTCCTCACCTTCCAATCGCTGGAGCACCAACTGCCACAGGTGATGGTCTTTCGTCACCGCGTCGAGCGAGCCATAGCCGCTCAAATCGAGCTTTGCCTCCTGCTTCGCCTTGCCATGACAGGCGACGCAATACGTCTGCAAAAAGGGGCGCACGGTCGTTGCCAAGCCGTTCTCCAGCGGCGAGGCGTTGTGCTCCGCCGCCTCGCCGCACAGCGCAACGTATACCAGGCAGAGAATCGCAACCAAGAAACCGCGACAGAGGGTGGTCATTCGTCCTATCATAACGATAGGCTACTTTGAGCGGGCCTCGTGCGTCAAATGCCTGACTGATCTCCTAGGGCGACCACTCCGGCCGCGGCTCGTCGAAGACCCGCGGCTCAACGCGCCGCTGCAGGTCGGCGATCTGCGCCTGAGCGGTCCGCAGGCTGTCGATGTCGGTGTGGATCTCCATCTCGATCTGAAAGCGGCGCGTCTCGCCGGGCGCCACCTTGGCCACGCGCCCGTGGGCCTGCTCGAACGATTTCATGTTGGGAAAGTTGATGCAAGGCTCCAAGCCGGTGCAATAACCGTCGCTGTACGAAATCGGGTTCTTCCAGAGAGCGAAGTACGGGAACTCATTCCGATTGAATCGCAGGCTCAAACCGCGCTCGCCCGAGGGATCGGTCAAGAGCACGGCGGTGTTGCGGTCGTCATCGGCGGCCAACTCCATGTAGAGCACCGTCTCCGCCGCGCCGGGCCGGCCCGCCTCGTAGGCTTGCCAGGTGTCGATGCCGGCGACGGCCGCTACGTCGCGCGGCGCCATGACCTCCACAGGTCCGTCGAAGGTCGAGCCCTGGGCGGCCAACGGCGGGCCGATGTTGATGTGATAGAGCAGCTCCAGATCGACCGGCAGCGACCAAGGATTGCTGATTTCGTCGACGATCGTCAGCCGTTGCAATCCGAATGTGGTGCGCACCGTCGATGTCAGCCGCAGGGAATTGCCGAACAGCCGCGACTCATCGACCACGCCGGTGACGGCAAGCTCCTGGCGATCGTCGTCAATCGTCGCCGTGACGAAGTGGGCCGGCCGGTTGGCGATGCGGCCGTGCAGCGTGTGCTTCAGCTTGCCGTCGGACGACCATTCCGGCGCGCCGTTGTATTCCAGCCCGCAACGGCACAAAAGCTCGTCGAATCCGCTCAGCCAGCCGATGCCGCTTGCCTCGTCAAGCGGGACGAACTTGGGATGCACCGGCCCTTTGACCGGCGACGGCCAACCGACTTCCAGGCCGCCCGACCACACGCGCCAAATACCCATGCCCCGATCGCACAGCACGGTCGCCCGCAAGGCGCCGTTGTCGATTTCGACCACGTTCAGCCCGTCGCGCAGCCCGCCGCGCAGCGTGCGCTTGACGACCGAGAAGCCGCCGCTGGGCAGGCCGACGTCGTTCGGCCCCAGCCGCAACTCGTCGACATAGATGTCACGGTCGACGTCGATCAAGGTCCAGGTTTTCGCAGGCATAGCAGGCACCCAGTGTTAGAGACGTTTTGCCGCGAGGAAAAGCGGTGGCTGGGGCAGAGCTTGGCCAGATCGCGGCTGACGCCCTTCAAGAGCGTGGCGGCTAGGCGATGCCCCGGTGCGTCCAACCGGGGCATCGCCTGGCCGCCGAGATGAACGAAGTGCCAACCTCCACTTGGCCAGGCTCTGCCCCAGCCACCGCCAATGCCTCATTCTCGGCCGCGTGAAGTATATTGTGGCGGCGGTACACGAGTTTGGCCATCGTCTGGCACAGTTACGGCGACTCGGCGGGATTGGCGCTGGCACGTGGCAGCGGCGCGCTCGCGCCCGGCAACTGCCGCGCCGCCGGATCGCCGGGCGGCTTGTCGAGCGTGATGAAGGCGAACAGGTCGGCGATCTCCCGCGGCTGAAGCTGCTGCTCCAGGTTTTCGGGCATCAGCGAAAGCTTGCTCGTTTCCATCTCTTCCACATCACCACGGGCAATCGTTTCCAGCTTGCCGCCTTGCACCTTGAGCACCACGCGCTGGTCGCTGTCTTCGACCAACAGGCCCGTGACGACGCGGCCGTCGGCGGAAACCACCGTGCGGGCTTGGTAGGCAGCTCCGATCACCAGGCTGGGGTCGAACACGTTCGACAAGAGCTGCTCGAAGGAGCTGCGGCCGTTCACCGTGATGTCGGGGCCGACGTCCTGGCCCTCTCCATAGATTCTGTGGCATTGCCCGCAGACTTTCTTGAAGATCGCCTGGCCGCGCGTGGCGTCGCCGGGCGTGTGCCGCAGCAAGCCGCGCATCTGGTCGATGACCTGCTCGCGCTGTGGATTGCGCTCGGTGCGTAACGTGCCCCACGTTCGCCGCACTTGCTCGACCAACGTAGCATCCTTACTGGCCAACAGCTTGCGCACCTGATTGAGGTTCAGCGCGTCGGTCGGCAATCGTCGATCGGCAATCGCCTGCAGCAATTCCGTGCTCCAAACAGCCCGCCCGGTGAGCAGCTCGATGGCCTGCGGCTTCAGCTCTGGTTCCATGTCGGGGTACGCCTTGAGCACAAGCTGGGCGATGGCCGGCGACTCCGCCCGACCGAGCGCGTCGAGGATGCGGCGACGCAGCTCGATGCTGCTGCGATTATCGGCCAAGGCACGGGCAACTTCGTCGAGCAAGTGGGCGTCATCGGCGGCCACCAACGCCGCAACGGCTTGCAGCCGCCGCGGGTCCGGTTCGTTCGGCGACAGAAAAACGTTCCGCAGAAAGGCGACGGCACGCTCGTCGTTCCAGGTGGCGGCGAGCAAGGAGGCGTCGAAATAATAAGGTGAATCGGCGGGCCGGGACAGCAATCGCGCGACGATCGGCCCGATCGCCGCGCGGAGATGTTCCAGCCGCTCGCCCGCGAGCTCACGCGTTTGCACCTTGCCGACCAGCATCGCCAGGCATCGGCCGGCCGGCGCCGCATCGGCGTCGGCGGACGTCAGAAAATCGAGCAACGCCGCGACGGGCCTTGGGTCGGGATTCGAGCGGCCAAGCACGCGTTCGACGACGCGCGGCATGATGGCGGCGACGCTCGGCCGCTCCGCCAATTTTGTTTGCTTAACCAGCGCCAAAAACCGGTCGCTCTCATTTTCCAACAGCGGGTGCAAGTTCTGCCAGACGATATGTGGAATCAGCTTATCGTCGCCCGCTTTCGATAATGCCTCGAAGAGCAGCGGCAGTGGATCGAGACCCTCGATTTTCTTGGCGGCGACGGCGACTTGCAGCACGACGTCGGGCGAGCGATCGGCAACCAGCGCCATGATCTTGTCGCGCACCTGGCGATCGACTTTCCGCTGGTTGCCGGCCGCACGCACGCCCCAAGCGCGAAACGTCGCGTCCCGCTGGGCGAGCAACGTCTTGTGAAACTCGGTTTCGAGCGGTCCCGCGCCGATCAGCGACCAGAGCGCATGAATGCGTGCTTTGCGCGGCTCAGACTCGTCGAGCACCAGCCGCTGGAGCTTCTTGAGCGTGTCCGGATCGCGTCGTTCCCAGAGCAGTCGCTGCGCAAGGTCGCGAAAAAAGACGTTCGGGCTGTGCAGTCGCTCGATCAGCATGTCGTCGCTTTCCTTCGCCAGGTCGAACGGTTTTGCCCGCGGCGTGTTCTTGTAGCGCACTCGATACAGCCGGCCCTTCAAACGGTCGATTCCTTGCGGGTCGCGGTTGGCATCCTGATAGCAGTGGTAACGGTCGTACCAATCGAGAATGTAGAGGCAGCCGTCCGGCCCGGTCTTCTGCACAACGGGCATGAACCAAGCGTCGTTGGCCGAGAGAAAGTCATCGTTGGGCGTGGCGAAATAGGTCGCGCCGTCGCGGGCCAGCGTGTCGCAATTGATCGCGTTGCCGTGGATGTTGCCCATGTAGAGCTTTTCGCGGTACGGCTCCGGATAGGCATCACTATCGAAATAATGAATGCCGCAATAGGCAGCCTTCTGGTGGCGGTGCTTGACGATCGAGTCGAGCTTCCAAGTGAACGCCGGATAGGGGCCGCCCTGCCGGTGATAGTAGCCCGATTCGGTCAAGTGCCAGAGATGGTCGATCACGCAGGCGCTCACGAACGCGCTGCCTTCGCGGTCGAAGGCCACTCCCCAGGGATTGCTTGTTCCCTCGGCAAACAGCTCGAAATCGCGGCTACGTGGATGAATGCGGAACAGGGCGCAGTTGAAGTCGAACGTCCGCCCGCGATATTCGATATGGCTGGGATTGAACACGCCGTTGAGACCGTACAGCCAACCATCGGGACCCCAGGTGAGCGAGTTGGGCAGCTCGTGCGTATCGGCGCGGCCGAAACCGGTGACGACGACCTCCTGCTTGTCGGCCCGGCCGTCGCCGTCGGTGTCCTGCACGAAGAGGATGTCGGGCGAGTTGGCCAGCCAAACGCCGCCGGCCCCCACGGCGATGCCGGAGGGAATGTTCAGCCCCTCGGCGAAGACGGTGAAGCGGTCGGCGCGGCCGTCGCCGTCGGTATCTTCGAGCAACTTGACGCGGTCGCGGCCCTTGCCCGGCGAGCGGCGCGGATATTCGAGGCTCTCGGTGATCCAGATTCGTCCTCGTTCGTCGAACGTCATGGCCACCGGGTTGACGATGTCGGGTTCGCTGGCCACCAGCTCGACCGCGAACCCGTCGGGCACCGTCATTTTGGCGATCGCCTCGGCGGGCGAGAGCGGCGGTCCGGGCGGCCGCTGCTGGCCATGCGGGACGGCCGCGTCGTCGGCCTGCACGATGGGGGCCAACACAAGAAAGAACGTGCAGAGGAGGCGGGCGCGGGTCATGCGTTAAACGGTGCTGCTCGGCTGCGTGAAAACCACGATTATGAGTGCCGGGCCCAGCGACGGCAACCGGTGTCTCGACCGTAGTAGTGTCCGAAAGCTGTGCTGCGGCTCCCAGACAGACCCGAAGCGCAAAGTTTGATAGTGCGCTTCGACAAGGTCGTAAGGTGGGACAAGCGAGCTTTCGAGCGCTGGCCCACCGTAGCGACGTCTTTCACGGTGGGCCGGCGCTCGCAAGCTCGCTTGCCCCACGTTACGGGTTTGCACCCAGGTCGTCGACCTAATAGTCGAGCGTGGCGAATTGGCGGGAGCTAGCCGCCAGTAGTACGAACATAAACGCCAGCGATGCGGCGAGCGAACACCAGGGATGGAAGTCGCCGTGGTCCTTCACGATTTGAAAGACACCGTTTTGAGTGAAGGAGTCGGCTGCTTCCAGGGCGTCGTAGAGCACGATTCCCAGGTCGGCCGGTTTGGGCAGGGTCCAATAGCCGGCCTCCAGCAACGCCACCGCCCGGCCCGAGAACCTACTTTCCGCCGGCGGATAGCTCTCGGCCAGCACCGCGTGGCGTCCGAAGTTCATGCCCCAGCAGACGAGCCAAAATACAATCGAGCCGAAAATACAGATCACCGTGCTGCGCGTCGAGACAGCCAGCAACATCGAGAAGCTGAAGAAGATCGCGAAGTGGACCAAGAGCAACGGCACGCTCCACAAATAGATCGCGTCCCAGATTCCGGTTTTCAGTCCCAAGGCCAGCCATGTGCCGCCCACGAAAAACACGGCATGGGCCAGCACGAAGCCAAGCACACCCACGAACTTGCCGCAGGCCAGCAGCCAACGCGAGGCCGGCTTGGCCAACAACACCGCGATGTTGCGGCCGTCGAGAAAGCTCGGCAAAAACCCGGCCGTCCAGACCAGCGCCAGCAGCAGGCCGCAGGTGTCGGCCACCCCGCAGGCCAGCAGCAATTGCAAAAAGTGGACGGCGCGCCGGGCGTCGCGCGCCACCGGCAGCTCGATGGCGCCGAATCCAAGCGTCATCGTTCCTTCGACGATCGTGACCCCCGATTTCGCCGCCCGTTCGCGATCGCGGGCATCGGGATCGTTGCGCGGCAAGAAATCGGCGTTCTCGCCGGGATCGGCAAGCGCCGCCGGCGCGTTGACGGTCACGCTCGCGCACAGGGTAATGCATACCACGCTCACTATGGCGAGAACCCAGAAAATGCCGTGAGCCAACGACTGGCGGAAAGTATCTCGCACCAACCAGGTCACGGTCCGAAATTGCTGGACCAGCGTCATACGCCCACCAACTCCTCTTCCCTATGGTACAGCGGTTCCACCGCGCGCTCCAATGACACTCCATCGCCGGCGGTCAGCTCAGGCGTCGGGCCGAAGAACACCAGGCGTCCCTCGCGCAGCACTGCGACACGGTCGCAGAGGAATTCGACGTCGGCCAAGGCATGTGAAACGAGCAGCGCGCTGCGGCCCTGCCGGCGCTGTTCGATCAGCGCATCGAACACCATCCGCCGCGCTACGAGATCCATGCCTTCCGTCGGCTCGTCGAAAACCAGCAGCTCCGGCTCATTCAGCAGGGCCTGCGCAAGCGCCAATCGCTGTACCATGCCCTTGCTGTAGCGAGCAATCGGCTCGCGGTCCCGATCCGCCAGCCCCACCCGATCGAGCAACTTTGTCGCGCGTTGCCGGACCGTCCGGCCCGGCAAGCCGGACACGGCGCCGTAGTACTCCAACAGTCCCCAGGCGGTCAAATGCCGCGGCAGCGACTGGCTTTCGTGGATATAGCCAACGCCTGCCAGGGTGCCGCGGTCGCGCCACGGACGGCCGAGGCGCGTGATTTGGCCCGCGGTTGGCCGGCAAATCGTTAGCAGCAGCTTGACGAGCGTGCTTTTGCCGGCCCGGTTGGGACCGACCAGCCCGACGATTTCACCGCTCGGCACGCGCAGCGTCACATTGTCGAGCGCCAGGATCGGCCGCCGCAGCAAACCCGCCGGATAGCGCTTACTGACGTGAACGAAATGTGCGACCGCGTCCCTCATCGCTCATCCCTCATCCCTTACTGAATCAGCGACACCGGCACCGTACTCTCCAGAATCGTGGAGAACGCCTGTTGCAAATCGTTAACGACCGTGTTCTGGTCGCCGTAGATGAGCTTGTAGCCGGGCATTCCATCGTTCACATTCCCGATAGTTTGCATCTGATTGAGCGTGGCTGTGTTTGCCGCTGCCTCCGCGCTGCCGGAGGCGAAAAGTGGCCCAAAGCCGATACAATGAATAAGCACCTTGCGCGAGCCACTGGTGTAGCCCGGCGGACTGGCTGTTTCCGAGGCCACGAGCTGGTCGCACAGACCATAGATTTGCGAGGTGACCGTCGAATCGTTATCGCTATAACCGTTGATGCCGCTCGGATATTCGCTGCCGGCGGGAGCGGCAGGGTTGTAGCGGACGTTGTAATAGGACTGGTAGGAACCGCTATTCACAAAACCGGCGCTGGCCGTCGTGTTTGGCGCACCGTCGGTTTCGAAGATGATGATTTTCTGCGCCCCTTTGCGGCCGTTTCCACCCGCGATGCCGGCCGGGGTGGCGTAACTCGAGCAGCCCGACGCCGCGTTGAACTGGTTATAGGCCAGCATCAGAGGCATGGCATAACACGTGCCTCCAAAGGCCCGCGGCACTTCCAGGTTGTTGCTGTCGTAGGGCGTCACGGTCGCACTGGCATTGCCCACCGTCGCCGGGGGATACCAAAGCGACTCGATCATGTTCGAATAATTCTGCCCCATGCCGACACGCGCACCGTTGAACCGCGTGCCGCTGCTGTCGTTCACTGAGCTTTTCGGCACGCTGAACATGATCAACGACACATAGTCATTCGGGTGATTGTTCTGGACGTCGTTCAGGGCCGCCTGGATTCCGAGTTTGCAGGCGTACATGGGCGCTTCGTGGCAAGTGCCGGGCCACCAGCAGTAGCGCGAGGCGGTGGGCCAGACATTGAACATCAGGTCGTAGTTGTCCAGAAAGTCGATCATCGTCAGGGGTCCGAACCAAAAATCCAGCAACGGCCGTTGCGGATTGTCGCCGTAATACATGTAGGGCTTAGGTTTTCCCCTCAGGCTGGACTTGGGCGTGATCGTGACCGCGCCCCAGCTTTGGTCCTGTCCATAGCCGGTGCCGGGATAGCCGCTGTTGATCATTTGGTACGTTCCCACGCCGGTGCCCATCATGCCCAGCACGTAGTCGATGTAATCCTTCCAGAAACGTTGGTTCAAGTCGGCCGGCGGCCAAGTCGCAGTATCGATCGTGCTTGGGATCGACGTGTAATAAACGATTCTCCCCGATCTCAGCGTGGGTGGAAAAAGATTGGGGCCGACGTTTTGAATGAAATTCAGAATCGCATCGTAGTTGATGTCGTAGCTGTTGCTTGTGCCCGCCACTTGCCAATTGCCGCTGGAATTCCAGAGCTTGGAGTTGTCGCCCATCGGCGTGGCGCTGTTGTGGTAGGTGAAATAGAGCTTGCGCCAGTCCTGCGTGGGGTCGGGAGGCCAGATGAAAAACGTCTTGCCATAATAGACCGGGCCTTGCGTGTAGCCGTAAAATGCCGGGGCCATGCCATACGCCGTGTAACCCTCGCTTTCGAACGTGGCATCGCGGGTCTTCGTCGTCACTGTGGCGAAGTTCAGCAACTGGGCCGGCGTCTGAGCGTAGCTGGCGCCGGTGTTCTTGTCGATTGTCAAATAGTTGTCGCCGCCCGGAGTCGTTGCATAGCTGGCGGGCGCCGCCGTGAAGGCGGGTGTGCCGCCCGCGTCTTGATAAAAGTCGGCGCAAATCGGCGGCCGTCCGTCCGTCGTGGTGCTCGTAATGTTCGCGGGGCTGTAGGGCAAGTTAAACGACGTGGCATACATCGTGCCCGCGCCGAAAGCCGAATAGTGGCCGAACGTCGGCACGACCGTATCGGGATTGTTGGCGGCCATTGTCCCGCCGCTGTTGACGCCCAAATAACTGGCGAACCGCATCGAGCCGGAATAGTCGAGGACAATCGCTACGTCACGTGGGCGGTGGACCGCCGTGGCCTGCGTCTGCAGCGAGGAGACGCTGATTCCCAGCATTCGCGAGAAGGGCATGCTGTTGTTCACGTTGACCGTCGTGGTGGCTTGCACCATGCTCCAGTTGCCCGACGCGCCCGGAGGGTTGCCCTCGAATTGCTGCGTCGCGCCGTTATAGGCGTAACGCCCGATATTGATTGCCACTTGCGATGACTTCAGCGGTGACCAGAGCACGTTGTTGGCGGTGGCCGCTTTTTGCGCCGCCGGAGCCGCTGCCGCATAGTTGTTGTTCGCTCCGTTGGCAGTGCTTCCGTTCAGCGTGCGCACGCCTGCCAAAGCCGCCAGATCGGTCGCGTCCTGACTCTGTGTGCGGGCGATGGCCAACAGTCCCACGTCGATGGAAAGCGCCAGAAACGCCATCAGCGGCACGAGAAACAGCACCATGAGTACGAGCGCGTTTCCGCGACGGCGGTCCCGGTAGCGAGCGGTTCTCATAGCGACGGTCCTCTCTCAATTACCTTCACTGACCATGACCGACTGACCCAACACCGGAATGCTCGTCGGAAGCGACAGCAGCGCGGGTACCGTGAGCTGGAAGTTCCCCTTGACTTCAACCGCGACGTATTGTCCCGGCGTGGCGCTGTTCCACGAAGCGAGAGTGTTGCCCTGTCCGTCCAGCCCATAGACGTTCATACTTGCATTGGACAAATGCTGCCCTGCCAGGAAGTTCGTGATGACGTTGGTCACATCGCTCGTTGCGGCACCGGTGGTCACGCCGTTCAACGTCTCCGGCTGAGTGTGCGTCACTGCGTAGCGGCAGCCTTCTCGGGCGGCGTTCGTCACCACCTGCAGACAAAGCACATAGCGTCCGAATTCCATAATGCCTAAGAGAAACATCAACATCAGGGGCAGTACGAGCGCGGTCTCGACCATCGCTCCGCCGTGCCGTGTTTGCCGCTGACGGTTGCGGCACTTTGACGAATCGTTCGGGAAATCTTCGATCACGGCCAGCCTGTTCTGGAGTTTGTCGACTTAGTAGGGAAGTTGCGTGTTGACGCTGACTTGCGAATCAACCAGCGACACCCACGTGGCGGTTGATGAGAGCTGATTGAGGTTTTCGGTGCCACTCAGCATCAGGCCGCTCCACAATAGGTTGCTGAATCCCGCCGGCAAAATGGTGACCTGCACCTGGAATTGATCCATCGGCTGGGCGCTGCCCGGATCGGTCCAGTTATTTCCGCTGAGATTCAGGACTTGAATCTGTGTCTCGTTGACCACGGCTGGCGGCAATCCCGACGCCAGCAAGTAGCTGCTGACGGTCTTTTGCACCATCGCGGCGGTAATCGGGGTATTCACTCCGTTCAGGTTGGTGCTACCCATGGCCGCATAGCGCGCGCCCGACCGCGCGGCGTTGTTCAGGATTTGCGAGACCTGCACCAAGCGGCCAACTTGCCACATGCCGACCATAAGAATCAGCAGAATCGGCAGGCACAAGGCCGCCTCGACGGCCACCGTGCCGCGGCGCTCGCCACGCGACGCAGTAGGGTGCGCGCCGCCTCGTCGCCCTGGTGCCATCGATCTGCTCAATGCCGTCTCCGAACCGAAAACCCGAAAAGACGCGGAAACCTTCCTCGCGAAGTCTATGTCACGGAATGAGCTTCGGCAAAAGAGGGGCTTTATTCTCGGTGCGTCGTGCTTGGGATCGATAGAACCGCGCTGGCAGCGCGATGGCTCCGCTGACGAGGGCTGCAAACAAACTTGCGGCCAGCAGATCGGCGGTGGTGCCCGGATTGCGGCGGTGCCCATCCGAGCGCAGCCAAAAGTCAAAATCGGCAAGGGCGTTTTCATAGGCAACGTCGCCGGGTAGTCCCGCCGCGATAACCGCGCCAGCCATCGCCGCCGACTGCCGGGCCACGGCAGCGCCGCACTTGCGTGCGACGAGGCTATCGGGATATTCGCTCATCAACCGCATCTGGGCATGTACGATCGCATGGCCCAGCGGCCAACCACAGCCCTGGCCCTCGGCCAGCGCGGGCAATGCCACGTCGAAGATTTCGGCGAAACCGTTGACATACTGCCGGGCAACCAGGTCGCGGTCGGCCGCCAACCGCATGGCGTGCAACAGGTCGTCGGGCGGTTCGCCCTGAATATCGGCCTCCTCAACACGGTCCATTCCGCCGGGACCAGCCAGCCGGATCGCTTCGTAGACGAGACGAACATCTTCTTTGTCGAGCGAACGTAATACCCGCGACACGCCTTCGCGCAGTGGTTCTCCGGCGGCCATCGCCAGCGGCGACATCAGCAACACGGTGCCGAGATTGGTGTTCGTCGCCACGGCCTCGCGAGTTGCCCGGACCGCGCGGAGCACCGTCTCGCCTAGCCGAGCACCCGCCGCGGCCGCGTCGAGAGCCGGGATGATGGCCACCGCGCTGGTGGCAAAGTCGACGAACGTGAGGTCGTCGAAATCGGCGGCCCGATGGACGTTGCCCGGCTTGCTGGCGGAAACCTCCCACAGGCAGGCCAGGGCGGCAAGCTGACCCACGTTCACGGTCGATTCTCCAGCGGCGATAGCTCACGTCCCGCCTCGGTGGTTGGCACGTTCGCGTCCGTCGGCACCGGTCGAAGCAGCCGATAGCCCCCGCATCGCCACAAACAAAAACTGCCAGGCACAGTCAACAAAAGCCCACTGGCGCCGCCGACGGCGATTTCCCAATTTTGTCGCGGGGCGGTAAACAGCAAAGGAACAGCGAACGCGGCGGTCAAGCAGGCCAAGAGAACTAGCGTCCGCACGCGGCTGCGAACTGTCAGTGCCACCCAGGAAATCGGCAGCAGATAGACGATCGACATGACAAGTGCCATCGCCGCACAGACGATCGACGCGGGCAAGGGAGCGATGGCCTTTTGATCTCTTGCCGCGTCTTTCCAGCCCGCGAGTGCAACCGATGCTCCAATCAGTGCCGTCAACAGACGAAGGTCAGCGATTGAGAATTGACCGCCCAACCAAAATGCTCGCCAATGGCGATTAGGCTCCGCCGCGGACCTGTCGGCCTGAATCATCTGGCGTTCTCCATGGCACTTGATTGGCGATTCAGTCTTATTTACTCGTCGCGACAACGGGCTGAATCTCGCGAGGCACATTGCTAATCACCCCGTCGGCGCCCCAGGCAATCAGCTCCGCGGCGCGCGCAGGATCGTCGACCGTCCAAACCCAGACTTTCAAGCGGCGGCGATGAACCATACCAATACCTTCCGCGGTGATATGACGATTGTCCCAGCCAATGACTCGCGGGGCAAACTGCATTGCCGCATCGAGACGCTGGGATGTCAACCGCTCGGTTCCCAAAGCCTCCAGAACTATTGAGGACGAAAGCTCGCGACAGCGTGCGAGAAAGCTCCAATCAAAAGCCGCCACGGCACAGCGATCGACGACACCTAGACGGTCAATGAGCGCCACGAGCGTTTCCGCGTCGCCCGATTTGCGCTCGATCATGCAGCCAGCCCTGGGACATATCAGCCGCAACGCCTCTTCCAGCGTGGCGAGCCGCGTGCCGGCGAACTGCTCGCCATACCAGCCGCCCGCATCGAGTTGACAAAGGTCCGACCAGGCCCGGCTCGACAGCAACACCTTCTCGCCGCCCCACAGCGCGCATGCATTGGTGCAGCGATCAAGTTCTTTGTCATGAAACACCACCGGCACGCCGTCGGCCGATTGATGGTAATCGAGTTCGACCAGATCGACGCCCAGCTTCAAGGCCGACTCGAAGGCCGGCAGCGTGTTTTCAGGCGCGACGCGGCTGTCGCCGCGATGGGCGAGGAGAAGCGTCTTTGGCGAATCGAGAAGTTCTATCAGCGAGGGGGTCATTGAACTGGTCCCGGATTGCCTTGTGCCTGGCGAGTCGTGGCGGCCCGGAGAGAACAGGTCCATCGTGCCTCGCGACGAATGACCATCTGCGAGCCCATGTTAGGAAGGAGCTTCTTCTACGCTCCTTTGTGACGTCAGCGCGGCCGCTTGTTTGAAAGTGAAAGCGAGTAGCGCTGCCAGAGCGCGATCATCGCGCGGGCCTAGGAACAGCGTTACGATCGCTTCATCTGGCATGCGAGAAGCGCTCGTACCGCTGACGAGCGAACAGAGCATCGCCAGAGTGCGATGTTGCACTTCGATTAGCGATCGCAACCGTTTAGAATCTTTAACGCCGCCGTCTGCCCCATAAGTGTCTCTGGCGACGATGGTCAGGTAGTAGGCAAGATTCGCGAGCATCTGAAGCTTGTCGTCCGGCTTCAATGACGCGAAGAATTCGTTCGCGGCGACCAAGTCCATGATTCTTATCCTTCATCGATGAAAAGCGGACCGGGAGGAATCAGCTCGCGCGGCAAAGCGTTCTCAAACGCCGCGCGACGCGGTTCCGCAGCTTGGCCGTTGTCCACGCCTAATCCTCCATCACCTCTTGCTCTTTGGCCTTGGCAAGTTCCGTGGCGCGGTTCTCGAAAGTCTTGGTCAACTCTTGAATCTCCTCCTTGAGACTCTCGCAATCGTCTTCCGACAGGACCTTGTCTTTCTCCTCCTGGTCGGCCTGCTTGTTGCCGTCGCGGCGCACGTTGCGAATCGCGACCTTGGCTTCTTCCGCCAGCTCCTTGATGCGGCCGACCAGCTTGCGGCGCGTCTCGGTCGAAAGCGGCGGCACGTTCAAGCGAATCAGCTTGCCGTCGTTCATCGGCGTCAGCCCCAGGCCGCTCGCCAGGATCGCCTTTTCAATGTCTTTGAGCGTGCCGGGATCGAACGGGCGGATCACGATCTGCGTCGGCTCCGGCGCGCCGATCGAGGCAAGCTGCTTGATGGGCGTGGGCGAGCCATAGGCCTCGACGCGCAGCGAATCGACCAGGCCCGGATTCGCCCGGCCCGTGCGTATGCCGGCCAGGTCATGCTTCAGCTTATCGACCGCCTTTTCCATGCGTTCTTCGACGTCCAGCAGGGTTTCGTCAGCGCTCATAGCGAAGGATGAGGGATGAGAGATGAGGGATAAGGGATGGCACAGACTCTGGCCACACGGCAATAACAAGTATATCAGATTTCTGCCTTCTGCCTTCACTTCGTCGCTGGGCCGATACACGTGCCGACCATTTCGCCGGCCACCGCACGCTCGATGTTCCCTTCTTTCTTGAAGTTGAACACCAGGATCGGCATGTTGTGCTCCATGCACTGGGCGATGGCGGTCGGGTCCATCACCCGCAGGTTCTGCTCGCGCACCTGGGCGTAGCTCAACTCGCTGTAGAGCACGGCGTGCGGGTTTTTCTCGGGGTCGTCGCTATAGACGCCGTCGACGCGGGTGGCCTTCAGCAGAACGTCGGCGTCGAGCTCCAAGGCTCGCTGGGCGGCGGCCGTGTCGGTGGTGACGAACGGGCTGCCCGTCCCGCAGGCCAGGATGACAATGCGGCCTTTCTCCAGATGCCGTCTGGCCCGACGGCGGATGTAGGGCTCGGCGACGCCGTCCATGCGGATGGCGGTCGAGAGCCGTGTTTCACAGCCCAGCGATTCGAGCGCGTCCTGCAATGCCAGGCCATTAATCACCGTGGCGAGCATGCCCATGTAGTGGGCCGTCGCTTCCTGGATGCTCGTGCTGGCCGAGGTGAACTGCGCCCCGCGCAGAATATTGCCGCCTCCGATGACGATGGCGATTTGTGCGCCTTTTTTGGCCGCTCCCGCCGTCTGCCGGGCAATGTGTACGACTTCCTGCATGCTGATGCCGCGCTCGCCCGCTCGGGCAAAACTTTCGCCCGACAATTTCAAGACGACGCGGCGCTTGCGCTCGGTGGGTTGGTCAGTCATGGGCTTTGTATCGCCGATGTTGCTTGTCAATACCGAGTAGGATCTATTCCTTACCCAGTTCCCAGCGGACGAACCGCACGACCTTCATCTTGGCCTCGTCGGCAACCTTGCCCACGGTGCGTTTGTCGTCCTTCACGAACGGCTGTTCCAGCAGCACCTTCTCGGCAAAGAAGTTCTTCAGCCGCCCTTCGATCATCTTGCCGATGATGTTTTCGGGCTTCCCCTCTTTGCGGGCCGCCTCCGTCAGGATTTCGCGCTCTTTCTCCACGGCCGCGGGATCGAGATCGTCCTTCGACACGGCCGCCGGCTTGAACGCCACCACGTGCATGGCGATGTCTTTGGCGACCTCCGGCGTGCCTCCCTTCACTTCGACCAGCGCGCCGGCCGAGCCGTCGTGATGGGCATAGCCGCCGCAGGCGCCGTCGATCCGCGTCACGCGGCCCAGCTTGAACACCTCGCGAATGCGGTTATACATGTCGTCGAGCGCGTCGCCAAAGGTCTGCGTCTTACCTGGCATCGATTGCTTGAGCAGCTCTTCGCCGCCGGCCGCTCCCGGCCCCGTCGCAAGCTGCTTGGCCAGGTCGTTGGCGAACTGCATGAACTCCTTGCCGCCGGCCACCGGCGCGCTCTCGCACTGCAACTCGATCATGGCCGCCACGCCCTTGGCAAAGTCGGTATGGATGGCGATGCGGCCGGCCGAGGTCTCGCGGCCAAGGCGGGTTTCTTTGGTCTTGATGCCCTGCTTGCGGATGTATTCCAGGGCTTTTTGCTCATCGCCGCCCGTCTCTTGCAGGGCCTTCTTGCAATCCATCATCGGCAAGCCGGTGCGCTCGCGCAACGCCTTGACCATTGTCGCAGTGATCTCTGCCATGGTGGTTTCTCCTTTAATTCGCTGTTTGCTAGGCGTCCTTGTCTTCGTCGGCCGGCATCGTGTAGGCCGCGGGCGCGCCTTCCGGTACGACACCCACGTTGGCCGCGGCGTTCGCTTTGCCTTCCAGCACCGCGTTGGCCAACTGTTGCATCACGATCTCAATCGAACGGATACTGTCGTCGTTGCCCGGAATCGGCAGGTCGACCAAGTCGGGATCGCAGTCGGTGTCGATCAGGGCCACGGTGGTGATGCCCAGCTTGCGGGCCTCGTCGATGGCGTTGTGCTCCTTGCGCGGGTCGATGACCACCATGCACTCCGGCAGGCGGTTCATGGTGCGCATGCCGTTGAGATTGCGGAACATCTTGCGATATTCGCGGTTCAAGGCCGACTGCATCTTCTTGGAATAGGCTTGCAGCTCCTCGCCGGCACGCAGCCGTTCCAGCTCTTCCAGCCGCGTGAGGCGGCCGCGAATGGTGCGAAAGTTCGTGAGCGCGCCGCCCAGCCAGCGGTCGCTGACAAAGGGCATGCCGCAACGGCTGGATTCGCGTTCGACCGTCTCGGCCGCTTGTCGCTTGGTGCCGACGAACAGGATCAGGCTTCCCCCACCGGCGACCTGCGTGAGGTACTTTCGGGCGCGGATCAGCCCGCGCACCGTCTCTCGCACATCGATAATATGGATCAGGTTGCGGCGACCGTAGATGTAAGGCCGCATCTTGGGGTTCCAGCGACTGGCGCGGTGCCCGAAATGGACGCCCGCTTCGATAAGCTGCTTCACGAGAACTGTTGCCACGCGATCTCCTTGATTGGGGTCATTCGGCCAGTGAGGCGCCCATGCGCCGGTTGCCTTGGGCCGTTCAAGGCGGAAACTCATTATGATAGCCGGTTTTCGAGTTTCGGCAATTGGAAACGCTGGCCAAACTTGCGTCGGGGTGCTAGAGTTGCACGAGGAGCACTTGATGTCGGAATCCGACCCGGCCACGAAAAACGCGAAGACGAGCGGCCCGTCGCTGCGGCTGTTGGTAATCGACGACAACCACGATGCGGCCGATACGATGGCGATGCTTCTGCGTGTCATGGGCCATCAAGCCAGCGTGGCCTACTCGGGCGCGACGGGCGTGGAGCGGGCCATTGCCGAGTCGCCCGACGCCGTGATCCTCGACTTGGGCCTGCCGGAGATCGATGGATACGAAGTCGCCCGACGCATCCGCCAGCATTCGCACCTGGCCCAGGTGCCGCTGGTCGCTGTCACCGGTTACGGGCAGGACAGCGATCGCGAGCGGTCGCTGGAAGCGGGCCTCGCCGCCCATATCGTCAAGCCGGTCGATTCGCGCAAACTAGGAGAAATCCTGGCCACGGTCGTTCGCAGTAAAGCGTAGGGTGGGACAAGCGAGCTTGCGAGCGCCGGCCCACCCGCGTTGTTCTACACATCTCGCGCGTCAGCCGCGTAGCGGCGAGATAGCCCACGGTACCGATGCGGTAGATTAGGCCAGCCGCGTAGCGGCGACAGAGGTATCGCACCACGCGCTCTGTCGCCGCTACGCGGCTGCGCGGATCGTTGGCGTTCCTCTTCCTTCCGTGGGCTCGCGCCCTCGGCTAAACTCTACCGTCCCTACGGGACTGGGAAATGCAACGGCCGCGACGCGGCGTCGGACGCAGGCCAGCCCCATCCTATTCCACATCCAACTCCAACAGGAGCGTCGAACTCGTGGCGTCGGGCGCGAGTTTCAGCGGCAGCTTCCAGGTTGCCGTGCCCACCTTGCACAATCCCGCCCCGCCGTGCTGACAGTAATAGTAGGTCAGCGAAAGTTTCAACGCATCGCTGCCGGTGTCGCCGGTCAAGGGCAGCTCAATCTGAAAGTCGGCCGCCGGTTTCTCCAATTTCACCGATTTGCCGATGGCTTTGCGATCGACCACCCCTTCGCTTTGGGCTTCCACTCGATACGCCATCGGAGCTTGAGCGTTGATCTTGTAGCCATCGGGCAAATGCAGCTCGACCGAGAGGTAAACCTTGCCGTTGTCCGGTTTCAGGACGGTCAAAGGCAACTCGACGGTGTCGCCTTCAGCCTGGCCCGCCACAAGAGAATCATCGCTCGGCTCCGGCGGCGTTAGGCCCGCAATCGAGAGCGTGCTCACTTGGTTGCCGTGCTTTAGGTCGACGACGCGAATGAGATGGTTGTTGGTGTCGGCGACATACAACCGGCCGTCGGCCGCGCTGATGCCGGCCGGTTCGTCGAACTGGGCCGGACCGTCGTTCGTGCCCGGCTTGCCGGTGCCCGCCACCGTGCGGCACGTTTTGTTCTTGGGGTCGATCACCTTGATTTTGTTGTTGTAGGTGTCGGCCACGTAAAGCTGTCCCTCGGCGTATGCCGCGCCCAGGCAGTGTTGCAAGCGGACTTCAGCGCCCCGGCCGTCAACGTCGCCGAAGGTAAACAGCCGAGCACGCGAAAGCCGCGACGTGCCGATCACCGTTTTCACTTCCTGGGCAGGATCGAACGGAACGGCCCGGATCGAACTTCCCTCGCTGTCGGCCACATAGAGCCATTTGCCGTCGGTCGCCAGGCCGCTGGGCTGCGCGAAGGACGCAAAACCTTCTTCGAAGGGCTGCGACGGCAGCAGCGGACCATCGACGATATCTTCGCGGCCGTTGCCCGCGTAGGGGCCGATGGCTTTCTCATCGAGCGTCATGCGCCAAATCTGGTGCGATCCGGCCATGGCGATGTAAAGGTCGTCGCCGTGGATGCACAAATCCCACGGGCTGTTCAGGGCCGTCCCTTGCGACTTGGCGGCGAAGGGCATGCCCGGCCGGCTCGATTCGACTGGCTGCTCATCGGCTTCCCGCATGCCGGGCCAGTGATACGACCGCCGCTGCTGTCCCGTGCCGGCGATGGTGGTCACCGTCTTGTTTTTCAAGTCGACTTTCCGCAGCTTATGGTTTTCGGTGTCGGCCACATAAAGCGTGTCGCCCGCGATGGCCATGCCCTGTGGATGGTTGAACGACGCCGTATCAAACGGCCCGTCGTCGGCGCCCAACGCTCCGGAACCGATGGTGGCGATTTCTTGGCCCTCAAGACTCGCGACGATCAGGCGATGGTGGTTGCTGTCGGCAATGAACAACCGGCCGCCGGCCGCGTCGGCCACGATTTTGCCAGGATAGCGCAGGGGGGTGCGCCGTGCTTTCGCCGCTTCGAGCTCGAAGCGCAACGGCGCTTCGTCGAGCACGCCCTTGCGCCGGTAATAGGCCAACCCCGACTTGATCACCGAGTCGAGCAGCTTGAACTCCACTTCGCCGCTTCGCCCCCACACCAGGTTCCCTTCCGGATCGATGAGCAACACGGTCGGCCAACTACTGATGCCGAAGCGGTTCCAAATCGCGTGCCGCGCATCGTTGACCACCGGGTGTTCGATGTCGTAGCGCTGAATCGCTTCGGCGATGTTCTTGGAGTCCTCTTCCTTCTCGAACTTGGCCGAATGGACCCCGATCACGACGACTTCACGGGGGTAGGCCGCTTCGAGCTTCTTCAGCTCCGGCAGAATGTGCATGCAGTTGATGCAGCAAAACGTCCAGAAGTCGAGCACCACGAACTTGCCCCGCAGGTCTTTCAGCTCCAGCGGGCCGGCCGTATTGAGCCAACCGACGCCGCCGGTCAAATCGGGACAAGCAATGCGGTGCTGATAGGGAAACTCGCCATCGTCCGGCTGTTCCGTGTCCGGCGTTTCCGCCGCGGGTTTTGCCTTTGCCGTTTGCTTCCGCGGCTCCTTCTCTCGGGCCGTGGCGACCTTCGCGTTGGCGCCGCATCCTCCGCAGGCAATTGCCAGGAAAACAACGACGAAGCAAGTAAGCCGGCGATCGGGTCGGGCCACGGCGGGCTGGGGCAAAGTCATAGTGTTTAGGATCGATAGGTGGGGATGACCGCTCGGTAGCCCGCTTGCTCCGCAAGCGGAACGGCGTCGCAGCCCTAAGCAGTCTTCACTACTCATAGGCGCCTGAAGCGGTTGCGACGTCCTTCCGCTTGCGGAGCAAGCGGGCTACCTGGTTCCGCTTGCGGAGCAAGCGGGCTACCTGGTTCCGCTTGCTCCGCAAGCCGGCTACCTATCTTATCGGAACTGCACCATGCTAGGAAAGGCGGCATGCCGGGCAAACGTTTCCGCTTCTTCCCGGCTTCGCTATCTTGCCAAAAACGACGGCAATCGTTGCAAGTTTGCGGCCAGCGCGGTCGAATTCTGAAGATATACGTCGCGTTGACATAGGTTTGGCTGCCGCCTATTTTTTCGCGAAGGTTCTTCTGGGAGGTCGGTTTTGTGGCGCGCATCGTGATTCTCAGCCTCGCCCTTATTTCGGCGTCGGGCCCCTTCGCGCTCGGCCAGGAGTGGGCGCGCAAGCTGTTCGATGTCACCAGTCATGATTTTGGCAGCGTCGCTCGCGGCGCGAAGGCCGAATACCGCTTCAAGCTGACCAATATCTATCTGGAAGACGTTCACATCAGCGGCTTTCGTTCGAGCTGCGGCTGCACGACCCCCACCATCAGCCAAGAACTGTTGAAAACCTACGACGAAGGGTACGTCGTCGCCACCTTCAATACGCGCAACCACCTAGGCCAGAAATCGGCCACGATTACGGTGACGCTCGATAAGCCCTTCCCGGCGGAGGTCCAACTGCAGGTCGCCGGCTACATCCGCAGCGACGTGGAATTGGAGCCGGGCGGGGTGCAATTCGGCACACTCGACGCCGACAAGCCGGCCGAACAGACGATCGCCATCACCGCCCGCACCGACCGCGACTGGCAAATCACCGAAATCCGCTCCAGCTCGGAGTTCGTCGAAGCCGAGGCGGTGGAAACGGGCCGCCAAGTCGGTCAGGTGACCTATGAAATGAAGGTCCGATTGTTGCCCGGAGCGCCCGTCGGGTATTTGAAAGAGCGGTTGCTCGTCGTCGCCAACGGCTCCCGGTCGACGGAGTTCCCCATCGAGATCGAAGGCCGCATTCTGTCGCGGCTGACCGCCAGCTCCTCGTTGCTCGTCATGGGGGTGGCCAAGCCGGGCGGCAAGCTCCGCAAACCGCTGGTGATTCAAGCCAAGCAGCCATTTCGCATTACCGCCGTCGAATGCGACGACGAGAGTTTCACCTTCGAGTATCCCCAGACGGCCGAGCGCCGGCATATCGTGTATGTCACGTTTGTCGCGCCGCCATCGGCCGGCAAGCGGAACACGCGAATCCGCATCGTCACCGACCTGGACGGCGATGCCTCAACCGAGGTGCCCGCTCACGCCACCATTGTCGAGCCGGAGTCGTAGGGTAGGAGCGAGCTTGCGAGCGCCGGCCCACCATAGGGTTCAGGGTTCAGGGTTCAGGGTTCAGGAAACTGCAACTTTGAACTGCCTGATGCCTGACGCCTGACGCCTGACGCCTGATGCCTCATTCGCCCGCGATCAACTTCTCGAACTCTTCTTCGCTCAACACCGGCACTCCCAGCGATCGCGCTTTGTCGAGCTTGCTGCCGGCCTTTTCGCCGGCCACCACATAATCGGTGTTCTTCGACACGCTCGATGCCGCCCGGCCGCCGTGCCGGGCGATCAGCTCTCCGATCTCGTCGCGGGTGTATTTCTGCAAGCTTCCGGTGACGACCAGCGTTTTGCCCGCCAGCTTGCCTTTGCCGCCGCGCGGCTTGGCCAGCCGCGGCGCTTCCATATTCAAGCCGAGCTCTTTGAGCTCGCGGGCGGTCGCGGCGCCGTATTCACTGTGCAAGTATTGATAGACGCTTTTGGCGATGACGGGGCCAACCTCGTTGACGTCCGCCAGCTCTTCCTCGTCGGCGGCCATCAAGGCTTCCATCGAACCGAAATGATCGGCCAGCACCGTGGCCAGGCGCACGCCCACATGGCGGATGGCCAAGGCGTTGAGCAACCTCGCCAACCCTCGCCCCTTGCTGGCCTCGACCCCTTCCAGCAGCTTTTCCGACGAGCGTTGCCCCATCCGCTCCAGCTCCATCAACTTGTCGATCGAGAGGCGATAAAGATCGCCATAGCCCCGCACCAACCCCTCGGCCACAAGCTGATCGACCAGCTTGTCGCCCAGCCCCTCGATGTCCATGGCATTGCGGCCGGCGAAGTAACGCAGCCGCTCCTTTAGCTGGGCCGGGCACTTGGGGTTCGGGCAGCGGATGTAAACGCCTCCCTCGTCTTTCACCAACGTGGCACCGCACTCGGGACAGGCTTCGGGAAAAGGAAACTTGCGGTGATGTCCTTCGCGAAGGTGCTTTTCGACGCGCACGATGTGCGGGATGATTTTGCCCGCTTTCTCCACGACGACCACGTCGCCGATCCGCACGTCTTTTCGCTCGATCTCGTCGGCGTTGTGCAGGCTGGCCCGGCTGACGACGGTGCCCGCCAGCTCGACCGGCTCCAGGTCGGCGACCGGAGTGATGGCCCCGGTCTTACCGACCTGCACGCGGATGTCGTTGAGCCGCGTGGTGGCCTCGTATTTCTCGAACTTATAGGCCACCACCCAGCGAGGGCTCTTGCTGGTCGTGCCCAGCCGCTCGCGCTGTTCGAAATCGTTCACCTTGAGCACCAGCCCGTCGATCTCGAAGTCGAGTTCGTGCAAGCGCTCGATGAGCGACTCGCAATGCGCCAGCGCCGCGTCGATCGACGCGAAGCACTCGACCATCGGCGTGGTCGGCAAACCGTAGCCGGCCAGCGCCGCCAGGAAATCCCGATGGTTTTTGGCCTCGACGCCTTCCACATAGCCCACTCCGTGGCAGAAAAACCGCAGCCGGCGTTTGGCGCAACTGCGGGGATCGAGCAGCCGGATGCTGCCGGCCGTGACGTTGCGAGAGTTGGCGAACGGTGGCTCGCCTCGCTTGGCCTGCTCTTGATTCAGCTTGACCAGGTCGGAGTTGGTCATGTACACCTCCCCGCGCACTTCCAACACCGGCGGCGGCTTGCCGCACGCCAGCCGCAGCGGCACGTCGCCGATGGTGCGGATGTTGTGCGTGACGTCGTCGCCCAGACGGCCGTTGCCGCGCGTGACGCCGCGGGCCAGCAGGCCGTTTTCGTAGACCAGGGCCACGGCCACGCCGTCGACCTTCAGCTCCACGACCCATTCGATCGTTTCGCCGGCCAGTTTTTTCGCCGCCCGTGCCGCGAACTCCCGCACCTCCGGCAGATTATAAGTATTTTCGATGGAAAGCATCGGGATGCGATGCTCCACCTGCGCGAGTCCCTCGACGGGCCGCTCGCCGACGCGTTGCGTCGGGCTGTCGGGCGCGACCAGTTCGGGATGCGCCGCTTCGAGTTCCTTCAATTCCTTCATCAGCCGATCGTATTGAAGATCGCTGATTTCCGGCGCCGCCTCGACGTAGTATTTCCGATCGTGATAGCGAATCGCTTCACGCAGGTCTTCGATTTGCTTGGCGACAATTTGCTTGGCGACGGGCGGTTTTCCAGTCATGGCGCGTTCGAGGGCCGATCTGGCCGAGGTGGCGGTTGGTTCGCTCGGTGCAAAGCGGACTGTCGCCGCATCCAATAGCGGTCGGTGGAGATGGCTCCCACGGTCGAGAGTGCCAGCAGCAGCAGTTCGGCGGTCAAGAGCGCCGTCCCGTGACGATCGACAAAGTCGAGCAGCGACCCGCCCTGGGGCGCCGGCCCGGCCTCCGGGTGCAACGCCTTGAGCATCATCACGACATAGGCGCAGGCCGTCAGCGTGAAGGCAATGCCGAACACGACGAGCAGCAGGTAGAAAGGGTTGATGGCGGAACGCTTCTCAGCCATGGTTCGGGCGAAACGGTCGGCAACTCAAGGCGCAGAGACGAAAGTCATCTTAGCCGCCCGACCTGGGCTTCGCGAGTGTAGGGAACGGACTCCGTGCCGTTCCGGGACTCCGTGCCGTTCCGGGAGCCCGCAAGAAAGGCCTATTCGCAGTTCCCGGAACGGCACGGAGTCCGTTCCCTACAATAAGCCTGTTGAAACGCGGCGAAAAAACAGGCATCATCAGGGGGGGCGACCTTCACCTATTCTGAAAGCGAAGCATCATGGGCCTGACGATCCACTATTCTCTGCAGCTCAACGGCGGCGACCAAGCGCGGGCCCGGCGGCTTGTGGAACAACTGCGTCAGAAGGCGCTCGATGCGCCCTTCAAGGAAGTCGGCGAGATCATCGAAGCCGGCGAGGATGCCGCCAACTTCGAAAAACTCGACCGGCGCGACCCGAATCTGTGGCTGATGCTGCAGGCTTGCCAGTTCGTCCAACGAGAGGACCACTATCTTCGCCTCGTTCCGAGTCAGGTGATCGCCTTCAGAACCCTGCCGGCGGACGGCTCGGAAGAGGCCAATTTCGGTTTGGCGACCTACCCCAAGACGACCGAGGCCGACGGCAACGAAGCGGCCGCGGGATCAGGCGAATGGTGCTGGTCGTCGTTCTGCAAAACGCAATACGCCAGCAATCCGAGGGTCGGCGGCGTCGAAAACTTCCTTCGGGCACATCTGGCGGTGGTGGCGCTGCTCGACGCCGCCGCCGAGCTTGGCCTGCTGCGAGAGGTGGGTGACGAGGGCGGCTATTGGGAGAAGCGCGACGTCCAGGCGCTGGCCGCGGAAGTCGGCCACTGGAACACGACGATCGCCGGCTTCGCCGGTATGTTCAAAGACATGCTGGGCGACGGCGCCGTTTCGGAGATCGCCAAGTATCCGAATTTCGAGCATCTGGAAGCGAACGCGGAAAAGAACAAGAAACAGTAGCACGATCTAGCAATGAAATGAGTCAGGGGGAAGGTCAGCGCGGCGCGTGTCCGTAAAATCGCCTGCCAAATTGGCAGTCACCGTCGAAAATTTCTCGCGCGCAAGCGTAGGCATGGCGCATATTGTACTCTACGCCTTTCGCCATCGCGGAAATGCCGCTTCGCGGCCTGCAGCTCCGACTCACTCAATCGTTTCAATCCGCCCCCGCGCCGGGACGCCGCAGAAAGGTCGCTTGCGGGGCCGCGATAAATCGCAAAAAGTCAGGCTTCAATGGGGCCGCGGCTGTTCAGCCGCGGAAAGTGATTTTGGAAGCCGCCCGCGTGATCCACTACTTCCTGCTTCAATGGGGCCGCGGCTGTTCAGCCGCGGAAAGCATCTCGCTCAAAGAGGGCCAGGTGGGCGCGACCGATCGCTTCAATGGGGCCGCGGCTGTTCAGCCGCGGAAAGCGTGATCGCGCTCGACCCGTCGCTGGGCGAAAGCGAGCTTCAATGGGGCCGCGGCTGTTCAGCCGCGGAAAGACCGCCTTCCTAACTTCCGAATTGCCAAGGAGCCAAATCGCTTTTCGCGAGCAGTCAGCATATACCACTCCACAAACACTGCAATTATCCAACGCCACTCGACCCATCCAGGCATCTGGCAAAGCTTAACGACGAACGAGCGATGCCCGGCTTTTTTGCTCCACCTCGCCGCTCGCCACGCGGTGCGACAACCAAGCCGGAACGTGCATAGCAATGTTTCGCGTCGCTCGCGGCGCAGCAAATACCCCGGCGTCATCGCGTGGTGAACACCGGATAAATGTTCAACTCGCCACGCAACACGCGCTCCAATAACCGTGCCTGAATCTCCAGCACGCGCCGATAATTCACACGATACCCAAATAACGGATGCGTGACCAGCGTGTCCATCCGCTGTTCATAGGCCCGAAAGAACGCCTTCCGCCCCTCCGGCTTCAAGGCCACCGCCTCGCCCGTTTGCACAAAATCGCGCGGGCCAACCATCCGCGTGTTGATCGCCGATAATACCGCCGAGTCGGCAATCAACGGCCGAAACGGCTCCATCAGGTCCAACGCCAACGCCGCCCGGCCAAACCGCGGCTGATGATAGAAACCCAAATACGGATCAAAACCGACCGTGTGACAGACAATCGTCAGGTCCTTCGCCAACATACTGTAGGCCAGCGACAATAAGGCGTTCACCGCGTCCCGCGGCGGACGCCGGTTGCGATGCACAAAGTCAAACGTGAACGGGTTCGCCGCCCGGACGTCCACGGGCCGAATGCCCGTGCCCGCGCCGGAACCATCGCCGTCGCTTTGTTCGCCCGGAACGCCACGGAGTGCGTTCCCTACAGGGTCGTCCAGCTTGATCATGCCCGAAAAGTTCTCGAAGTAGACCCGTGCCGCGTTTCCCTCGATGCCCAACAACTCTTCCATCGTTTCGGCCCGCTCGGCGTCGTCGAGCATGCACTTCATGTGTACCAAGGCCCCCGGCGGCGGCTCGACGTGGTTGCGTTGCAACATGGTCCGCTGATTGCGAATCTTGCCGGCCACCAGTGCCCGTGCCAGCCGCAGGCAAAACGCCGGCACGTCGGCCAGGCGAAACTGCTCGCGCCGCAGATAGATGTTCTTTACGCCCAGCCCTTGCGTCACGCCGTAAAACCAGCCGCCCATCGAGAAATAGGCGATCGGCACCTCCGCCTCGCACAACGCCTGCACCGCCTGCGTGGTAAGCTGGATGTTGCCCAGCAGGTTGAGCTGGCAAATCTCGCCGATCCGCACCTCCTGCACCACTTTTTCTTTTTCTTGCACCTTGAGCACGTGGCCGGTCTTGCCCACCCGCAGACCCTGCGTGTTGAGATACAGCGGCCGCAGATCGTCACGCGCCGGCACCAGCCGCCGCACCTCTTCATCGACCGCGCCAACACCCACCACCGCCCGCACCCGCGGCTCGACGTCGAACAGCGTCGCCTGCCGCAACTCGCCGTTACGGCTTTCCTCTCGCGGAGCGAGAGGGCTACGATCGCCCAATGCCCGCGTTTCATCCGGCAAACAGACCGTCACCAGCGAGCAACGCGGGCACTTGGGGCTATCGACCAGCGGCGGCGGAAGGTGCGGATCTTCGGCCAACTGCCGGGCACGCCGCAGCGCGTCGAGCGTCTCGCCCACCAGCGCGTCGTCGATGACCACCCGCACCCGCTGCTTGGTGCTCACATAATAGATGACGCCCTCCTGGCAGCG